>JACLAC010024498.1_pt1 | contig 37222 bp, 36 predicted proteins | sample 8027881 | NCBI WGS metagenome assembly JACLAC01 (sample SAMN15725517, study PRJNA655200) | protist metagenome | isolation source: fluorescence activated cell sorting (FACS) single amplified genomes of... | place: Spain: Blaines Bay Microbial Observatory, Mediterranean Sea | collected 2016-01-19 | reverse complement strand
AAAAACCGGCCCACAGGGGCCGGAGTACTGTCAGTCGACGGAGCGATTACAGCGATTTGATAACTGACGCCTTCGACTTTGCGCCCTCATCGAGCAGGGGCAACAGGACCAGACGCTGTTCAACCATCTCGTTGAGCCGCTGTATTTGATCCTCCGTCTGCTGGATTAGCCCTTCGCGTTCTCGTCGCAGTTGGATCAGCTCTCCCGCCAGTTCCATGGCCGCTAAAACGGCTATCTTGCTGCAGCTTAAATTACCGTGACGCCCTTCAACGGCTCGGACCTGCGCATCGACGCACCGAATGACATCTCGCGTCGCATCCACATACAAACAGCTGGAAATGCAATATGACTCATTTCCAATCTCCACGCGTGTCACTGGCCCTGTACGTTTCATAGCGATGCTCCTATCGCGGTCTTTTTCCACGCTCTATCCCTGCCCGCTCACACCTCTCTCACGGTAGAAACGCCTTGAGATACGGCTTGGTTCCTATGCTATTTGCCTTATATTCGGCGAGTAAACACACCATGTAACTTGGAGCATTGAATGAAATTGAGACAGACGGCATGTATTCTGCTCGGAGCGGCCCTACTTTCCTGCGGCACAGACAAGTCGACCAATATGGTGTTCGATCCAACACCTGAAGAAACCGGCGACGGAACGTCTGCAGACGAAACGCCTGTGATAGAATCGAGCTTCAGCTTTATACAGGAAGCTATTTTTACGCCATCCTGTGCCACGAGCGGCTGCCACGTGTCCACCTATCCAAACCTGACGGCCGGCCAGGCCCACGCGGCCATCGTCAACGGAGCCAGCAGCGCCGGTTCGGCTCAACCCTTGGTCAAACCCGGGGATCCGGACAACAGCTATCTTCTGCTCAAGATGACCGGTGCCCCCGGCATCTTAGGCAATCGCATGCCGCTAGGACGCAGCCCGCTCAGCGAGGCGTATATCAATTCCGTGCGCCAGTGGATCGAACGGGGAGCTCCCAATGACTAGCGCGCTGTCCGTCGCGCTCCTATCCATTCTGTGTGCGACCGCGATCAACGCAGGTGAATGGCACGTTGATACCGCGCATCCCAGCAACAACGTACAGTTCACCTCTGAAGTAGTCGGGCTACAGTTTGACGGCACGTCGCGCAGCATTGACGGGTACGTGTACTGGGAAGGCGACGGCCCCTTTTCTCAGGGCAGCCAGTTTCTCTTTGCCGTCAATATGTCGACCTTTGATACGGGCATTGGCAAACGCGATCGCGACATGCGCGTCGTGCTGAACACGCGAAAGTGGCCTCAAGCTCAGTTCAAGGGCACGATCGCTACGCTCACGGCCGATACGAGCGCAACAGATACGTATCGCGCACTTACGCGTGGCACATTTTCCCTGCACGGCATAGAGCTGCCCGTTGAGATTCCCGCAACGGTTGCCCTAGGCGATAGCACTTCGCACATTGACGCGACGTTCACGATTCGCCTACAGGACTACAGCATTGAGGCACCCAGTCTAGCGGCGTTTATAAAGGTCAGCGAAGAGGTAGATGTATCCGTGCAGGTGCATATGAAGCATATCGGGCAAAAGGGAGATTGATATCCATGCTCAAAAACGCGCTATTTATCGTCTTCTCTGTCCCACTGATGGTCCTGGCCCAACCCACTTGGCAGAGCAGCCCCCCTGCCGCACCCGAACCCGTTGAGGTATTCCGCGCCACGATGATGGCCAATTTACCGACGGCAACAATGCTGTATAAAGGCGATTGGCACTACGAAATTTCCCATCGATTTTACCCGCCTCTGAGAGACGGCTTCGACGCCAACTTTGGCTTGGACGGTCCGGCGACCATTCGCATGGCTTTCGGGTACGGACTGAGCGACCGCTCCACCATTACGCTGGGGCGCAGCAGCCTTCTCGACAATCTAGACTTACAGATCAAACACAGGATATGGGACGCAAGCAGCCCGTCGCTGTCTAACGCGGTGGCCGTGCAGATTGGACTCGCGTGGAATACCGACACGGCTTCCATGCGCCCATTTGTTACGCGCGATCGGACAGACGGCGCCAACTTTCAATACTACGCACAGCTGATTTACAACGGGCTTTTACTGGACGGTAAGCTGGCCGTCGGTCTCGTGCCTTCGTACCTGTACAACAGCACGATATTCAGCGTTGAAACGCAACAAACCTTCACACTGGGCACGTACTATCAGCTGTATTTCGACGATATGTGGGGCCTCTGGCTCGAATACAGTCCCACGCTCTCGGGCTACCAAGGCGTTCTGCAGCCCGGCCAGACAGGCGGCTCACACCATTCTCTCGCGTCCGGTATCTCCATTGAGACGGGCGGCCACGTATTTTACCTATTTGCCACCAACAACACGCGTCTCAATCCAGCTCAGTATTTGGTTGGCGCCCCACACACGGCCGCTCCGTCTAACTGGCGTCTTGGCTTTGCCATTACGCGATATCTCTGAGCGTAGAGAGAGGAAACGCAACCATGCCCACAGGAAACACGGCACAGCAGCATAAGACGAGCACGATGTTTACTGGAGAGATGAAAGCTTTTTACGACGCCAACGGCTATCTCGTAGTCAACGACGTTTTTGACGCGGACGAACTCAGCCAAATACGCGACCAGATCGATGCGCTTCTAGCCGATCCAGAGACCCCACCCGAAGGCGTGACGATCGGCCGCGAGGGGCAAACAGCGGCCAATAGGGAACGGGGCGAAGCGCGCGATGACGCCATTCGCGGCGCGGCGTTTCTCGTGCGCTTTATGCCGTTCTTTCAAGAGATAGCTAGGCAGGCTAATCTCCTGTCCTGCGCCCGCGGCGTCCTCGGCTCGGGCGTGCAAGTCTTTCGCGACCAGGCCCTGTTTAAACCCCCGCACGGGCAGGCCAAGCCGCTACACCAAGACCAGAGCTATTTCCGCGTTGAGCCAATCGATAGCCTAACTACGGCGTGGATTGCCCTAGATGACGCCACGCTCGACAACGGCTGCATGTGCTACGTGCCCGGCTCCCACCTGCACGGCATTTTCCCCGTTGATATCGACCCAGAACGCCCGGTGCACCACATCCCCCGCACGGGCGAAGTCGTCCTAGAACAAGCTGTCGCCTGCCCAGTAGCAGCGGGATCGGTCATTTTCCACCACGGCTGCACGCTGCACTACAGCGCGGAAAATCGCAGCGACACTTGGCGACGCGCGCTAATATTCCACTACGCCAGCGCGGCCGCTCGATCTCAGAAAGAGTCGCTCAACCGAGAGATCTCTCTGCCCATCGATCCCGTCTGAGATTTCAAAACGCACACTGACGGCCTTTAGTCAGCGAAGTCGGCGGCCACAACCGTGCGCAGGCGCTCCAGCGCGGCCGCCGGTAACGGCCCGCGCTCGACCGCGCCGAGTGCCTGCACGAGGTGGTCGAGATCGGCTAACCCCACGACCACACCCGACACGCCGGGATTGCTCAAGGCGAAACGAACGGCTATTTGCGCGCGCGTGCCCTCGTCTTCTCCGATCGCAGCCATCAGCATAGCGGCCTTGCGCTCGTTTGATTCGACGTTGGCGTTGGGAATAATTTCTCCTTCTCGGCCGTGCCGCACGTCGGTAGCCAGCACACCGGCGGCCAGTGCGCGAATGACTAAAACTCCGACGTCCTTGGCTTGGCACAGCTCAATCAGGTTCCCAAAATCGTGGCCGGACCAATTTGATGGCACAGAACAGCCGGCGCTCGGATTGATCATATTGTAGTAGACTTGCGCCGTCTCATAGAATCCGCTCTCCACTACGGCGCGCAGCGCGGTTGGCTCACCGTTGGCCGTAAAGCCGACGTGGCGCGTAAGACCCGCATCGCGCACGCGTTCCAATCCCCTGCGGACAGGCTCAAGCATATCTTCTACGCTAAGCCCATTCCCCCTGCCACGTTCCTCGTATATCAGGTTGTGCACCTGCAGTAAATCCACCGAATCCATCTGCAAGCGCTTTAAACTATCGACCAAGCTCCGCTCCACCTGACCGGACAAATCTCCGGCCTCTGGATTGAGCAGCGCTTTGGTCGCGATATGAGGTCGCTCTGCGGGCGGGCGTTCGGCCAAGAGCCATCCGATGGCTTCTTCAGAAGCACCGTCCCCATACATGGGTGCCGTATCAATCCAATTGACGCCCGCCTCCAGCGCGCGCGCTATAGCCTGGCGACGCGTGTCATCGTCGGCGCGAATCAGCAGACCGCCCACTGCACCCCCACCAAAAACTATTTCAGAAACGTCTAATCCAGTGTTACCTAGCGTGCGATAGCGCATATCTATACTCCTCTCAGCCCATGAAGGATCCCAACGCATTGCCGTTCATTCCGGTAAAGTAGTCGATAATCAGCCAAAAGCCAGCCGGCACGATTTCGCCGAGTATCATGCCGAGAAAAAAGGGCACCGTGGTGCGGTACAGGTTGGGACCCCCGTATTTGAGCACAGCGCCCTTGAGCAGATAGGCAATCAGCACGCTAAACCACATACCGCCAAATGCCGCGCTGATGGGGAAGCCCAGCGGATGAAAGGGCCACCACAAAAAGCGATAGTGCATAAACTCTAGGGCAGCCATGATCACTGCACCCACGCCGACCTGTATCCACCCGTCCCAGTGGGGGCCCTGAGGATAGGAGACGACGATATCCATAAACTGATAGGGATACTGCGCCGCATTGTTGGCGTAGAATGCATTGAGGTTGATGGCCCCGTGCTGATAGGCCACTTCAAGACGAATCCACAGCGCGATGCCTATAGACAGAACAACGGTGCCCATAATCGCCCAGAACAGTCGACGCTTTCCGCGCACAAACTCATCGGCCAGTTTGAGCCCGTTACTGCACGAAGTCATCAGCAAAACGAGCACGTCAGTGCCCCATACATAGGTCGTGGTCAGCGCGGCTGCCCCCTTGGCCCCCAAGGCCGTAGTGCCGAGTGCTGCGCTGGTAAAATCAGGTCCTGTAATGGGAGGGAACATGACCGCCACGCCCCCCTCGACCACTACGCGCGTTATGGTCAGAAAGAGAGCGAAGCATGCGAACAACAGAAAGAGGACTATCCATATTGGCAGTCCAGCAACCCACAGCCAAAGCGTCATGATCAACGAACCAAATACGACGGCGCCTACGGCACTGCGATACGACATCATCTCGTCGCTGTCGTCAATCGAGCGATCTCCGACAAAGGCCTTGCGCAACACGTCAGACAGATGGGATCGCGCATTCCACAGCCCCGCTAGCACGAGAACGATCATCGCACCCATGGCCTGGTAGATGATAATCGGCTGCGCATAGTGACCAAACGCACCCACGGGACCAGCATCGATCTTTATGCCGACCATGCGGAAGTAGCCCTGTTCACACACGTTGAGCAAATAAAAGAAAATCAACCCCGCCGCAATATTGCGATTGATCAGATAGGAAAAACCCAGCATCGTGAAGCTCAGGCCAAAGCCGAGCGTTATAGAATTGCGAAAGAGAGCGACGTTGCCAAAGTTCGTGGAAATACCCGGAAAGAATTCGTAATAGCTGTGCAGCGCATTGGCATTGACGATAATACAGGGCAACAGAAAGCCCAGCCACATGGCCCACGAGCGAAAGAACGGCTTGTGACCCGCCTCGTCTTCGCGCAGCATGTGATGCGGCAGCTGCATCATCGGATAGACTAAGCGTTCGCGTTCGACCCACTGCCGGCGCAGAATCACCGATAGCGATATCATGACCAGATACATCGATAGGCCAAAGAGTAGCCAGCACACCAGCGGAATGGCCCACGCATCCCAGGGCACGCCCATGCCCAGTTCGGCCCCTTCATAATACTGGCGCACGGCTGACTCGTCTTGCACCGTAGCCCAATCGGGCAAGTAAGGCCAGACCTGCTCTTTCCAGTTATTTTCGGGCGTGGCGTAGTAAAAGGCCCCCGTTGCCACGGCCGGAACATAGGCGGCAAAACCGCGCGCAGGCAGCGTATTAGCCACCAGTAGCATGATGTAAACGACGGCCAGCTCACCGGAGTCCAACGCCCACGAACGGCGCAGCAGTCCTACACATGCATTGAAAATCGCCACCAGGACGAAAAATAGAAAAATGGATCCGGGGTTCGTATTCCATACCCCCATTTGCGACCCCTTTATGATCATATCCCCCCAGGGGATAGCAATGCTCATAAAGGCGACGAGGGTAAACCCAACGCCGATCGCGCGCAGCGAACAGCCGCGATACACTTTATCTACCATACGGTATGTAACCCATTGCCAGTTCTATGATTGGTTTATTAAAAGATGCATGCGCCCATCGCATAACAGATGCGTCAGAAGAAAATGGCAGCATTCGGAATTGAGTCGAGAAAATGCGAGCAGCAGAGGCGTTAGCACTGCGACTTCAATGCGCACTAAAAACAGCGGAAACGGCAACGCGGCGAATAGATCTTCGGATAAGAGACTAACTAGCCATGAGAAATACGACCATGAGCACGGCCCATAACCCAGAAAGAAAATGCCAGTATTGGGCACACATTCGCGCCGGATGAACATGCGATTCTCCTAGGGCGCCACCGCGTGTCCTCCAAAATAAAATGCCCATGGCAATCATACCTCCAACCACGTGTAGTGCATGGAGTAGTATCAGAGCGAAGGTAATGCCATAGACGCCAGCCCGACCGCTATCTACGTAGACAAAATGTACGCGAAGAAGCTCACTCAGCGCTGGAACCTGAATAAGAACGAAGAGCAGAGAAAGACCCCACGTGCGGTGCATCCAGCGACCCATCGCATCGTATGCCCCTTGACGCGCCGCGCGCTCCATCGAATACATCACCCAGCTCGTCAAAATCAGCACGAGCGTCGAGCCCCATAGTTCGGCTGGCAAATACAGTGGGTCCATACCAGCGGATGCTGAGCTGGTAAATCCATACAGCAAAAAGACCACGATACCCACGGCGAAAAACACGCCGAGTGCCCCCATAAAAATCAGCATATACAGGCTGCTCATACCCGACGTCTCGGGGCCCTGCCAGGAGGCTAGCACCGACCTGTCTTCTCCATCTCGTTCCATTGCGATCCCCAGCGATACTCCGGTGGACTGAATAAAATCAGCGACAGAAAGCGCGTATCTACACGGGCTCATAGCTGCGATAGCGCATCGCTTCCTCTCCCATCAACTGCGCGCCGCCTATACTAGTATACCCGCACCCATCGCCCTATGCAAGGCGGGGACAGCGCTTTGCAAACGCGCGGCATACTTGCAGACTAGAGCGTACAAACCAACGGCCCTGCAGCAGGCTGTCCGCCGCAGGGCCATTGACCTATTTTACACGCTCTGAACAGACGACTATTCCACAACCCTCCACGCGACGTCATAGCCGGTATATCCATCCATATACGTCTGCAAATGAGCCGGTAGGCGCGCACTGAGCGCCTTGGCCGTCTCAGGCAGAGGCCACGGCGCATCGATCTTTTCGCGCTTGGGACGAAAACCCATACCGCAGGAGTAGCGCCGCTCCTGGGTGGCCATATTCGCATGGTAGGTCAACGCCGCAAAGCAGATCAAATCGCCGGGCTGGGCCACGACTGCTACGCAGCCGGGCACGTCCATCTGATTCCAACGAACAGACGCATCAGCGCCGACGGGGCGAAAACCGCTGCGATCCTCCGTCAGCTCGAACCCTTCCGGTCCCGTCCAGTCGGGCTTGTTCGACTTTTCGATCACGGCAATGCCGCTGCGGTCGGGATGGCTGCCGTTGAGGTAAAACCAAGACCCGCTCGGCATGGAGAACCTATTCAGCACGTCGTTGGCAATCTGCGGATGGGCCACGTGCCCGCGGTGATCGGTGTGCCACGTGCCCATCCCTTCGCCAGCCGTGCGCAAAATAGCCGCCGAGCGATGGAGGCAGACCTCGTCTGTCCCGTGCACCGCGCGCACGTAGTTTAGGTAGGGCTCGTGTTCGGCCAGACGCCACAGCGCGTGACTGGTCTCGGCAAACATCATGTGGTAGCGATTAGAAGCCTCTCCCAGATCGCGCTGCGGGTCGAGCGCCTCGTCAATCTCTCCCTTGAGCTCTTCCACCCAGTCAGCGTCAATCATCCGGCGAATTACGCAGTAGCCATACTCGTCGAGACAGCGCAGGGCTTCCTCTATCTGATCGCGCTTAAAGTAGACGTTATAATCGGGCTGATATTCGCTCATATTCCTACCTCAGCTGCGCTCGGTAACCTCCAACAGGTGGTAGCCAAACTGGGTCTGCACGGGGCCTAGTACGGTGTTGAGTTCACCGCTAAAAACGACCTCGTCGAACTCCTTGACCATTTGCCCGGGGCCAAACGTGCCCAATGCGCCACCTTGACGTCCCGACGGACAGGAGGAATGCTGTTGTGCCACGTCGGCAAAATCGGCACCTCCTTCAATTTCCGCTTTCAACTCCAAGCACTTTTCTTCGCTGTCGACTAAAATGTGTCGTGCACTGGCACTGGCCATTACGCTCTCTCCGTTTAGGTACTGCGTTTCATTCGTATGACATGGCGTCGTTCGCCATGTATCGATTGTTCAAAGTTTTCTCTTAAGATAAGCGATATACCCATTTGCGTAAAAGGAATGTGCAGGGCACCACAGTAGACAAATCGGCCCTGAAGGACAACTGAACACTACACAATTTCTTAACAAAAGGTGAATCAACGTTTATTGTACTGTCACCCAAAACACACATAACGCAAATAGATTGGAAGCATAATAGAAACGATTTACTCCTATTCAGGACGCTGCGTATGTCAACTGCACACAGTCCACTGCGTTACGGTAATCTTGTCCATCCGACCTATCCACCCATATTGGATATAGTAGCTCGCACCCTATCCGATTTGGCATCGCCTCCGGCCTTCTTAGTCTCTAGTCTTACCATAACCCTTGTGGTAACGGGATACGGTCAGTGGCTTACAGCCCTAGGCTATGGTTTTCTAACTGCTATTGCTCCGGTCCTCTTTCTGTTGCTGCTACTTAAAAAGGGCAAGATAAGCGACATACATCTGAACAAACGCTCCGAACGCGTGCAGCCTCTTTGTTTCACACTCGCTTGTAGTGGAATCGCTACCTCTGCTCTATTCTTGACCCAAGCACACGAACTACTGCTCACATTTGCAGCGACAAACTTTCTCCAATTGGTCATTTTTACCGCGATCACAATCCGTTGGAAAATAAGTGCCCATAGCACCGCTGCAACAGCCTTTATTATTAACGCGATAGCGCTTCTCGGGCCCATTGCCATTCCCCTTATCCTACTGCTTCCCTTAGTCGGCTGGGCCCGTATTCATCTACGGAGACATACGCCAATGCAAGTAATTGCCGGCACGTTGTTAGGCACTGTTATATGGGGCACTTTATTCACCGCGTTTAACAGCTGAATCCATATGCGCATAGCCTATTTCACAGAAACTTTCCTACCCAAGATAGATGGTGTAGTCAACACACTTTGTCACCTACTTGAACACTTGCAACAACGCAACCACGAGTCCATTGTTTTCGCTCCTAGTGGTTGTCCATCACACTATGCATCAACGCCAATAATCGAAGTACCATCCTGTCCTTTCCCCATCTATCCCGAGCTCAGAATAGCATCCCCTTGGGCGGACTTTGGCGATCAACTGGCAGACTTTAAACCCGATATAGTGCACGTCTTGGCTCCCTTTTTTTTGGGAGCGGCTGGACTGCGCAGCGCCCGCAAACTCGGCACACCCATTATAGCCTCATACCATACCGACATTCCAGGTTATGTGAACCAGTATGGATTTCCATTCCTGTCCAAGGCAGTTTGGCGTTATCTGCACTCACTACACGCACAAAGCCAACTCAACTTGTGCCCTTCTCAGCCTGTTATAGACGAACTTGCCTCGCATGGCTTCTCCAAGCTTAAATTGTGGAGCCGCGGTGTAAACACCCAACTTTTTTCACCGGAACGCCGATCGGATAGTATGCGAGACCGGCTCACCGAAGGACATTCAGACGCACCTCTGCTCCTGTATGTCGGTAGACTCGCCGCAGAAAAGCGGACCGACTGGCTCAAACACATACCTGACGCCGTACCCAACGCTCGATTAGCCATCGTAGGCGATGGTCCCGAACGTCCGTCGCTTGAACGTGCTATGCGTAATCTACCCGTCGTTTTTACTGGGTATCTACGCGGCCTCTCCTTGGCCCAAGCGTATGCTTCAGCAGATCTCTTTATTTTCCCCTCGGCCAACGAAACCTTTGGCAATGTGCTATTGGAAGCTATGGCTTCGGGCTTGCCTGTTGTCACTGCCGCGTCTGGTGGACCATTGGACATAGTTAAAGAAGGAGAAACAGGCCTTTTATTCCCCCCCCAAAGTCGGGAAATGTTTATCAGATCTGTGCGGGATCTTATCAACAATAAGTCCAAACGGCTCGTTATGAGTCATTCTTGCCGAGACTGGGCTGAAACCAATTCTTGGAATGCAGTCATGGATCCTCTTTTAGAGGACTATGAACACGTTATAAGTTCAAATCAGGAACAAAATGACGTTCTTCACACCCACTAATAAAGTATTTACTCTCGATGTCATATGTTGACTTATCTACCTCAGTATCTTGCCCGTTGGCACGAGCGATTTAATAAGTACGCATCGATAATACACTTTATCTTTACAGGTTTACTATCCCTATTTCTTATCTATCAGTTCTGGCATATTGGCTGGTATTCACTCATCGAAGCGCTACCTCAAAAGCCGATTTTCTACCTGTTATTCATCCTCTATTTTTTTATTGTCCCACTTTGTGATTTTGCCATATTTCACTCATTGTGGAACCCTCTAAGTCCTTCGAAACTATTTAAGGCAACCCTACGCAAGCGTATTTACAGTCATAGCTTACTCGACTATTCTGGCGATATTTCTCTATATATTTGGGCCCGCTCTCATCTTATCAACTCTAATCTTCGCATTGGCCATACCATTAAAGATGTAGCTCTAATTTCGGCATTCTTATCCACAACAAGTATTATTCCAGCCCTGGCTTTTTTAGAATGGATCGGAGCATTAGACCTGTATAATACTGGTTTTTCATTCTATGAAATCCTCGTATTCACCACCTTAGTTTCGGCACTTATCTTCTCCATTATCAAACGCTATCTTACGCTTAATAATGTAGAAATATTCAAGACTTCTCTTCTTCATTGCACGCGCCTACTAGCTTTTTATATACTTCAGTTCTTGCTTTGGCATATTGGTGCTCCACACGTACCTTTGCATTATTGGGGCATCTTCTTGGGTGCCCAAATCATTATCCATCGCGTCCCTTTTATTCCTCATAGAGATCTCCTACTACTTGGCATAGGTCTGCAAGTCGCAAACCAGTTAGATGCCATAACTACATCATTAGCTAGCGTACTTTTAGCAATGAGTTTCCTCGAAAAAGTACTGAGCTTTACCTTCTCTTTGATAATATGCGTTGAGCAAAATAAAAAGATCTCAAACGTTTTTTCAATGTCACTCAAGTCAATAGCAAAAATTTAATATGCCAAATAGTCCACTTCGCGTTCTCTTTATTTCTCACACTTTTCCGCCTTTAAACCACCCTCTTACGAGTATTGGAGGTATGCAACGCGTAGCGACTGAGCTATATGAAGCACTAAAACGGCAAGACAACATTGAGCCTCATCCTATGACACTGCGCAGCCCGTGGCGAACTGTATACCTGCGCACTCCCCTCTTTTTAGTGCGCTGCGCGCTTCAATTAAAACGTATAGAATCGATTGATGTCGTCATATTCTCGTCCGTGCTTTCATCCGCTTTCTTATATCCTACACTTACGCAATTACGTAAACGTGGGATTGCGACAGTGGCTATTGCACACGGAGAAGATATTCTCAGCCCTATACCGGTTTATCGGACTCTAGTTCGCAGGGCATTCGAGCATCTCGATAGCGTAGTTGCCGTTAGCAGAGCGACAGGCAGAGCCTGTATACAACGGGGGTTAAACGCCGAGAGACTCCGAATTATCCCCAATGGCGTAAATACAAAACGCTTTCGAGCATTGAATAGCCCTAAAAGCATGCGACAAGACCTCCTCAATTCAACGGGTCAGTACTTACCCAATAACGCTATTTTATTATGCAGCGTAGGCCGGCATGTACCACGCAAAGGATTCGTCTGGTTCGTAGACCAAGTCATGCCTCATCTTCCATCTAACGTGCACTACTGGCTTGGCGGCAGCGGCCCCGATACTCAGGCAGTTCAATCAGCGGCACAACGACATGGACTGCAACAGCGCGTGAAAACCCTCGGCTGTTTGGATGAAGATCAATTACTCAGCCTATATCGCGGATCGGACTTGTATATTATGCCCAACATTGCTCAGCCTGGAACAATGGAAGGGTTTGGTGTAGTCATGCTGGAAGCGGGAATGTGCGGACTCTACACAATAGCCTCGCGCCTGGAAGGTATTTGCGATGTCATTGAGGAAGGTGTAAATGGCACCTTAGTTCCCAGTGGCAACGTTCGTGCATTTGTTCGCGAGATAACAAATAAAATAAATTCAGGCAATTCTTCACAACGCGATGTACACAGCGTAATTCAGCACACGCAGAAATTTGGATGGGACCCAATTGCACACCGCTATATTGAACTGATCCGTGAGCTTCGGTCAGATCGAGAGACCCAAAATAAGCACTACGTGCGATTGCATTCTAAAGAGGTTTTCCACTTAGTGGAGTGAATGAGCGTTCAGCTTCAAAATAGCCTCTTTCTTCCAACATTTGTATTAAGTACGGCAAGAAAACAAGCGCGGCTGTCCACGTGCAAAAAATGCCTAATAGCGCCAGTTCCCCCATGCTGTTCAAACCGGGATGTTCACTGAAAATTAGACCGGAAAAACCCATTGCAGTCGTCAAAGATCCCACGCTGACATGAGCACCGGAAGACCGCAGCACTCGTATTAGCGAATCGCGGCCTTCTTGGCGATAACGATGAACTATATGGGCTCCTGCATCATTACCAATACCCAGTATGGCAGGTAGCACAACTACATTGTATAGATTGAACTTGAGGTCCAAAGCCACTTGGATAAGAATCATCCATAAAACGCCCACTAAAAGGGGTAGCAAAGCTAGTACAGCCCATCCCATTGAACCAAAACTAAGCCGCATCAATAAAGTCACAGTGCAGGCCACTCCTACTACTAGCCATGGTATTTCATCCAACATGAGCTGTAGCATATCTGCTGCTACCAGCGGCGTTGATCCAGACCAATAGGCATTGCCAGACGGAGTTTCGACGCGAGCTACATCCTCGGAGAAAGCGATAGAATTTCTTCCATCTGACAGACCAACACTAGGATAGACCGCTATTATTCGCCCCAACTCACCGTTACGCATGCGGAAGGGCTGGGTAAAGAAATCTGGAATCTGATCTTCAGATAAAGGCTCTATAGTACTGGCGGCACGATATATGTACTCCAAGTCTGCCGTAATGTATTGACTTGGCAGACTTTCAATTAAATCTCGAATTTTTTCTATGCGTTCTAACTTTTTCCTTTTATGCTCATCTTCTGTTGGAAATCGATCTTGAAGCGTAACTATGCGGCCAATCGTTGGCGAAACACTATCGGCTTCCATACGAGCACGCAGTACCTCAACGACGTCTGAAACCTCATGCCTCTCATCCACAATGATAAAAGCTGCATTCCGATAAGGACTCTTCGAAAAAACCTTTTGAACACGTGAATCCCGTTTCTCGTATTCTTCATATACCGGTTCAAATTGAGAGAAATCATATTCAAATGACAGTTGGGGTGAAAGATATAAAGCCAATAGAGCCAAAATGGAACAAACACCAACTACTGGACGTACACAGGGCAAAGAACTCCGTAAAGCGCTGCGCTTATTAGCCAATTCTCCAGAAACTATATTCAGTTGGTTCACGGCAACAATTAGAGCGGGAAGTACTAAGATCATTGTCAAAAGAGAAAAAAATACACCGCTCCCCGCTATAAATCCAAATTGGCTAAATCCACGAAAATCACTCATTACCAGTGCAAAAAGAGCAGCAGCCGTGCTCAAGGCACCGATAGAAATAGCCTGACCCGTCCGAGAGAACGCCTGACGAACAGCCCAAGAGCTATCTTCGCTCTTACTCGATTCTTCCAAATAACGAGCATAGAAGTGAATGCCATAATCAATTCCCAAACCGAAAAGCACTAAGCCCAACGTGGAACTCATCGTGTTTATGTGACCATAAACCAAATAGGCGAGAGCAAAAGTCCACGTTAAGCTCATAATAAACGGAGTACCAATAAGCGACGCAGCCAGCATCGCGCACACAATCCGCTTAGATGAAAAGTGGTATGCGAAGTAGCACATCACCGTTATAATTACAGCGAGAACGCCCCAGAAAAGAGACCTTAACGCTCCTTCTGTAATCGCTCTAACTTCCATAACTTGACGCAGCATCCGCCCAGAAAGTGTTACCTTCATTTCTGGATGGTAGGTTTTGACGTTTAATTGTCTAACCACTTGCTCTAAAGATCGATAGAGCGTTTCACTCCGATCAATATCTGCTTGTGAGCCTGTGGGATAAAACTTTAATGCAAGCGCCAAGCTATCTGGAGATATCGGGTATTCACGAAGGTCAAAAGCCGAACGCCACGCGTCGAGCATGGTAGTATAATCTCGGTCGGTTTCTTCCACGTCGTCCAATTCAAAAAAGAGCGGACTCCGACGAAGTTTCTCTTCTTCAATACGTACCCTCAGCGCAGAATCAAGAGAATCTAATTCCTCGTACGTCGCGAAATAAAGTGCATTATTTCGCATAAATTTCATATCGCGATGATAATCTACTCGCGCCAGATATACTTCGCCCTCAGCATCGACCAATGAAAGTGCCGCAGGTATCAGCGCTTCTGCAAAAGCCTTGTTGGCAACGAAAGATGGACTCTCTATAACCGCGACTACGTGGCTTTCCCCACCAAAAACCTGGCGAAGACGTTCCAGCGCTTGTACGCTTTTATATTCAGCAGGAACCAAACGAGATAAATCAGTATCAACGTACAACCGCAGGGATAGAAAGGTAGAAATGAACGTAAGGCAGAAGGATAAGAAAAGAATCGCTCGCCATCGCCTTACAAGCATTAAACTGCAACGGCTGTCGGTAGAAAAGACTCGGTCTAGGAGCACGCCGAATTAATCTTTGAGGTATTCAGCTTTTTGACCCTCTACTGATGTTGTTAAAAAAGGCATCAGACGATGAATTATCGGATCTTTTTCTTGTTTTAATTCACTCCTCATTTCATTCCAGCGAACGAGACGAAGTTGGCCGTCTAGCTCTTCAACAATAGCCGTACAACTCTCTACCCAATCTCCCGAGTTACAATAAACTGTTGCCTCGTTTTCATCGATTTCGGCAACGTGTATATGACCAGCAATAATTCCATCACACTCAGCATTACGCGCATGGCGCCTTAGCGCTTCCTTAAAGTTTTGAACCATGTGTTTAACCTGACTGTTGCGCTCTTTTACCGCACTAGCCAGAGACCAATAATCGCACCCACAGTAATCACGTACGACATTCACGATACGGTTGATCCGAGTGAGTTGCTCATATAAATGCGCACCCATAGCCGCCAACACCGGATGTTGGCGCACTATAAAATCATATTCGTCACCGTGCATGAGAAGGAATCGTCTGCCATCAGCTAGTGTGTGTATAAAGTTTTGCTGTATATGGAAATTACTGATCTGAACGTCGGTAAAACCACGTAAAGGCTCATCGTGGTTTCCCGGTATGTAACAAACCCAAGTGTTTTTTTGCGAAAATGCGTAAATTTTTTGCAACAGGGACTGATGTTCTTCTGGCCAAAACCAATTATTCCTCATGCGCTGAAAGTCGATTGTATCACCTATGAGATACAGATTTTCAGTGCTTATTTGATCAAGGAATGAACTCAAATACTGAGCTTTACACGCTCTTGAACCCAAGTGTATATCTGACAGAAATAGTGATCGAACCCGCATTATTTACCTCATTTCTTATTTGGCAGTCACATCCAAATAGTACATGAGGATTACTACATGAAGGTTGAAAGTATTCGATTTTTCAGTGACAAATTGGAGAGGATATTAGTCGCACAGAAATGCGCGCAGCTTTTTTCCTGATCCGGATCTTCGCAGTTTATTTAAAGCCAAGACCTTGATCTGCCGAACGCGTTCACGCGTACGGCCAAGATGCTTGCCAATCTGTGCCAACGTCATAGGTGGATTGGCCTCGAGACCAAAGTACATAACCAAAACCTTGGCCTCATTTTCATTCAGATCGCACAGCGCGCGGGCCATAACTACGTTCAGTTCATCACGAGAAAAGCTTGCATCGGTGCAACCAATAGCCTCATCGGGAATTATCGAATGACCGATTTGCTCCACGCGACCATCAGCAGAAGAGCGATCCATGTAGAGCAGTTCTTCTGTTTCAAATAACAGTTGGACTTTTTTAGTGGACAAGCAAAGCTCTTGAGCAAGTTCATCTATATTTGGAGCACGCCCCAACTCTTGTTCCAATCGTCGACGAGTGCGCGACAGGCGAGTCTGGAGAAAGAAGTCGTTTCTCGGTAAACGAACCAAGCGTGTTTGCTCGGCCAATGCTCCTACAATAGCTTCGCGAATCCACCAAACTGCATAAGAAATGAAGCGATAACCTCGGTCTGCATCAAAATTACGTGCAGCGCGTATCATACCGAGATTACCCTCATTGATTAGATCCGAAAAGGGTAATCCCAATCCCCTGTAGTTTTTTGCTATTGAAACCACAAAGCGTAGATTGGCACTGACTAAGGCATTTAATGCCGTCTCGTCCCCACACTTAATTCGCTCACCGAGCGCGTACTCTTCTTGACGCGAATATCCAGAAGACTGTTCAATCTCGAAGAAGTAGCGCTCTAGAACGGGGTCTTCATCTTTTAGCATCTGACTTTACTCCCGATTTTATAGGAGAAAAGAATACGCAGCATACGTAACGAACACGTGACAGTCAGATGTGAAATAGATGTATTACCGGATGAACATTTTACAACTGTTTAAACTGTTTATTTCCCTGATAGAAGAAGTATCTACTAATATCATTTTGGGGAGCAATTACTTCCCCACCGCTCAGACAAGCCCGTACAGGCGCACGGCATTATCGTGCAATATGCGCCGCTGATCCTCTTCGCTGTGGCCTTTTACAATCTGCCTCAGCGCCGCCACCCATTCTCCCAGCGGGGCACCCAGCGTGCACACCGGCCAATCGCCGCCAAATACCGCGCCATCGGCACCAAAAGACGCGATGCAGTGCTCTACGGTGGGCGCCAGCGTTTCCGCCGTCCATCCTCGGGGTGCACGTGCGACAATCCCCGACAGCTTGCATACGACATTATCATGCGCACCGAGGGCCTGCATATCGTCCATCCACTGCTGACGATCGTGGGAAAAGGGATTTTCGAGGTCGGGCTCGACGTCCCCGCTGACAACCTGCGGATCGGCGTTACCGCAGTGATCGACGATAAAGAGCGTGTCCGGACACTGCTCGACGAGCGCGACGGCATCGCCCAGTTCCGAAGGACGCATGCACAGGTCAAAGCACTTACCCATAGAGCCGAGCAGGTGCATACCCTCGACAAAGCGTGGTTCGACGCAGGCCCCGCGCGCTGCGCTGGGCACGTGCAGTACCTGCCGCACCCCTTTGACGTAGGCATTATCGCTAAATCGCGCCATATAATCGGCAAATCCCGCATCGCCCGGACTACCAGAAATCACCGCACCAGCCATGGGATTATCGTCGCGCGCGCACAGATCAGAAACAAAATCGACCTCGGCCAAACGCTGCTCGGGCGCCACGTCGACTTCCATATACACCGTCTTGGCCACGCCGCTCTCCGCCGTTGCGCGCTGGTAGTCGTCCATGCGATAGTTGTTATTGAGCGCTTCTACATCGGCCAACCACGGCAGCGAAAACTGCTCCAAGTCCCAAAGGTGCTGATGTGTATCGACAATGGGTATCATATTCCTCTCCTTTTAGGGAAGACAGTGTTGGTCAGAAAGCCGGTCGGTGACAAAGGCGTGCGCCGGCGCATGCCCTATCAACAATTCGACGCGCGAACGCAGCGCCGCCCACTGCGGCGTTACGCCACAGCCCCAAAACAGCGCCATTTGTCCCTCGGGTATGGCCTGCAAGGGAGGCCCGACAATGGGTTGCCCTAGATCGACGCCAATCGCCGATGGGTCGCCCATATGCAGCGGCGCTCCGTGGTTGTAGACAAATCGACTCGTCAGCTGACAGGCGACAACGGCTTGAGCCGATGACATGAGGCGCATGGTGACGACCATCGGACCAGCAAAGCGACCCGCCGCCTCCGTCTCGATCTCTGTTTCATAAAGCCAGGTCTGGCCTTTGGGAACGCCGGCTCTCTCCAGCGCATCGTCAAAACTCATGCCCGAACCAATCAAAAAGGCCACGCTATCATTACGCCATAAATCGGTGATATCCGTGCGCTCCTCGCTGCGCTGACCGTCGCGATACACGACGTAGCGCGATAGGTCCGTGCGCACGTCTGCGCCGGGTGCCAGGCGATGCGGCGCAGGGTCGCCCGGATCGGTCACTTCCAGCAGCGGACAGGGCTTGGGGTTGCGCTGGCAGTAAACGAGAAAATCGTAGGCATCGGCGCTGGGCAACACGACCAGATTGCACTGTACGTATCCGGGCACCGCGTGCTTGGTCGGTCCAGTCCACTCGCCCCTGCGCATGGCCAAGCGCGCAGCGCGGGCAGGATGATCACACTCACTCATCTATGCGATCCTCCCGCCGGAAAACACGTCGCCGTCCTCGCATCGAAAAAGGCGCACTAAGCGCGCACCTGAATGCCGTATATGCGCTGCGCGTTGCCGGAAAAGAACGCATCACTCACCTCGGCACCGCGTTCCCGACAGTAGTCTCGCACGACTTGAGTGCATCGGGCATAGGTCCCAGCACGTTCGCACACCGGCCAGTTGCTTCCGAAAAATACGCGTTCTGCCCCAAACAGATTCCACATCGCATCGAGTGCCGGGCGGTAGTGGTCTACCTGCGCTGGGGCCGGCTGGATATCGCTGTGTTCCATCAGCGCCGATACCTTCATCGACGTCTGCGGGTGCTCGGCGATGCGGCGCATCCGATCTAGCCATTCCCGGGGCGGCTCCTGCCCGTTGACCGGCACCTGTCCAACGTGTTCGATAACGACCCTCAGCTCGGGAACCTCTTCGATGAGGGCGAAAAAACCGTCGGCTGCCGCGCGCGGAAAGTTTACGTCGAGCACCAGATCTCGCGCGGCTAATTGACGCATCTTGTCGACAAAATCATGCCTGTTAAGATCGTCAAAGTAGTCGCCCCAAAAGCGCACGCCGCGAAAGAGAGGGCGCGCTGAAAAGCGCTCCAAATCGCGTTCAAACGCAGCATCCTCGGGCTCGAGGCGACCAACCAATCCCAGTATAAACGGCTCGTCATTGGCTAGGTCTAAGATCCACTCATTGTCGCTAATCCAGGCGCTGGCTTCTACGACCACGGCTCCGACGACACCCTCGGGCACGGCCTGCGCCTTGAGGTGAACCGGCAGCGTCGGCCGGTAGAGCAGGTCGTTTTTCGGATCGGGCCAGGGCGCTCCTTCCGGACGAAATGGATTGTATATGTGTACGTGCGTGTCGATAATCACCGCGTCTTCTCCTGCAATATGGGCCAGCCGCTAGTGCGAGCCCATCCACTTGACCTTGTAATAGGGATCGAGATTGGCCATGACCTGCTCCAACTCGTATTCGTCTTCCGCATCGAGCCGCACGATACCCGGGGTGCGCATTTCGGAGCTGCTCAGCACGCCGCGACGCACGAGAATCGTCTTACATACGCGCAGCCCGAGTAGCAGCAGTAGATTGATCTGCGGCAGCAGAGCGTTAAAAATCTCCCGCGCCCGCGCCTCGTCTCCCGCCTGGAAGGCGTCCCATATCTGCACGTGTATATCCACCGCTTCTACAGCGGGCATAAATCCCGTTGCACCGCGGCGCAGTTCGGACAGCATCCAGCGTCCGTGCCCGCCGCCAAAGACGCCCAAACAGCCCTCCTTCACTTCTTTGACCACGGCGCTGATCTCGTGCGCGCTGGGCATCTGCTCCTCTTTTAGGTAGGATATGTGCTCGACTTCGGCAAAGAGATCGCGCATAAAAGAGGCCGTAAGGCCCCCCGAGGTGTGCTGAAGGAAAACCGGGCACTGTGCCGTTTCGGCGATCGCCTCATAGTAGGCGCGCACCTCTTCGGGGGTTCCGCCTGAGAGATAGGGCGGCAGCGCGACAACCGCGTCGGCCCCGGCGCGCACCGCACCTTGGGTGCAAGCGACTGCGACCTCTTTGCTGGGACCCGCTACGCCGGCAACGACCGGCAGCCTGCCCGCAGCCGCATCGACCACCACGCCCGTTAGCTGCTCCCGCTCTCCCTCACTCAGATACTGAAATTCGCTACCCAATACGGGAAAAACGAGGCCGTGGGCCCCGCCCTCTACGCAGAATTCCACCTGCTTCTGCATTGCTTCAATGTCCAGCGCACCGTCTGCTCTTAGCGCCGTCTGCATGACGGGAAAAATACCCCGCATTACCTCACTCATATCTCTATTACCCCCAATCGGCGATCCGCTCAGCATCGCCCCTTTTTGTAATTTTCACAGCTGCTATCATCGCATGCCTGTCTGCCATATCGTCCTTCTATCTCAGCCTATCGAACCATCCGCCGCAATGCGCCGGCGCTCCCCTTCCACCTCTTCAAACCAGTTTTCCAGCGCCGATATCATCCGCGCCGTGCGCGGCGCTTCAGCCTCGGCCAGATTCACCTTTTCCAACGGATCGTCCGCAAGATTGTAGAGTTCGGTAGGCGCCGGCGGCGGCACGATCAACTCAGGATCGGGATCGTCCATCAGGCTCGTCACCTCCTCGGGGTGATACTTATACTGGATATCCACCTCTATGTACCGATCCATTATCCGCTGATCTTCTTCCGAGGCCGGTAGGAGGCGCTGCTGAGGACGGACCAACTTCCACGGACCGTCGCGCATGGCCGCGTTAATCCAGCCAACGGGCTCGTATTGGTTGAGCTGCCAAAAACGCGGAGGCGGTTCGTCTGCCGTATCTCCCCGCAGCACGGGCAGCGCATTGCGCCCGTCCAGCGCACGCCCCTCGCTACGCTCGATACCGGCGGCGGCCAGCAGCGTCGGCAGCCAGTCGACAAAATGGACCTGTTGGTCCAAATGCATGCGGCCGGGCAGGCCGGACGGCCAACGGGCAATCATCGGCACGCGAATTCCACCCTCGTAGACCGAGCCCTTCTGTCCGTTCAATCCACAGTTATAACGCTTACAGTCCGTATCGTAGCCGGCCGGCACCTGGTCCGGGCGCAGGTTAAAAGCCGGACCGTTATCGCTGGTAAAGAGCACGATTGTGTCTTCTTCCAGTCCCAGCGCATCGAGCGTTTCCAAAATCCGCCCCACGCCGGCATCCATCACTTCGTTCATCGCATAGGTTATGCCCACTCCCGGGCTAAGACCCGCATCGAGGTATGGGCGCGCCACGTCATCGGGGGCCTGCAGCGGCGAATGCGGCGCGTTATACGTCACGCAGAGCAGAAAATTTTCTCTCTGATGCCTGTGCAGAAAATCGACCGCTTCGTCGGTAAATACGTCGGTCAAATACCGCCCGTCGCTGTCCCAGCGCACGCCGTTTCGCTCGATGCGCCAGTCGAAATAGTCCATCCAACCGCCGCAAAAACCGCAAAAGGTGTCAAAGCCGCGCGCGTTGGGATGGTAGCGGTCGTCGAGAGCGCCGTTGTGCCACTTACCAATAAGCCCGGTGGCGTAACCGGCTGCTTTGAATGAGTCGGCCAGCGTGACTTCGTCGAGGGCGATTCGGTCCGCGCCGCGCACTTCCATTGGAGTCAGCGCGCCCGTGCGATGCGAATAGCGGCCGGTCAGCAGCGCCGCACGCGACGGAGAACACGCCGGTGCACCAGCATAGTGTTGGGCCAGACACAGTCCTTCGTTGGCCAACGCATCCAGGTGCGGCGTGCGCGCAGGGCCGTCGTTAAACAATCCAAAATCGCCGTAGCCCATATCGTCGGCGACAAAAAGCAGCATATTCGGTTTACTCATAGAGTTTTCCTAGCCTTCCTGCTATAGATCAGCGGATTGATCTTATCGTTATCCAGCACGTCCCCTTCGTTTAGCGTCTCTATATACGCATCGGGCAGCACGTTCTTCTGCCCGTTAAAGACTTCTCCTTCAGGCATGTAGGCACAGGTCATGGCCCGTCTACGCCCAGGCGTCATATTGGCGCCAGCGCCGTGCGCGAGCAGTCCATTGTGGAAAGAGCAATCACCCGCTTTCATAGGCGCTGCCAGCGTCGAACGGTCTTGCCACTGCGGATAGACGCGAAATAAATCGGCTATCTCCTGGGTAATACCCGAATTCTCAAAAGTCGCTTCTCGGTGCGTGCCCGGCATAAAATAGAGGCAGCCGTTGCTCAGCGTAGCATCGTCGAGAGCCACCCACAGGGAGATGGCGTTGCGCGAGGAGAATGACCAGTAGGGGTTGTCCAAATGCCAGGCCGTTGGGTTGGCCCACGCTTCCTTGATCAGCGCCTGGTCGTGCCAGATGCGGATGCCCTCAACGCCGGCCAAATCGGCCGCCATTTTGCCCAAACGCTCGTCGAGCATAAGCTGGCGCATGCCCTCGTGGTCCATCCACAGATTGAGCCGCTGAGTGAAGACCCGATCGTAATACGAATCGCCGCTCTTCCAATCGCTATTGGCCATCTTTCGATCCTGTCGTTGGGCCACCGCCTCATCGACGTGCGCGCGCCAAAGCGCAAGTTCATCGGCGTCGAGAAAACCTTCTACGACCAGAGCACCGTCGCGCTGATACTGGGCGATCTGTTCGTCGCTCAATTCGTTTTTCATCTTTCCTCCCTCAATTGTGCAATGGCGATACTCCACGCTCTCGCTGCCGAAAAGCGCACATACAGCCAGTTCTCATCAATATACATAGCCAAGTCACGCAGCCTCTTAGCGGCCCCTCTACAGTTGGGGTAGTTGAAACACATCGCCCGTATCATCAATCCACTGGGCCAAGCGTTCGTGCAGGCGATGGCGTTCGCTGCGATAGCGCGTATTAAAGGCCAGATTAGCCTGTTCGTAGGGATCGTCGTTCAGGTTGTAGAGCATCCACGGCTGGCCTTCTAGCGCGACGTACTTCCAGTTGTCTCGCGTCGCTACTCCGCGCCAGGGCCGGTCTATACTGTCGCCATGCCCGGTGGGCACTACAAGCTGGAGATAGGCCGAATCGGGGTCTTCTACCGCAGCGACTTTACGCAGGCGGTGGTGCGAATAATCTGTTCCAGGCATCCAGTCGGGCACTTCGATATCACACAGGCCCAGCGAAGTCGGGCCAATGTCGACGTGATTGATGGGCGCATCCACGCGCGTGCCCGCCTTCATTTCGTAGCGTCGACCTCCACCCAAGATAAACGGCACGCGCATGGCCTCTTCCCAGGGCGAGGTCTTGAGAAACTGTCCCTGCGAGCCGTGCATATCCCCGTGATCGGAAAAGAAAACGATATGCGTCTGATCGTACAGGCCGCGCGCGCGCAGCGTTTCCATCAGGCGCCCCACATTCCAGTCGAGGTTCTCTATCATGCCGTAATAGCCAGCTAGCTCGCGTCGGGCTCGTTCCCGCACCCAATCCACCGCGGGAACATTCGCTCTGAGCTGGACTCCTTCGGGCGTGTGGCGCCCCATCCACTCGGCCGGAGCGACATAGGGATTATGCGGAGGCTGCGCACTGAGCACGGCAAAAAACGGCGCGCCGTCTGCAGCGCGCTCCTCCACGTGGTGCAGCAACAGATCGGTCAAGGCGTCGGTCTCATAGCGCTCGAGCCGATGCTGTTCAACTTCCTCTTCCCCTGTATGTCCGTGCAACCAGGTATCGTACTGTGCGTTGTTGTTCTCGTAGCCCAGCCACGTATCGAATCCGCCGCGACGCGGACGCGGCACGCGATGAAAAACGGCGCGGCCGTCTCGCTCTTGATAGCCGTCTAAATGCCACTTGCCAAAGTACGCCGTGTGATAACCGGCAGCGCGAAAAGGCTGTGCCACCGTTAATAACTCCGGTGGAAGCTGCATCTGATGCCCCGGAACAGCGCGATGCGGATAGCGTCCCGACAGCAGCGATCCGCGATAAGGACAGCAGAGCGGACAGCCGGAAACGGCGCGAGAGAAGGTCACGCCATCGGCTGCGAGCGCATCGATATTGGGCGTATTCACATTGGCGTCGCCCATGCATCCAAGTGCCTGGGCTCGGTGCTGGTCGCCAAATATCCACACTACGTTGGGTCGATCTGTCATAGGTTCCCTCCTCATACCGCGGCACACGGCGTTGTCATGCGATTCTACCCCACGCTGAACGGGCTCACTGCCCTAACGCCTCTATTCTTCGATCGCACATATTCAATATAGCCTCACAATATCGCGCCATCCAACCGCAGAGTCGGCATGTTGACAGACGATCACCTAACGCTACCTTACCCTCTAGTCTCCTATATCTCCTATACACATGCTCTATCCCATGGCACGCGAGCGCTCTCCCATGTCAATTCGCACCTACATAGCGACGCTTCTGCTGCTAGCGGCAGCCGCACTGATCCTTCTTCGCGATGGTGCGACTGCCTACGATTTAGCAGGACGTCCATTTAATCCACTGACGACCCGTGCCCGCGCTACGGCTCTGCTCTTTGTCGGCCCCGACTGTCCGATTTCAAACCGCTATGCCCCCGAAATACGCAGACTAGCAGAGAGTTATGGAAGCGATGAGATCCTATTCTATCTGATCTACGTAGATCCCAATCTGGACAGCAAATCTATTCAACAGCACCTGCGCGCTTTTTCTTATGACCTACCGGCGCTGCGCGACCCTCAGCACACCCTCGTAGCACGTGCAGAAGCGGTCACCACGCCGCAGGCGGCCCTCTTTGATCGGTCGGGCGCACTCGTCTATAGCGGTAGAATAGATGACCGCTACATAGATTTTGGCAAACAGCGACCAGCAGCGCGCACGCACGATCTGGAGGCGGCCCTACAGGCAGTGCTGGCCGGTCGCGCTCCTTCCGTATCTCGCACCCGGTCCGTTGGCTGCTATATCGCCGACTTGAAAGAGTGAGGCATTTAGTGCAAACTCACCCTATGCGCATACTGTCCTTTATCTTCATACTAGGTCTTTTCGCCTGTCAGAAAGCCGCACAGCAAGACGCCGCACCAACGTTTAGCGACGATATCGCACCGATTATTTTCTCCAACTGCGTCCCCTGTCACCGGGCGGGTGGACCCGGTCCCTTTCCGCTCACGACGTATAATGCAGTCTCCAACCGCGCGCGTCAGATCGCCGAAGTAACGGCGAGTCGCTATATGCCCCCTTGGCAACCGACGGTCGGCTACGGATCGTTTATCGGCGAACGCCGTCTGACCGAGCATCAGGTCGCCCTAATCCAACAGTGGGCCCAACACAATGCACCCGCGGGCGATTTAACCCAGCTGCCTTCCCTGCCTCAGTTTACCCAAGGGTGGCAGCTGGGCACGCCCGACTTGGTGGTAGAAATGGACGAAGCCTACATTCTACCGGCGGAAGGTGCAGATCAGTTCCGCAACTTTGTGCTGCCCGTACCAATCGATTCAACTCGGTATATTGAAGCCGTCGAATTTAGAACCGATCAGGCCACCGTTATCCACCACGCAGTGCTGATGTTTGACCGCAGCGGTGCAGCCCGCAAACACGACGCACGCGAAGCCGGACCCGGATTTGACGGCATGGTATTCGGCGAAGCGCAGGGGCCCGACGGACACTTTCTGGGCTGGACACCCGGCAAACAGCCCTATCGCGATCCGTCGTTGGCCTGGGAGCTAGCCCCCGGAACGGACCTAGTCGTGCAGCTGCATATGCTGCCGTCCGGCCGCCCTGAACATGTCTCTGTTCGGGTCGGGTTCTACTACGCCGAAGGTCCTCCCGAACGCACCCCCGCCCTGCTTCGCCTTGGACGCAAAGACATTGACATACCCGCTGGGGAAGACCACTACACCCTGCGCGACGAGTTTACGCTACCCGTAGATGTGCACGTGGCCGGCATCTATCCACACGCGCACTATCTGGGCAAGCAGATGGCGGTCTACGCCGATTTACCCGACGGACACCGCGAGTGGCTGATTCGCATTGACGATTGGGATTTTAACTGGCAAGACGACTACCGCTACGCCCAGCCCGTATACCTACCGCGGGGCGCCAAGATCGTCATGGAATACGCCTATGATAACTCGGCGGAGAATCCGTTTAATCCGCACAATCCGCCCCAGCGCATTTTTTACGGACTGCATTCGAGCAATGAGATGGGAGACATGACGCTGCAGGTCGTACCGAGAAATAACGCGGATCTCAAGACCCTCCAGCAGCACTACGCGCGCAAGTGGATTACCCAGGAAATTCAGGGCTATGAGACCATGCTCTTAGAAGCGCCCAATCACGCAGAGCATCACCACACGCTGGCCATGCTCTATCTCCGCGTGCGACAGATCAGCCAGGCGCGCACCCATTTCGAGGCCTGTCTGAACCTGCGCCCGGACTACGCAGAAGCACGCGTGAACTACGCAATTGCGCTCAGCGCCGCCGGGCAGACCGACAAAGTGATAGAGCAGCTGCGCCAAGCCGTGGCCCACCGCCCAGACTACGCAGACGCCCATTTCAACTTGGCCATGGCGCTGTATCAAACCGGCGAACCAGAAGCCGCCAAAGTCCACTTCACCTCGGCGGCACGTCTGCGACCAGAACGGGCAGAGGCGATACGCAGCCATATGGAACGCCTGCAGCTACACTAGTCTTATCACCACTTCATATTCATGGCCAAGCGCGGATAGTCAGTCGCGTTGAGACTGCCCGAATGGGCGCAGAACACGTGATAGAACAGCACGTCTCCCCCCTGCGGAACAATCTCCACGCACTCGCCGATATCCGCCTTATCTAGCTCTCCCCCCAGCACCCACATCGGACGGTAGTAGTCGGGATTACTGCGCGCGAGCGCGGCAATTTTGCGATGTGATCCAGGCCACACTACCGTTCCTCCACCGTGCGGCTCGACGTCGTTTAAGAAAGTCATCGTGGCCACGCGAAAGGCCGCGGGAAAGCTCTCGTGGCCGTGCTCTTTGATGGAGTGATCTATGTGCGGGCCGTGCGGTGACCATGGGCTATCCGTTGGGAAGCTGTTAATCGCAAAACCGCCCTTGGGTGGACGAAAGTCTTCGCGCTCTAAGCCCCCTTCGCTCAGCTGCCAGGCAGCCGTCAGCAGCTTGTCGGTATAGACGGCCGTCAGCTCGGCGTCTTCATAATGGCCGTGGTCGGCCGTGCGCTCACTCCAAGAAGCCGGATCGTTGCGGTCTAACCCCATGCAGCGCCACATCGCCGCCTCCGCACGCTGAACCACGTCACGGGGAATCAGCCCAGAGACGAGCAGGTATCCGTCTTCGATATAGGATGCGACTTGGTCATGCGTTAGTATTGGTTCAGTCATTGTATCTCTCTCCTATCGGTTTAGCTATCCGAGGATAAAAATAATATTCCGCGTGTGCCCCGTTACATAGTCAACGACGATCCACAGGCCGTTAATCAGCGCTTCGCCCGCTATGAGGCCGAGGAAAAAGCGCTGACTGCGCAGGTAAAAAGCGGGGCCTCCATAGCGCATAACAGCGCATTTTAATACCCAAGCGATAAAAATGCTGAACCATATTTTATTCATTAAATGGTTGGCTGCAACGGCAAAACCCAGCGGATGGAGCGGCCACCACAGCAGGTGCTGGCGCGCCCAGGTCAAGAGCACCATAACGCCCCCACCCAGGGCAAAGAAGCCCAACTCGTTCCACGCGATGCCAGCCGGTTCTAAGTTGCGCACGGCCGTATCGTAGACAACGGCTGGTCCCCCTTTAAAAAACCAACCCACCAAATTGATGCCGCCGTGTCGATAGGCCATATTGAGCACCATCCAACACGAGCCAAACGCCCCAACGCACACGGCCAAATAGGCCCCATACAGCACTAGACGCCGACTGCGGCGATCCATCTCTTCGATTAGCTTGAGCCCGTTAGCCATCAGCGCCAAGATAAATATGCGGATATCGCTAGCCCATATATAGGCTAGCGACATATTGAACACGCTCCCAGATCCCACCAGCGTAGATCCGAGCCCCTGCATTACGAGATCCGGCGCGATCATCGGCGCGCGCACGGCAGCCAAACCGGCCTCTGCAACAATCCGACTGATGCCTATAAAAATGAGCAGCGCCAGAACGACAAAGAGCAGGGCGACCCACAGCTTGGTCCCCATGAGCCACAGCCATCCCACGACGACGGCGCTGCCACCGACGAGGCCACACAGCGCCCCGCGATAGGAAGCGACCTCGTCGCTATCGTCGACGTCATCTGCACCGGTTAGCGCTTTGCGCAGCACGTCTCTTAGGTGCTGACGCCCAACCCATAACCCCATGAGCACCATGGCGATCAGCGCACCGCCCGCCTGATAGGCCAAATAGGGCTGTTCGGCTATACCGTACACAAAGGTTTGCGTCGAGCGCATGCCGGCCAGCGCGAGCGCCTCCGATTCGGCCTTGGCCAACAGATGAAAAAACCACAGTCCAGCAGAGATATGCGTATTGATCAGATAGGAAAAGCCGATTATGGAAAAGACCACGCGCAGCTGCAGTGTTTGCGTTCCAACGTAGGAAGCCACCCAAGACAGGTTTATTAAGGGGTAGCTCGGATCGTAACTATGCAAGCCTTTAAGCGCGCCAAAAAAGAGCGGTATGGCTGCGCCGCACCACATGGCTCGACTGCGAAAAAAGCTGTTTACCAGCCCTTTCTCTCCCTCACCGCGCACCATGGCCAGACCAACCTGCGTGAGCGGATAGGCCAGCCGCTCGCGCTCCATCCACTGTCTGCGTAAGATCACCGCAGCTGAGATCATGGCCACGTAGAGCGACATGAGCAAGATACTCCACCAGAACAGCGGCTCCATCCACGCTTCCCACGGCACGCTAGCGTGGGCCCCTAAGCCCTCATAGAACGACTGGTTGTCAGACCCGTCATCTACTAGAATGCGCCGATCGGGCATAAGCGGCACGAGTTTCTCCGCCCATTTATTCTCCGGCGTCGCATAGTAGGCTAGGGCCGAAATAATCGGCAGAAGCTGCTGGCTCATCCCCATCGTGCACAGGGCAGAGACCACCAGCAGCATGACATACACGAGAACCAAATCGGCGCGATTGAGCGCTAGGGTCATACCGCGAAAGGCCAGCGGCACGTTTAGCAGAGCGGACGCCAAGAGAAAAGAGGCCAACCACAGTCCTGGCCTTAGCGTGTCCACCTCGTTCAACCCGTAATAGGTGACAAATAGAAGGGGCGCAGCGATGGCCAAGCCTATAGCCCTAGCGCGAGACCGCGAGGCCACTTTAAACAGCGCGTTGAGTAGGCCGATCAGCACCAAAAAAAGAAAGATGGCTCCGGGCGTATTAAAGTCCCATGCCATAAAGGTCGCGTGCATCGCGGTATTGGCGTAGGGCGCTCCAATGGCCAAAAAGAAGCTGAGAAAGGCCCCCGTCCAGAAACCGCGCCAGCTTATAGCGGCTCCCTGGCCTAGCGTCTGGCCATCGCTGCGCTCATCCAGATGCTCCGTATAGACACTGGGAATGGTTCTATTCAATCGTGCTCCATCGGGGTCCCGTTTTACTCTTATGGGTCATTCCATCGACATGCGCAATGCACATGGACTCAGTGTGCAACGGATCCATCGGCGTGAAAATGGCCGGTGATCGGCACCGGCTTATGGACATACTGAGCAATCAGCTCTTCATCGATCTCAACGCCGATCCCCGGTCGGTCGGAGACGATTCGATAGCCCTCTCGAATGGGCATGGGCTCGTCGACTACGGCCGCACCCGCCGCGTTGCTCTCCATCAGCACGTAGTTGGGAATGGCCGCTGCAAAATGAGTAAAGGCGGCGTTGTTGACGGCGCTGCCCATCAGATGGGGAAAGATGCCAACAAAGGCCGACTCGGCGATGGCCGCAATCTTCTTTATTTGCGTGAATCCTCCCGCCAGTGAAACGTCCGGGCGAATCAAACTGACCAGCTTGCGATCGATCAGATCTTTAAACTGCTGAATGCTGTAAAATCGCTCGCCCGTCGCCACCGGCAGGCGCACGCTGCGCGCCATGACTTCCAGTCCCTCAACGCTCTCTGGGGCCAGCGGATCTTCGTAGTAAAGGATTCGATAGGGTTCCAGTTCGCGCGCCAGCGTAATCGCCTCTTCGATGCGCAGATTGCGGTGAATCTCCAACCCTAAATCGACGCCGTAGCCGATCTCCTCGCGCACGCCGACGACCATGGCCACCGCTTCGTCGATGACCTGACTGGCCGGCTTTTGCTCAAAGCCGCTGTAAAACGGCGTCATGCGCAGCGACGTATAGCCGGCGGCGACGTGGCCGCGCGCGCTGCTCACGCGCTCGGACAGCGTTTCGCCAACGACGTTCTCAAACACCTTTACCCGGTCGCGACACTTCCCGCCCAGCAGCTGGTATACGGGCAGGTCGACCGATTTACCGAGAATATCCCACAGGGCAATGTCGATGGCGCTCAGCGCCGCGCTCAGCACCGCACCGGCAAAGTGCGTCTGACGAGAGACGACCTGAAAATGATGTTCAATCCGGCGCGGGTCCTTTCCCACATAATAGGCGGAAAGCTCGTCGAGGGCCGCCTTGACCACGCCGTGGTGGGCCCATAGCCCCGCCTCGCCGTTGCCGACGATACCGGCATTCGTATAGACGCGTATCAGCAGATAGCGATCGACCAGAAAGCTGCGTATTTCCGTTATCTTCATTCGATTTGTCTCCATGGAACTGAGTCTAATACAGGCTCAACAGCCCCTCGGCGCCCGGCACGCCGCGCTCTTCAAACGCCTCGCTCAGCCAGCGCGCGCGCGAAGGCAGCCCCGGGTTGCGATAGGCGTAGACCACCGTCCAGCGCGTATCGCTGCCCGCCCGGCGCGGCGTAACGGCATGGGCGGCGTGCGTCCACATCAGCACGACCGAGCCCTCGGGCGCCGACAGTTCCTCGATCTCGAGCGGCTGTCCGGTAACCGGATGCACCTTGTCCTGAATCCAACCTTCACGCAGTGCGCTGTCCGACTGAAAGTCAATGCTGGCGTCTCGGAATAGGTGGCTGCCGCGCACGACCTTCAGCGCTCCATCGCCCGGCGCAAAGCCGTTGACGTAGAAAAAGATGCGCACAAACCCCAGTTCGGGCCGCGTCTCACCGTACTCGTGGCTGTGCCAGTGCGCGCCTCCGTTGCCGCCGGGGCGATTGAGCGACACGCAGTGGTCATAGCGGATGTCTTCGCCTAGGACCTCATGCACCAGATCGCGCATCTGCGGATGGCCGATTAGACTGGCCAAGTAGTCGTTATACTCGGCTGCATAGTGACTCGGCTTATATTCTTCATCCCCCGGCATGAGCGATTGAATATGACTGAGCGCCTCTACTAAACGCGTTCGGGCATCGGCAGTTAACAACCCGGGCAAGACAATATGACCATCGCGGTCCATCTCTTCTCGATGGCCGGAACTCCAAGCGCGGTCGGTAAAAATCGATTCCATTTTTTCCATAACCAATCTCTCTTTTCTGCGATGCGCTCTGGCTCCACATAATCTGACAGATTTCATCGCCGCCATCAAATAGAAGCCCCCGCTCTTCACTCGCTTGGACTAGACCGGGACCTATAGACATCGTCGCGTAATTTTCGTATGCTGAAACCGAGGAGAAAATCTATGCACCTAACGATAGACCAACTGCGTTTTTTCAAGGAAAATGGGTATCTCATCGTGCGCGGCGTGCTCGATCCAGACCTTATGGAGCGCGCGCGAACGCGGCTGTGGGAATACGCTCCGCCGGGGCGATCTCGAGACGAGCCTGCAACCTGGGTAGGCCCCTTCCTACCAGAAGAAGAGGACGTAGAAAAGCCCAATCATCGCCGCGGCTTTCGCTGGCAGTACCGCGAACCGGGAAGCGAGGACTGGATGGTCGATCTATTGGCTAAAAACCCGGATATATGGTCTATGGCCGAGCAGATGATAGGCGAGGGAACGCTGGTGGAGCCGCAGCGCATTCGCGGCATCTACTGCACGATGCCCTATGGAGAGGCGCCTCTACCTCCGCTCCAGTGTCACTGCGATGGACATCCCTTTCACCTCGGCGTAGTGGGCTATATAGACGATGTGCCGCCCAACGGCGGGGGCTTTACCGTATGGCCGGGCAGTCATGCCCCGTTCTATCAGTCGTTTAAGTCGCAGTACTTAACCGAACCAACCGACGCATACGACACCATCCGCCAGGAATTTAACGAGCAAAAGCCCGTCGACTGTTACGGGCAGGCCGGCGACATCGTCTTTTGGCACCACCGACTAGGACATATGGCCGCACCCAACGCCTCGGGACAGATTCGCCAAGCGGTGCTGTACGACTACGTAAAAAATGATTTAGAAGAGACGCAAAAGGAGGGCCCCCAGCCCGATATGTGGCGCGACTGGTCCCAGGCCCTACGCGACGTCTGAGGCGTTTCCAACCGCGTGTGTATGCTTAACAATCCGCTACACAGAGAAGATCTGCCCCTATGAGTGAAGCAAACCAGCGCCGCACCTGCAGAGCCTGCGGCCAATCGTACGACTACCCCGGCCATCAGAGTATGGCAACGCGCACCTACTGCGAGAACTGCATCGAGCTGCCCGAGCCTGCCCGACGCAACTTTGAACGCATGCGCCGCAGGTTGGATCGCCTAGAAAAATCACTGGCCGAGATCAAAAGCCAGCAGAGCTAATGACCGACGACGACCACAACCGCCGCGCGTTCTTTCGCGAGATCTTTAAGCGCGTCGTCGATCCGGTAGCCGCCTATGCCGAGCAACGCTTACCGCAGGCACGGACGCTGCTGCGACCGCCCGGCGCGCTGCCCGAAAGCGCGTTTCTGGATACCTGCTACCGCTGCGGAAACTGTGCCGACAGCTGTCCCGTAGAGGCTATACAGCACAGTCAGAGCGACGACGAGACGCAGCGAGGGACCCCCGTCATCCTTCCAGACAGTCAGCCGTGTATTGCCTGCGAGGGACTGCACTGCATGGCCGCCTGCCCCAGCGGAGCCCTCGTCCCCACGCCGCTGACCCAGCTAGCGATGGGGCTGGCGCACGTAGATGCCACCACCTGCAAACGCAGCAGCGGCGACGATTGTAGGCTGTGCTTCGATGCCTGCCCAACGCCCGAAAAAGCACTCTCTATAGATGCGACAGACTCGCCCGTCGTTCATCCCGAGCACTGTATCGGCTGCGGCCTGTGTCAGCACGTGTGCCCGACAGCGCCCAAGGCGATCGTCGTTCATCCCACCTAATACCATTCCCCCAGCTTCTGACACAAAAAAAGGGCCGGAATCTCTTCCGACCCTTTTCTACGTACTGCCAATTCTTCCCCTACGCCAGTTTTTGCACCGCGTCTTGCATCAACTGACCGATGGGTAGGTTATGCGGACAGGCCGCTTCAGCTGCGCTAAAGTCCACCCCGTCTACGCGCTTGGCCTCTGCCGGCAGTTGGGCAAAGAGTTCGCGACCGCGTCGGCGATCGCCGTAGTTTTCGTAGTACATGCGATAGCGCAGCGTCTCTGAAATTTGCAGCGGTGCGGCAAGGGCTAGCTCGCACTGCTCGCTGCAGCCGCGGCAGTAGAGATGGTCGGTCTCGGCCGCGTATTCGCGCAGCATCTGCTGCTCGTCAAAGCCCATTGCACTGTTGCGTGCAGCGGCGGCATTTTCCTTGATCTGTTTGATATTTTTCATCGCCGACACGGCCCCGTCTATCCGCTCGTCGGCCCACACCGCCTTGAGTGCAGCCTGGTAGGGGTTAAATCCCTTGGCTTTAAACTGGTCGACGCCGTCGGCAAACGACACGGCGCCGCCCTGCGTCTTCATGGCCATCAGACCGATATTGGCCTCGTGCATTTTGTCGATGGCCCGGTTGAGCGCATCGTTGTTGTAGTCGCGAAAATTGTACTTGAACATGACCGCGTCGACAAAGCCTATTTCCGCGGCTTTTTCCAGCGTGGCCACCATGTTCCCGTGGTGAGACGAAAAACCAAAAAAGCGAATCTTACCCGACTTTTTAAGCTTTTCAGCCGTCTGCATCATTTCCGCATCGAGCCGATCGGGATTGCCGAGGTTATGCAGGAAATACAAATCGATCACATCGGTCTTCAGGCTCTCGAGCGAACCTTCGAGGTTGGACACGAAAGAGTCCACGTCGTGGTCCGTGCTCTTGGTTACGATAAAACACTCTTTGCGACGCCCGCTCTTTTCAAGGATGTTGCCAATCATCTTTTCACTCTTACCGCCCACGTAGCTCTGCGCGGTATCGATATAGCTGATCCCCTCCTTGAGCGCGGCGTTCATAAGCGGCGGCGTAACGGGCAGCGCCGTGCCCATCGTCAGAATGGGGATCTCGACGCCCGTCTTACCAAAGACGCGCGTGGGCATGGCCTTATCCTCTGCCGCGTCCGCCCGGCCGACGGTCGACGCCAAGACGGCCCCTGCTCCCAGCGCGCTGCTGGTTGCCATAAATTCGCGCCGCGTCAACTTCCTGTCTCTATCGACCATAGTATCTCTCCCGTTAAGCGCTCTGTGTAGCGTCAATTTGCAACAATCCACTGGACTCTTTCTTACTGCTGCAGCCGCAGCCCCCTCCCGCGCTGCTACTCCCGCCACCGCCTCCACAGCATCCTTCCTGTCCTCCGGCCATACCCAGCAAGAGCGAGCGCTCCTTCGAGCGCGTTTCTCCCACCGCCGTTACGCGAATGGCGCGGTGATCTTGCACGGGACACTCGTGCTCGCAGATGCCGCAGCCGATACAGACTTCGGGATCCACGTAAGGACGAGTCAGCACGACCTTTTCGCCCCAGCGGTTAGTAATTTCAACCTCGCGCGAATAGATCGCTTTGGGCGACGTTGGACATACCTCCTCGCAGACGACGCAGGGCGTATCCATCGCCCACGGCAGACAGCGACCGCGATCGTAAAACGCCGTGCCCGTCTTAACCGGCCCCAGATCTGTAAATTGGCCAATCCCCAGTTTCTGCTCAATCGAGATCTTCTGGATCGCTCCGGTGGGACACACCTCGCCGCACAGCGTGCAGTTAAGCTCGCAATAGCCCGTGCGCATGTTCATAATCGGCGTCCAAACGCCCTCTATACCGCCTTCCAGCATCGCCGGCTGCAGCACGTTGGTCGGACAGACGCGAATGCACTGGTCGCACTTTATGCAGCGCTCTAGGAAGGCGTCTTCTGCCACCGAACCGGGCGGACGCACCACCTCTTTTTTAAAGAGTTCATCGACGTCGCCACTCCGGCGCGAAAAGGGAAAGCTCAGCGCACCGATCAGCCCGGCCATCACCGCGCGCCGACCGCTTATTTGCGGGCCTGCGACTTCTCCCTTTAGGTCGGGCATAAAGTCGAACGAGAGCGCGTCGTGCGGACAGTCATCAATGCAGTTAAAGCACACAAAGCACTCGGATTTGCGCAGGTTTGTATGTGGGTCGGATGCCCCTTCGCAGCGCTGCAGGCACAGATCGCAGTCGACGCACTTATCGGTGTCGCGGTGAATGCGCCACAGCGAAAAGCGGGAGAGCAAGCCCAGCGTCGCTCCAAGCGGACACAGGACGCGGCAAAAAAAGCGCGGAATGACCAGGTTCATACCAATCAGGAAAAACAGCAGAAAGCCGACGACCCATCCCAACTGATGGACGTGCGGACGCACGTAAAACCACTCGGTAGGCATATCCAACGTCGGCAACACTGCGACCGTAAAGGAGCGAAAAAGCAGGCAGATCGGATCGAGCAAGCCAATTTGCAGCGACCCAAAGAGCGCAGCGCCCCCCATGCCGATCAATATGTAGTACTTGAGCGCAAAGACTTTGCGATAGCGATTGCTATCGATGTTTTCCGTAATCGTACGCCGGTTAAACAGCCAGCCGGTAAACTGGTGTAAAATGCCGTAGGGACAGATCCAGTTGCAGAAAAACCGACCGAGGAATAGCGTCGGTATCAGCAGCACGAGCGACCAGACTAATCCCTGGTACAGCGTATGCGTCGTGATCGCCGTAGCTATGGCGACCAGCGGATCTACCTCGAGAAAAATCGAAACGGGATAGCCCTTGAGATAGCTAAACTGCGTGACAAAGCAGAAAAAGAAAAACAGCCCCATGAAAAAGATCTGCGAAATCAGGCGAACAACGGTTATGCGCATAGTGGTTTCCTATCCTACCCGTATCTCGCGCCAGTTGAGGCGCTTCCAGTCCGTAGAACCCAACCCGCGCTCGGCCGCTTTGTGCAAGTACGATAGGTTCGCCGCATCTCGCCCAAGCAGGGAATAGCCAAACGTATCCACCGCCACCATATCGGTACCTACGACGAGCGTGTCGCCCACGGCAACGTCGCTCAGGCTACCGCCCGTAGGTCCATTGCGCATCAGAACGCGCGTTGCATCTAACACGACCAACGTAGGCTTCACCATATGGGGAAAATCAGAAATGATCCCGTGAATGGCCTGGTGGAACTGGTTGCGGCGGCCGCCGAGCATACCGTACCAGTTTTTCATGGTCATCGACCCCGAGCACAGATTGTGGTCTTTGCACGGCGCAATGCCAATAACTTTGTCGGCTGCTGCAAAAGGTTCGTAAAACGTCGTCCACGTGCCCAGCACTTCTCCGTCGATCTTAACCTCTTCAAAAGAAGAGCGTCTCGGCAGCATCAGCTCGGCGCCTATTTCGTCGGCCGCGGCTTTGATACCCGACTTAAAAAAGCAGCCCTCGGGCTGGTTAATCGGATTGTCGGCGACAATAATCTTTTTCGCTCCCGCTTCGCGGCAGAGCTCGGCCACCGCTTTGAGCACGGCCGGGCTCGTCGTTGCACCCAGCAGCGGCGCCCGATCAAAGGCGACGTTGGGCTTAAGCAATACGGAATCGCCCGGACGAATAAAGCGCGCGATACCGCCCATTTCGCCGATCGCAGCGCGCACCA
>JACLAC010003229.1_pt1 | contig 37224 bp, 28 predicted proteins | sample 8027881 | NCBI WGS metagenome assembly JACLAC01 (sample SAMN15725517, study PRJNA655200) | protist metagenome | isolation source: fluorescence activated cell sorting (FACS) single amplified genomes of... | place: Spain: Blaines Bay Microbial Observatory, Mediterranean Sea | collected 2016-01-19 | reverse complement strand
TCGATTGGAGAAATCTGCTAGCCCGAGCGATCCGAAATCAACCGCATTGCCGTCCCAATCCAAGGTATGACGAAGTTCAGACCGATGCACCCAACCTTCTTTTACACGCGGCAGCGAGACACTAACCTTGTACCAATCAGTTTTGCTTTTAAGGAGGGTAATCAGGTCACCCTGACCGGCGACATAAAAAATCGGATAGCCCCGGCCTGGGCCGGTTCGAAGTTCAATGTACGGATCTGAGACAACCACCTCAGGGTGGTAGTCTCGGAAAAAAGACACTGCATTCGCCTCTCCAAACGCCATGAGCAGTAGGACTGCGACAAGCGTTTTATTACTCATTCTTAAGCCGTCCATAGTTTTCGTTACTCCTTAACTAGGGTGGGACCACAAAGGGATCGTTGTAGTATTGGCCACCTATATCGATCCATTCTCGGATCACCTTCAGTTCCACCTCGGTTAGCCGACCAGCATGCGTGCCTGCCGGTCTAAATAAGGTAAAAAACTTGGGGCTCATTAGCGCACCCGCCACATTCAACGTGGGTGTCACCTTGACCGGTACGAGCACAGCAATAGGCTCGTTATCGATATCCAAGATCAGGTCACCATTGGCATCGGTTTGAAACAGAAGGTTGCCATTAGCATCCGTGGCTTGTACCAACACGTCCTGCAGTGCCCCGTTGACTACTTCCTGCTCATTGTCATTGAACAGCAATTCTCGATAGCTCTTTAGATGGTCGGCTTCGTCAGCACTCGCTCCATCAGACAAATCTAATTGCGCAAGCGGCAACCTTTCTGCTCCCGCAGTATCGCGGTCGGCGTGGCAAGCGGTACAAGTGTCGTCTCGTAACAAAGTGATTCCGTCGACATCTAGTACCGTCCGATCGACACGCCATATTGGATGTATGTGCACTGGATAGTGCAGTGTTATGCGGCAATTGGACTGCCAGTTGGCAACACAGCTAGAAGCGACCGGTGGTTCGGTTGAGAGATCACGGTAGAGGAATGCAATATCTGGATCCGCCGCACGGACATTCGTATCCGTCCATATATCAGTATAGGTGATATCCATGCTCAGATTAGGGACACCGTTGATCCGCGTCAGGACCTCGGCCATGGACTCACCAGGATTAGTAAAGAGTGCTGGATCCGTATTTGGGAACGATAATCCATCGACCGGCGCACCGAAGTTCGCGGACGGCGCTTGCGCATCGATCCGGCCATGTGGTCGTTCACTGGTCCGCGTATGACAGCCGCTGCATTCTCTTTCTTCACCCGGACGAAGTTGGATCCAGTTGTTGTGGCGTGGAGTTATACGAGTGCCGTCGGCATCTAGTACCTCGACTCCAAACGGCACATTTGCCGGTACTTTTACTTTAACCGATCCATCTGGTTCGATATTGGCATAGCCCAAGATCTCGCGCATGAGTTGAGCCTGCGAACGACCAAACGCTGTTCGGTCTAGATCGACGATATCGTCATTGGGTATCGCGACCGACTTAACGATTCGCAGGTATCGCGCCGGCCTCTGATCCGCTGTCGTCGATCCAGGATCTGACAATGCAGCGATATCGGCAATTTCCGAGCCATCAATGTCGTAGACCGAACGAATATGAAGCACTCCAACCGCTTCACTCACTCGGTCAGCTTCTAAGTCCACCCCAGTAGTTCCGTCAAGAACAACCAGCGGCGCAGCCCTTGCCTCAAGAACAAGCACCTCCGAAATTGCTCGACCTTCCGTAGGTAAGACAATCGGCTGTTGCGTATTTTCAACACGGTCATGCATCCACACGCCATAAAGCGGATCGGCTTCAATCATCGCCACATTGGCCAGATTGTCTGCTGTACAGGGTACGATGACTGGATTAACAGGGTCACTGGTTGTCTCTAACAACCGACATTGACTCCACGCCACAATAAGGCGCGACGTGCCATCAAATAGCGGTGACACATGCGCATATCGGCCTTGCAGCGCTGGTCGATCTTCATCCAGGTGCACATCCCCCGGGAACAAAAATTCCTGAGCATCGGCAAGTAAGCCCGCGCTCGCAAATGTTGGCTGATCGTGTTCCATATAATTGTTGACATCGATCGCGACCGGTACCACGCCATAACGTACCTGCATACCTGATGGTCGCAGCATGACCAACAGACGTCCGTCTGGCAGTTCGGCCGCCTGTACAAACTCTATGTTGTCACCATCCGGACCGGTGTCGTGACTGTGCACACCATACAAAAGTTCGGCACCACGACCGTCCGGATTTACGCGATAAAGGCTTATTCGATCGCGACCGGCCACGCGGTCCCAGCGAGAGTAAACAACACGTCCATCACTCATCACCGTCGGATCCAGATCCGAACTCGCGTTATAAGTGATCTGTTTGATATCGCTGCCATCAACATTCATGACATGCAGCGCCAGAGCTTCTTCATTGCGATCCTCGTTCAAACCAGAAAATTGCGGTTTACCCTCATCAAGTAATATCGCTTTCGCTTGTCTCTGGCGCGTTGAGGAAAATACGATTCTTCCGTCCGGCAAAAAACTTGGGGCTACATCCTGACCTGATCGCGCGACGATGTCGGACCTGAGGACTCTCGTAGTTGTCCCCGCCTCACGATCGTGTAGCCATATATTCCATGTTGGTTGCTGACTCTCGTCTAGATCCGGGTCTTGCGGAGCACGCATTGCAAAGACAAGCCTTACACCATCGTAGGAAACAGCAAGGTCCTTTACGTCATATAAAGGGGGGGTGCCGTCAAGCTCATCGGGGAAGATACCAGCCGTAAGATCCACCTCAGGGGCAGATGGCGACGCTCGATCACGCAAAAGCAACTTCGCCCCCGGGAAAAAGTCAATAGGACGGCGAACCTGGATCGTTAGCAAATTACCGCCGTCGTCGCTCAACAAGGGTCTATCTACATATGCGATCGGAAAATCTACGACCACAGGATCCGGATCCTGTCCGGTCCCCAAAACAGACGAGGAACTACCTGACCCATTACCACAAGCCAAAAGACCGAGCATGACGCCAACAACAAAAAACAAGCGCAACTTGCACCACCAATTTACAAATACAATCTTAGGCAAGACGGCCTCGTTTGCAGGCCCCTCTAGTAGTGCTGACAAAGCGGATCCCATGACTGCTTACAATGACCAGGCATTTTTTCACAAGGTAGCCACAACAAAACGAGAAGCTCGTCACAGCGCAGTTCTTGACACAAAGCAACTGGTACAAACGAAACCTCGACCAGTTCGCAGCGCAAGCGAACAGATTTTCCGATTCTATGCAGCCTAAGCCTTAGGCGGGTTTAACTGGTGATATATCCCATGGACCGGGGTTAATACAGCGGTCGCGACTAACCGGACTATGAAAGCCCCGGTTGTTGTCCATAGTGTTGAGGAGTAAGTCATGAGATCGGCAATCGCTGCACGCTTGATTGGTGTATGTCTAGCTATTGTTCTGCCAGTATGGGCGGACGCTACAGATCAAGCTAAACGGCTGCATGATCGCATTGCAGGTGTTCCTCCAGACGCGACCACCTTGACTAATATGCGGGATGAAATCGAAACCGGTGGTGGAGCAATGGCCGCCGCCTTGATCGCAACCCAAGCCCCGGCTTTTTACAACATCACACTGAAGAGTTTTGCGGCGCCGTGGACCAATCGAGATCAGTCTGTTTTTGTCCCTTTAGATGACTACATCGCGACAGTAATCGGGACCGTTCGAGACGATATTGATTTTCGTGGCATTCTCTCTGCAGACATTCTATACACCGGCAGCAGCAGCGGAATTCCCAGTTATTCGCCGTCATCTAATGCCCATTATCAAGCCCTTGAAGACCAAGGAATCGATCTCCAAACGGCTCTCGTCGCAACCACGCAATCGGCCAACTCCGACATTACCACCAACGCCGCCGCAGGCGTATTAACGACTCGATCCGCAGCCAAGGCCTTTTTTATCGATGGTACTAATCGCGCGATGATTCGTTTCACGATACTCAATCATCTCTGTCGTGATATGGAACAACTTCACGATGTCACCCGAGCGCCTGATAGAATTCGTCAGGATGTTTCGCGAAGCCCGGGGGGTGACAGTCGAATTTTTCTAAACAACTGTATTGGTTGTCATTCAGGCATGGATGCGATGGCTCAAGCATTCGCCTATTACGACTATGAATACGATGTCGCGAATGATCCGGATGGCATCAACGGCCAGGTGAAATACAACGATATAGCCGAATCGGACCCTGTCACTGGCACACGAGTCGTGGAAAAGTACTACAGTAACAGCCTGAATTTCGAGCATGGTTTCATCACGCCGGACGACTCTTGGAGCAACTACTGGCGTCAAGGCCAGAACCAGAGATTGGGTTGGAATTTAGCATTGCCCGGCTCCGGCACCGGCGCCTCATCTCTAGGCCAAGAATTAGCCAACACCCTAGCATTTGCACAATGCCAAGTGGAAAAAGTATTCCACAACGTCTGCCTGCGTCCACCTGAAGACAGCGAAGACAGGGCACAAATCGACACGATGGTTACCTCACTTCAGGCAAACGGATACCGGCTGAGAAATACGTTCGCTGAAGCAGCCGTTTACTGCATGGGCTCCTAGCAGTGATACCAATGTCTAGCGATCGCTATATCAATTTCAACCGAATGCTTATCAACTCACTCCTAGCAAGCGGCTTGATCATGCTTCTCTTCGCCTGCGGAAGTGGCAGTGGCGCGAAAACATCTGCAAACCCACAGACAAGCAACCCCACAGTAGGAAACTATATAGGACCGGCACCCGCAACGCCTGACGTACAGTCTTTCAAAATTGCACTGTGGGACAACTTGGTGCCAAACAATCGGTGTGGTTCTTGTCATAATGAAGCTCAAAACCCTAGGTTTGTGCGGGCCGATGACATCAACCTCGCCTACTCCGAGAGCAATAGCATCATTGACCTGAGCGACCCTGACAACTCTTTGATGGTCCAAAAGGTACGCGGTGGACATCACTGTTGGCTCGCGAGCGACGATGCCTGTGGCGACATCGTTGAGTCCTACATTTCAAATTGGGCCGGAGATGCACTCAGCTCTCAAGAGCTTCAAATTGAACTCGAAGCGCCGCCAATTCAGAATCCGGGTGCAAGTAAAAACTTTCCCGTCGCCGCCACGTTGTTCCGCGATACGGTCTATCCACTGCTCAACACCTATTGCGCGGGGTGCCATGCTGATTCGGCCGCGACTCCTCAAAGTCCCTTTTTTGCAAGTGACGATACAGACACCGCGTATGCCGCTGCGTTGACAAGAATGGACTTAGAAACGCCAGCAAACTCTCGTTTCGTTATCAGACTCGGTTCAGAATTTCACAACTGCTGGGACGATTGCCTTAGTAATTCCGCGGCCATGCGGGCGGCGATTACAACGCTCTCCGACGCAATCATACCTACCGAAGTGGACCCCAGCCTCGTGACGTCCAAAGCGGTGTCACTGGTTGACGGTATAGTTTCGTCTGCAGGGGGTCGACATGGAACAAACGTCATCGCGCTATACGCATTTAAAACCGGCACTGGCACGACCGTCTACGATACGTCTGGGATCGAGCCCAGCCTAAATTTATCGCTCAGCGGCACGTACAACTGGATCGGTGGCTGGGGCGTTCAATTCATCGATGGCAAAGCCCAAGGCTCGACGACCGCTAGCGCCAAACTACACAATCTCATAACGGCAACAGGTGAATACACCGTCGAAGCCTGGGTCGCGCCAGGCAACGTCACACAGGATGGTCCAGCCCGAATCACCACGTACTCTGGTGGCGCTATGGACCGCAACTTCATGCTCGGTCAAACACTCTACAACTACGATGCTTTCAATCGCTCAGATCAAACCGACCAAGGCGGTGAGCCTCAGCTTTCGACTGCGGATGCGGACGAGGATTTACAGGCCACGTTGCAACACATCGTTGTCACCTATGATCCCGCAAATGGTCGTAGTATCTACGTCAACGGTAACTATACGGATGATCCCGATTCGGTCCCTGGCGGATTACTCAATGACTGGGACAATACGTTCGCTTTCGCTGTCGCAAGCGAAGTCGACAATAGCAATCGCTGGACTGGCACTATTCGTCTACTCGCCATTCATAATCGTGCGTTATCCAGCGCACAAGTCCTACAAAACTACGAGGTTGGCGTTGGCGAAAAGTACTACCTACTTTTTAATGTCAGCGACCACATTGGTATCACAGACGCCTATATCGTTTTTGAAGTGAGTCAATTCGATTCCTATAGCTACCTGTTCGATGAACCTTTCTTTGTCATTCTCGACAGTCAAGTCACCCCGGGATCATTTCCGATTTCGGGGATCCGAATCGGTATTAACGGGCGCGAAGCACCTGTCGGCCAGGCTTTTGCAACACTAGATACGAATATTACCAATGCCGATTACGCCGTCGAAGGTCTCCAACGGCTGTCGGCTCTCGGCACGGTCATTTCGCTGGAGAAAGGGCCAGGCTTAGATGAGTTCTTTTTGACTTTCGAAGTACTCGCGGCAGAAACAAATGTTGTCGTTGAAGCGGACCCAAAACCGTTGACTCCTCCGCCGGACTTGCCCAGGAGCCCGCAACTAGGCATCCGCAACTTTGCCGAGATTAACGCGACAATGTCGTTAGCAGTAAATATCCCAACCACCAATAGCGATGTTGCCCGGACGTATCAACTCGTCCACCAAGCAATGCCGGTCGCGCCGGACATCACTGGATTTATCTCTTCGCAACAGATGGGTATTACCCAACTCGCGATCAAATACTGCTCCGTCCTGGTTGATGATCCTGGCTTGCGCAGCGCGTACTTCCCGGGCTTCCCGTTCGAGACGAGTCAAGCAACGGCCTTCAACGACCGTCAGCTACTGCTCGATCCGCTAATCGACAACATGGTCGGCAACGGCATCAGTACGCAGCCAGCTCTCGCCGCGCTTCGCGCCGAGGTGAATAGCCTCGTTGATAATCTGATTGCCTGCACTGGGTCTTGTGAGTCAGACCGGACCGAACGTGTGGTCAAGGCTGCCTGTGCGACCGTGCTCGGCAGCGCAGTCATGCTGGTTCAGTAAACAAACCAACCAAATTAAAAGCCGAACGCTACAAAGGGCTAGAAATGCGCAAATCACGAAAACGAAAATACGATGAACCACTGCGGCATCCAGGTCACACGCGACCAAGGACGCGACGCGAGTTTTTAGCGCAAGGATTTATTATGGGCTCTGCGGCCGTAATTGGCGGCGCTACCGTCACGTTACCGGGTCAGGTACAAGCTCAGTTGGCACCAGACCTTTTACCGTTCGTCAGCGGTTGCGGCATCGCCACACAGGGCGCTGGGAAAATCCCGTTTATTGCATTCGACCTTGCCGGTGGTTCAAATCAGGCAGGCTCTAACGTCCTGATTGGACAACAAGGCGGACAGCTAGACTTTCTCACGACCGCCGGGTATCAACGCCAGGGTTTACCCGGGGACATGATCCCATCGATCTCCAACCCCCAAACCAATACCAACGATTTTATCGATCAAACACTCGGTTTGGCATTTCATTCAGACAGTGCCTTCTTGCGCGGCATGATGACTCGCATATCGCCGGCAACGGCCGCAAATATTAACGGCGCGGTTATTCCAGCTCGCTCCGAAAATGATACTGGTAACAACCCACACAACCCGATGTATGGTATCGCCGCTGCAGAAGCAAACGGTTCGCTTCTGCAATTGATCGGATCGGAGAATTCAGATTCCGGCGGTAATTCTATAGCGCCACAGTCAATGATCGACCTCACCAAGCGTCCGACGAAAGTGGATCGACCCAGTGATGTTACCGGACTGGTCGACATTGGTGATCTGACTTCGGTGCTTGCTCAGCAAGACGCTGTTGCCGTAATGGAATCGATTTACCGAATTAGCGACCAGAAGATGCAAGCCGTAGATATCGACGGCGACCCGATCACTCCAGACAACGTGGTCAAAGACTTAGTCAAATGTGGTTATTTAAAGAGCGCCGATCTCGCCGATCGGTTCGGCGATCCAACAACCTTGGACCCAACTGCTGACCCTGAGATCGTTGGTGGAGCTGGCATTTTCACGGCGTCCGAATTCAATGCTGGCAATCGCTCCGCACGCGAATTTCAAAAAACCGCTTCCGTCATGAAGATGGTTATCAACGGCTTTGCCGGTGCAGGCACCGTCGAGATGGGCGGCTATGATTATCACGGCGGTCGTCGCGCAGAAGGCGAAGTCAAAGACTTCAGAGCCGGAGAGTGCATGGGTGCATGTCTGGAGTATGCGGCCATTCGCGGTGTGCCATTGATGCTATATCTTATGTCGGATGGTTCATTGTCATCGAATGGCGTCATTGACGACACCATCGACGGCAGAGGTAAAGGGGAATGGACAAGTGACAACCAGCAGACGGCTGCAACATTCTTTCTTGTCTACAACCCTAGCGGTCGACCGACCTTGATCGGCAGCACACCAACAGAACAGGCTATCCACCAACAAATTGGCCACATGCGCCCTGACGGATCGGTTGAAACGGCCGCAACACCGGCTGCCAACAACGTTAACCTTCTAGCGGAAACGGTTGTACTCAACTATATGGCACTTCATGGCGAACAAGGAAATTTTGGCACCGTCCTGCCTAATCACGGTTTAGGCAGTTCAACACTGCAGGACAGCTTGACGGCGTTCGAGCCCATAGTCAGTGGTACGATTAGCAACATCATGTAAGCAATCGCGCCTGTCTCATCCCTATATCTTGTAGAATACAAAGGCTTTTTTCCTGGGACGCAATCGCATGCATTCATTAGCATGTCCACGCTGCTTTACCACTCTCGCAGAATTGCACTGTCATGCGTGCGCTATCAGCTACTCCAAACTAGGCAACCTGCTCTGGCTTTGGCCCGATCCAGTCAACGCACTCCTGGATTGGCGCAACCGCTACAACCTTGAGATTGCGCGTGTCGATCGGAGGACGGAACGTGCAGCAGCCGCCAATAGTTCGCTCGCAGCAACGCGGAAACGAATTGCACATGAAAAAACCGCACTCAATCGGTACAAACAGGAGTTGGCGCGAACGCTAGGTAGCTTCAACCTATCCGAAGCTCTCGCAATCGAACTTCACGCCGCCCTAAAAACCCAACTACCGGATTATCACGGGATCGACAGCTACAACCAGAATATCTTTCGTGACTGGGTGTGGGGCGCGCAAGAAAATGAGGCCGTTAAGCAGGTCCTTTTCGAGGTGCTTAACGGCCTCATAGGCGAGACACCGACTATTTTAGTGCTCGGGTCCGGTGCCGGTCGTTTAGCCTACGACCTACATACTGTATTTAATGCTGAATCCACATACGCACTCGACAGCAATCCTCTGCTCTCTACCATCGCTGGAGGTATGTTCAGCGGAGAACCAATCGATCTGACAGAATTCCCAATCGCCCCACGAAAAGCTTCTGCCATCTTCCACAATCTGCAGGCGCCTCCACCACAGAATGACCTGTATTCCATCTGTGGTGATGCCTTAGCCGCACCGTTCGCGGCAAACCAACTAGATCTAGTGGTCACTTCTTGGCTCATTGACGTCATAGATGCCCCGATAAATGAACTGCTTGCGCACATAAACTCACTTTTGAAACCTGGGGGGTTGTGGCTCATGCACGGTTCTGTGAGTTTTGCATCGAATGATCCCACTGAGCGCTTTGGGGCAGAAGAATTTGCTGAGGTAGTGGCAGGCGAAGGTTTTGAAATCGTTCAAACCCGGGACGATGAATTGCCCTACCTGCAGTCACCACATAGTCGACAGAAGAGAATTGAATTCGTGCATACCCTCGTCGCGCGAGTACCGTCACCACGTACAGAACGTCCATCCCAAAAATCGGGGGTACCCCTTTGGCTCGCCGATATTTCCCTCCCCGTACCGATGAACGATGAATTCCAGAGCCAACTGACCACGACGCGGATTGCAAATTTTATAATGAGTTTGATTGATGGAAAAAAATCCATCGCGGACATGGCGGTCGTTCTCGAGGCACAGCGACTGATGCCCAAAATTGATGCCACAGAGGCCCTTCGGAATTTCTTGAAAACTATGCAAGCCGAGCGCACTGCACAGCAGCGCCAAGACTAGTATAGGTCAGAAGGCAAAGCCTTCAGCGCTAGACCGAGATGGCGGCTGGATGCAAAATTGGCTCTAACCCTTCAACACCCTCATCAGAATCAAACGTCGCGTATTCCCACGCATCTTCACATCGTAATAACGCACGTGCGAGTTTGTTATTGAGAGCATGCCCAGACATATAACCGTCAAACGCTCCAAGGATCGGCTTGCCTAGCAAGTACAGATCACCAATCACATCCAACAATTTGTGTTTAACAAACTCATCCTGGTAACGCAGACCGTCTTCATTGACCACGACAAAATCATCGATGCCAATCGCATTTTCCAGGCTAGATCCCAGGCATTTATTGATTGCTTGAGCGTGTTCTAGTTCTTTTACGAGGCCAAAAGAACGCGCCCGACTTACCGCGTCAACATAAGAGATAGTGCTGAAGTCGAGTTCAGCGACTTTAGGATACCGGTTGTAAACCGGGTGATCCGCAACAAATGTGTATGCCGCGCGAAAACCTTCGTAGGGCGTGAGCTTCGCAGCCGCATCACCTTGCGTCACTTCGATTTCTCGAGTGATCCGGATAAACTGTTTTAAGGCATTCTGTTCAACGATACCGACGGTGTTGATCAAATACACAAACGGTGACGCACTGCCATCCATGATCGGTACTTCTTCCGCACTGAGTTCAACGATGAGGTTGTCTATACCAATACCCCAGAGCGCGGACATTAGGTGTTCGACCGTCGCAACCTGAAGGCCATCACGGCCTAGGCTCGTCGACAACGTGGTGTCAGAAACATTGTCTGCAGACGCACGTATGCGACGACCACCGCCGACGTCGCTTCTGACAAATACAATCCCTGTGTTCTCCCCGGAAGGGCGCAAGGTCATGCGAACTTTTTCACCAGAATGGACGCCTATACCAATCGCGTGCACCGCTTCTCGTATCGTCCTTTGTCTCAACATACAGGTTTCTCTCTACTTCTTGCTGCTTCTTGCTGCCAACATCTCGTTGACGGCTACTCTGGTTTTTCTAGCTCAACGCCTCGAATTACGGAACCGCTTATCTATCAACAACTTGGATAAGAACTATACAAAATAATTCAATATAAATGAAGAAAAAGTGGAGAAAAATACGGAAAAATGTGAAACAACATGTTTCAACTCGTTACATTGATTATATGCATATTTTTCAATAGGTTATATAGTTTTTGGAGTGATTATCGAGGAAAAAATGGATAGAATCGCAACACTTGACTCAGAACTCACGCTTCACTTTCGCGCAATTTTTGTGAATTTATTCCCGTTTTAAATCTATAATGTGCGCCCGATGCACTCCTGCGAGGGTGATAGAAATCGTTAGACTACCCAGTGGAAAGACGAGTCTTTGTCTCACCCCACGAACAGGCTTTACATCGCACTGACCGCGCGTTGGTGCAAGGGGTGTAATAAATCGGGGACTTGCAGCAAATGCTAACCTGTTGCTACCGCGACACGAAGCAATGTATGGGAAAACGTGATCATTGAAGGGCTTATGGTACAGTTCGGAAGCGCGCATCATGGATGCTAAGTAATTGAAAATTAATAAGTTACTTTATGTTGCGCCCATGATGGCCTGGACAGATCGGCATTGCCGATATCTACATCGTTTGTTCGCTCCATCCGCGGTGCTTTTTACCGAAATGGTGAGTACTGGTGCGCTGATACACGGCAATCAGTGGCATCAGTTGGCCTTTAATCCGGAAGAACACCCTGTCGCTCTACAATTGGGCGGCAATGACCCAGATTCTCTGGCGCGCTGCACGGCTGCGGCATTCCATCGGGGGTTCGATGAAGTAAACCTGAATATTGGCTGCCCCTCTGATCGCGTGCAAAACGGTGCTTTCGGTGCTTGCCTGATGAAAGAACCTGAGCGGGTTGCCCGTTGTATTGAAGCCATGGCTAATCTTGGACTCGGGCCTGTTTCTGTGAAGTGTCGACTCGGCGTCGATGGCGCAGATTCCGACGAATTGCTGGACGCGTTTATCGGAACCGTCAGCCAGGCGGGTTGCAACCGATTCTATGTACACGCGCGCATCGCAATCCTAGCTGGCTTAAGTCCGGCACAAAACAGAGAGATTCCACCCCTCCAACCTGAACGGGTTCGTGCGCTTAAGGAACGTTTCCCGCATCTTGAAATCATCTTAAACGGCGGCGTTAAAGACCTTGAAACCTTCAACGTTTATCGGTCTTGGGCAGATGGTGTCATGATTGGTAGGGCTGCATTTCACGACCCATCCCTACTAAGCCTTTGCCACCAAGAGGTAACGAAGTCCTGCGCACTCGATAGAGAAGCCTTAATGCAAGCCTATGCGGAATACGCTTCACAACAGTTTACCCAAGGCGTAAGACTACAAGCGTTAATCAAACCGCTGCTTGGTACTTGCAACGGCCTGTCGGGCGCTCGCTCATTTCGCCGTACACTTAGCGACCACGTTCGACTAAAAACGGGTGACCTGTCCGTCTTTCAGGATGCCTTTCAGCACGTTTTTCCGAGCGTAGCAGCTTAATGCTAGACCGACTGCTCTCCATATTTGTCGAAACGGAGGACACAAGCGGGCCACATTTGTCCGTCGAGTTGGCCGCTGCCGCTTTGATGCTTGAAGTGATTTGGGCGGACCATGAAATTAAAGAGGATGAGATTGGCGAATTGCAAAATCATCTCACTCGAATTTTTGCCATCGACGATCACCAGTTCGCCGGCATTCTGAGCGAGACACAAACCCTGCATGATGAGAGCGTCGGGCTTCACCAATTCACAACCGCGTTAAACGATTTTTTGGACCCAAACAAAAAATACGAAATCGTCTCAGCTCTCTGGCGCATCGCCTACGCAGACGAACAGCTCGATATATTGGAAGAGCACATCATCCGGCGCATTTCAGATCTTTTATATGTTTCGCACAAAGATTTTATTAGAGCCAAGCTCGAGGCCCGAGACGCTTTGTAGGCAGCTATGAGGCTCGCACTGAGTTTTTTTCAGTCTCTAGCGCGTCCACCAAATCTTTGAAGGTACTTTCGTTTTGCGTATTCATCGCCATCAACACCTGGTGTGCCTCAATCACTCGTCCGCGCAATACGTCCTCGGACATGTCATTGGCCATCGGCAATTCGGTGAGATTCTGATCACTCTGAAAGTCGCCATCGACAATCGCGAATACATCGTCAAATCCCATGTTGTTGAGAACACGTAAGATATCCGCGGACTGACACACTAGAGTTGGTAGACGGCCACGTTCTTTTTGCAGTTTTATGGAGAGTTTTGCCAGCACGCCAAGAGACGTGCTGTCGATTGCGATTGCATCCGTCAAATCGACCAATACTGAATCCAGGCTGCCGTCGACAAGTATCCTTTCCATATAGTGATCGAACGACCCTGATAAAGTGACACGCACGTCTCCTTCGAAACGAAGGACATAAACACCGTCGTGGTCTCCTACCAATATCCTGCCACTCACGTAACGTATTCCTGCCATTCACGTGCCTTGGTTTCGCCGTGATGGATCATTAAACAACTCACGTCATCCCCCCCGATCCTGGAAGTATCGAGGCGCGCCCACAACGTTTCCATTACGTCACAGTCTTCAATTGCGTGAGCAAGGTAAGCTTCCTTGGCGACGATCGTCTCATCGGGAATCAAATCAAGCACGCCATCCGAAAAGACCACGAGCCTAGCCCCTGCGTGAAAATCTGTATGCTTAGACTCAAAAGCCAAACCTTCAAAAAGTCCCAAGGGTTTACCTTTTTGCTCTAAGTATTCGCCGCGGCCTTCGGAGACGATCATAGCGGGTGGGAAATGGGCGGCATTTGAAAAGTGTAGTTTGTTTTCTCGAATATCTATCGTCGCTAGAAACATGGCGACATGTTTGCCAATGCCTTGGTCGATCAGTTCCGCATTAATCCAAGCCAAGATTTCTCCCGGGTTCGCCAGCATAGAAAGACGATACTCTCGCCGCAGGCGTCTAGAGAAGTTCTTCAAGAGCACGGTCACAAACGATGACGAAGCCCCATGCCCGGCAACATCGGCAACGTAACAGGCAAAGTAGCGATCCGTGATTTGAAAGTAATCAACGAAGTCACCACTAAGTATCAACGAGGGCTCGACGCGATGCTGAAGGCGAAAATGACTAATCGCCATTGGATTCGGCGGCAACATGCCCATTTGAATGTATTGACCAGCACGTTGATCTCGCTCTAGCTCAGACCGCAGTTCAGTAACCTCAACATTCAGAGCACGCATCACCTTGGCTGACCGGTGTAAAGCCTTATCGATGTGTACCAAGATCTCGTCATCTTGACCTAAGATCCAACAATCAATCACACCAGCCCGCATTGCAGCGACAAGTTCGACGTGAGACAGCGCCTCTGGTGTAACGAGAAAAATACCCACTCCCGCCTTAAGACTCTGCAAGGCCGCGAGCGCAGTTTGTTGGCAGCAGAACACCAAGGCAGCAGAACCTTGTTCAGCCATTTCTAGGGCCACGGTCGCGTCTGCAGTTAAGTGTGTTTCGTAGCCTAGCGCGGACAGCCTGTCGTTCGTCAAATTACCGAGGGCACCAACCACTGGTCTCTCGATCGAACCGGGGCCCGGGTCTAGCACCAATAGATTCATCGAATGGGTAGCGCCGGAATGCTCTTGAATTTCGAGCGCGACCCTACTCTTCATGGCATTGAGATACAAGAGCAATAGGCTCTCTAACGCTTTTAGCAAGGACCAAACTACGTATCAACCACGGTCCCGTGCGTATCAATTCTCAAATCGTGCACCTCGCGGAAATGACCAGCCACATAGACGCAGGCGGTCCGCGCAGCGACCTATTGCACCGCCTTCTTGGTGAACGGGATTGGCATCAAATCATAGAGGTGACCTTTGTCTTCACCAGGGTCGCATAAATGTTCTGCGTAACCCTGAACCATATATTCACTAAGAAACTAGCCAGACTCTCGCAGGAAGGCAACGTCTAGCGAGCAGGAGGGTCAATCGACAGTGTTGAGTCATGGCACACAATCGAGAATCTTTCCACATATGAACGAAAACAGCCGCCCCAAACGAAACTCATTCGTGGTTTCTACTGTGAGGTACACTTACACCCTCAGTCTCTCGTTAAAACTATGACTAGGCTGCGCCTCCACCCTCACCTTCGCGATACTTGCCTTCGTCTTCAGCGAGCAAGTCATAACCTTACAAGTTCGTCACCAGCAAACACTTCGCCCTGGGCGTTCGCACCACTCTCAGCAGCGAGCGCCGCTAGACATGCAGCGGCATCTGCAGCGGCGTTTGCTTTCATCTTCTATTCAATATCAACAATTCTTCACCGGATCGAAGTAATTGTGCGCGGATGCCTAGCCTACATAATCTACATCTCGGACCACCATCAATTAGGCGGCAAACCACCATAAACCCTCAAGTCAGGCCCTAGAGTATACCCAACCGCCGCTCTTCCTCAGAAAGCGCCAATTCAAGACGTTTCGGCGACGCTTTCCATTGCTTGCCATAAGGTTCGATTAAAGGATGATTATCAACCTTCTGGCGTGCTATCGGTTCCGCGAATAATGACAAACGAACTTCCTGAAGCAGAAAACGCAAATCGATCTCCGCGTTCTCGTTGTGTAGTTCACTATCAGACAATCGCGCCAATCTATCCTCGAAGGGCGCAATCAAAAACAATTGTTTTTGATCCTTAGGCACATGCCCTGGCAGATTTTCCAAACGCCGTTCGATGCCTCGCAGATACCTCGGTACAAGCTCAAAGTAACGCGCTGGCGTTACATTGAGGACTTCTCTCGGAACCAAAGCATTCAACTGAGTCTCTATATCTAATTTACTTATCTGATATGCCTTAGAATCCAGACGACTGAGACGTTTACCGCATTCAAACCGCAAGGCCAAAATCTCAGCCAACGCATCAACCGTCGACGTAAACACCGCGGCCAAATCTGAACGATACAATTGTAAGCACTGTTCAAATTCCGCTTTGTCGACGGGCAGGCCCCGATCCTCGAAATAACATCGCCAAACAACGGCACGGAGAATCTCATCTTTAAGTTCACTTGCCGAACCAAGTGCTGCAAAGTGCAGCCCCATCTGCGGGTGTTTATCTAACTCCTTGCGGAAATACCGGCTTACCTTTCCCAGCCCTAACAAGGCCAATCTAACGAGCCCGTCACGGTGCGCGCGGTCACGCGTCACGCGATCATCAAAAAGACGAATATCTACCGTTGTGACCTGATCGACAAATCCAGGAAATTTCATCACCTGGTTGGTGCGTTTACCGAGAACCAAACTCTCCCTGACCTGAGCATCAGGGAAAGTCGTTAGTCCACGCGCTTCTTTTCGTTCGATCACTGCAGTAGGAATTGTTCCTGCCTGGGCCTGCAGGGTCTGCTTAATCTCGACAACATTACGCCCGCCACGCAACTGTTTGCCGCGCTCATCGACAACGGACGCATAAATGCGCAGATGATCAGCGATACGAGCACGATCCCAATCCGCCTCTTCCACCTCTAGGCGATACCAATCTTGTAGAACATTCTGCAACTGAGACAACAGACGACCTTCACGATAGCGACCTTCACCAAGCAAAAACTTGGCAATTTCCTCGACCTTCTCCGGCATTGGCGCTAATTTCTTTCGCTTCCCCTTAGGCAGCGTTCTCAGCCATGCTTCCACGACGCTGGCAAAAAACCCCGGCACCGACCACTCGAGCACTTCCGCTCTTACTTCGTTTAACAATCCAACAGGTATAATCAGTCTAACCCCGTCATCCGACTCACCAGGTGCAAAGCGATAGTTAAGACGTAGACGAAGATCGCCCATAACCATTTCCCCGGGATACATTCCTTCTGCCGCTTGCGTACTTCTCTGCTGTTGAAGAAATCTCTTATCGAAACGGAGGACTTGAGTGTTATTACCCTTATCGAGCCAACGACGTAGGTCTTCGGCGCGGCACATTCCCGGTGGCAATTTTTCATCGTAGAACGCGTACATCGCATCATCACCGATTAGCAGATCGCGCCGGCGCTCTTTCGCCTCTTGGTCTTGGATTTGACGCACGAGCTTCATATTGGCGAGCAAAAACTCCGGGATAGGTTCTAACGCTCCCGCCACCAAGCCGTCTCTGATGAACAAGTCTCTGCAAATGGTGGGGTCAATTTTTTCATAGCCAACCAGGCGGTTGTCCGCCAGAACTAGGCCATAAAGGGTCACAGTCAGCTTCGCCGTAACCTCTCCCCGCTTAGGACTCCAACTCGGCTCCGAATATCGTTTTTTAACGAGATGTTGGCCATGACGTTCAATCCATCCTGGCTCAACTTTGGCAATCGAGCGCCCGTAGACTCTGCTCGTTTCTGCGATTTCTCCCGCGACTATCCATTTCGGCGTTTTGTCTGCTAGCCCAGAACCCGGAAAGATACGCAGGCGAAGATTGCGGGCGCCCTGATATACCCCCCTTTCGTCATGCTGTGCGACGAGGCTCAAACTACCAGAGACTATGGCTTCATGTATTGCACCATAGCTCGCAGGGCCCTCGTTTGGCCGCCATCCCGAGTCTCGACAAACACTTCGTAATTGCCGATGCACTTCACGCCACTCGCGCACACGAAGAAAATTAACAAATCTTTTCGCCAAAACCTGCTTAAAACGACTGTTGGTAAGGTTCTTCTTTTCCTCCTCCAGCCATTCCCACAGCTTGAGATACCCGAGAAAATCACTTCGTGGTTCCGTAAAGGCCAGATGACTTTGGTCCGCAGCTTGGGCTTTCTGCATTGGTCGTTCTCGTGGGTCTTGTACCGCCAAGCCCGAAACTATGATCAATAATTCCTTCAATGACCCCTGTTGATTGGCTTCTACCATCATGCGAGCGAGTCGCGGATCGATCGGTAGCCGCGCCATCTGCAGCCCAATCTTCGATAACCGTCCACCCTTTATAGCCTGCAATTCATCTAGTAAGCGCAACGCGTCTTTAATTGCACGAGGATCAGGTGGATCGACAAAAGGAAATGTTTTAATTTCACCGAGATTGAATGCTTGCATCTGCAAGACAACGCCAGCGAGATTGACGCGGCGTATCTCCGGATCTGTAAACTCAGGCCGAGCGTCAAAATCATGGCTACTAAAAAGCCTGTAGCAGACCCCTGGGGCTATTCGGCCACAACGGCCTTTGCGTTGATCTGCGCTCGCTTTCGCAATCGGTTCTATGGGTAGTCGCTGCAATTTAGTGCGATAGCTATATCTGTTAATACGAGCTAACCCTGGGTCTATCACAAAGCCTATGTTTGGAACGGTGATGGAAGTTTCGGCAACGTTCGTTGCCAGCACGATCCTCCGCTTGGCTTTGCTTACCGTAAAGACGCGCCTCTGCTCAGCAAAGGAAAGACGCGCATAGAGGGGTAAGACCTCGTATCTATCAGGGTAAGCGTGACGCAGATCGTGTGCTAAATCAAAGATGTCACGCTCACCAGAACAAAAGACAAGAACGTCGGAAGCACCCTGATAAGGTCGGGTTTCGATGTTCCTTAGAGCGTTGACCACGCCATCAAAAAGTTCTGCTGGCTCTTCTTGGTATATAACCTCTACCGGGAAAGTTCGACCGCCGACTTTGACTACGGGCGCATTATGGAAGAATTTACTAAATCGTTCGACATCGATGGTAGCACTGGTCACCACGACCTTCAGGTCTTTGCGTCGAGCCAGCAACCGCTTGAGGTAACCGAGCAAAAAATCTACGTTTAGGCTCCGTTCGTGTGCCTCATCAATAATGATGGCATCGTAGGCATCTAAAAAGCGATCGCTGCGAATTTCATTGAGCAGTAACCCATCGGTCATCACCTTCAACAGCGTCTCTTCTGACACCGCATCACTGAAACGGACCGCAAAACCAACCCCCTTACCAAGCTCGCATCCTGTCTCGTCCGCAATTCGATTCGCTACCGTTCGCGCAGCCAGTCTTCTTGGCTGAGTATGGGCAATGGAACCACGCACACCAAAGCCGGCCTGCAGCAGCAATTTCGGTAGCTGAGTTGTCTTGCCGGATCCTGTCTCGCCCGCTACCACAACCACTTGATGGTCCCGGAGCGCAGCGCGTAGCTCTTCTGCTGCCTCACTCACTGGCAAGTCAGGCATAAGGTCAGTTTTTAACGCTTTCAGTACTTCTGCGCGACGCTTTACCACAAAGGCCGACCGTTCCGCTTCCTTCTGACTCAGCTTGCCACGGCGCCGACGAAACACATCTTTTCGTAGTAACTGATCGTCAGCCGGGGTTTTGTACACTTGCTTTGTCATCACCGCTTGTCAATGTCGCGGATACAAAAACGGCCGGTAGACCGGCCGTTTTCACTATCTTTTCAGGATCTTATTTAGATAGTCGGCCCATGCCTTCTTCCAAGCCCTTAATGGTGAGCGGGAACATATTGCCGTCAACAAGGTCCTGGGTCATCGTCACAGAAGTTGAGTATTCCCAAGTCTCTTGCGGAGTCGGGTTCAGCCACACAAGTTTTTCATACATACCTGTAAAACGCTCTAACCACTGTGCACCAGGCTCTTCGTTCCAATGTTCAACACTACCGCCGGCATGAGTAATCTCATAGGGCGCCATAGTGGCGTCGCCAACAAAAACAACCTTATAGTCCTGAGCATATTTGTTGAGGACTTCAAATGTCGGTATTCGCTCACTCATGCGGCGCCGATTATCTTTCCAAACCGACTCATAGATGAAGTTATGGAAGTAAAAACTCTCGATGTGTTTGAACTCTGTGCGAGTAGCAGAGAAAAGCTCTTCACAGATTTTAACGTGCGCGTCCATCGAACCGCCGATATCGAGCAACAAGAGTACTTTGACAGTATTCTTACGCTCAGGTCGCATTTTGATATCCAGCATGCCACCGTTGTGAGCGGTCGACTTAATGGTATCGTCCATATCGAGTTCTTCTTCCACGCCAGTACGCGCAAACTTTCGCAGACGACGTAACGCCATCTTTATGTTGCGCGTACCGAGTTCGACCGAATCATCCAAATTCTTATATTGGCGTTCATCCCAAACTTTTTTGGCCTTCTTCTTCTTGCCTTTACCTAACCCATTCGGTCCGTCTTTACCGTCTCGGTCGGCATCGCCTTCCTCCCCTTCCTCTCCGTCTTTGCCCTCCTGAGCCTGCTTTTCAGCTTCCTCTTTGGCATTTTTGAAGGCTTCGATCAATTTTTCTAGCCCGCCCAGGCCTTCAATTTGTTCGAGGTCTTCCTTGCTCAGAGACTTTTCGAATTCGTGGCGCAGCCATTCATCCGGAATTAAAGATTCCAACAGACCATGTAAATCGTCTAATCCTTTGAAATAGGCGCTGAAAGCACGATCGAACTTGTCGTAGTTCTTTTCGTCTTTGACCATAGCCGTACGGGTTAATAGATAAAAGTCATCTACGTTGGCATATGCCAATTGCAGCTTTAGACCCGCGAGCACATCCATCAACTCACGAATCGTGACCGGTATTTTGTACTTACGTAAGGTAAGAAAGAAATTGATAAGCACGTTTTAGCCTCTGCTATCTCTTCTGTTCATGAATGCTAGCCGCTCCAAAAGATGCACGTCCTGCTCATTTTTCACCAACGCGCCATAGAGTGGCGGAATAGCCTTGCTTGGATCGCGATTTGTCAGAATCTCATCTGGAATATCATCAGCCATTAAGAGCTTGAGCCAATCGATCAACTCGGACGTTGATGGTTTCTTCTTCAAGCCAGGCACCTTGCGAACATCAAAGAAGATTTCCATCGCATCTTTCACCAAATCGTTTTTAAGTTCAGGGAAGTGAACCTCGACGATTTGTTGCATCGTTTCACGATCAGGAAAATTAATATAGTGAAAGAAGCAACGTCTCAAAAACGCGTCTGGCAGTTCCTTTTCATTGTTTGAAGTGATGATCACAATCGGGCGTTGCTTGGCTTTGACAGTCTCGCCAAGTTCGTACACATAGAACTCCATGCGATCCAGTTCTTGGAGCAAGTCGTTCGGGAATTCGATATCCGCTTTGTCGATCTCATCGATCAGCAATACGCAGCGTTCATCACGGTCGAATGCTTCCCAAAGTTTGCCCTTCTTGATGTAGTTACGAATATCCTTTACTCGCTCTTCACCCAACTGAGAATCGCGGAGCCGGGAAACCGCATCATATTCGTAGAGCCCGTTAATCGCTTTGGTGGAGGACTTGATGTGCCACTCAATGAGTTCCATACCTAAGCTGGCTGCCACTTGCTCAGCAAGCATCGTCTTACCCGTGCCTGGTTCGCCCTTAATCAGGAGCGGTCGTTCTAACTTCACTGCGGAGTCGACCGCCATGCTCAGTTCGTCGGTCGAGATGTATTCTTCTGTACTTTCAAAGATCATTAATTTACTCGTTAGTTACTCGTTTGTTGTTCTAATGCTCTCATGAGCATGCGTCTGCTTTTCCAGGTCCAATTTAGCCCACGTACCCACGGGGCAAATCGTTGTTCCAAACTCCACCAGGACCTAAGTAGTCGGGCCTTACCCAGACTGGAACCAAGAGGAATCTTCAAGGCTGGAACGTACAAGTAAGCAGGCCCTATTCTGCATACCTGCATCGCGACGCTCATAGCGTAAGCGTTTACTTTAATTGACCCCTAATAGGGTCGCAAGTGCAGTAAAACATCTAGGCTGACCGCTGCGCCGTCGATTCCGCCACCGCTAAGGGCGAAAATGCGATCTTTAGACGCTCTCAAAACCACTGATTACCCTACCGAACGGGCAATTTACACCGGAAAAAGCACCCTAATGACCGTCGAAACAACCTCTATGGCCAACACTACCGGCCAAAGGCAAAATGTCATTTTTAACACCCCGTCAAGCGCAAATACTCCATTCATGACTAGCTACGACTGCTTGCCGTTAACTCGAGCGGTGCACGGATTTAGAACTGGGAAGCGCCTTTCCTCCATTTTATTACTAGCCGAAAAAGCAGCCCAGAGGGCATTCAGGCATGTTTGCGCCTCTTATTCAACACAAACGCAATGACCCACGCCACGAGTGCACCCAGCATAGCGGCTAACAGTAAGATGCCCCCTGCCGCGTTTGGCCGCCCGTCAATTTGAAACAAGAGTTCAAAAATAAAAACGATAAACGCGGGCGCAAAGTAACCCTCAAATCTCGGCACAGGTGCACCCACGACGAACAAACCCAGCGTCGCCCCGAGCACAGGTGCCTTAATCAACCAATTCATACGATCAAGCAAACGATGCAATATGAACGCACCTGCCAAGCCAAAAAAAATCACAATCACCCAGGTCAACGCATAGCTCGACACTTAATACTCCACCCAAGTCACGACCATCGATTCATGCTCATCAGGATGTACGTTGTCTTCTGAAACGACCCGTCCGTGCACTGAAATACCCGCATCGACAACCGTTTGACGTGTACCGGATATCAAAGGATGCCACCACGCGAGGCTGCGCCCTTCGGCTAAGCGGCGATAAGCACAACTTTTTGGCAGCCAGCCAAAGCTCTCCGCCCCTGCGGCATCAAACACAACACAATCCGGGACAAGTTCGTGACGCTGCGGGTATTGCGTACAATTGATGGTCTCAAGGTCCAACAATCCGCAGACCATGCCCGTGTAAGCTACGTCTTCCGTGTCCTCATCTTCTAACTTAAGCATGCAACAACGGCCACAGCCATCACAAAGCTGCTCCCACTCCTCTGCATCCAACTCAGTGAGTAATTTTTGCTCCCAAAATTTAATCGCAAACTTCCTCTCTGCTTGGCGGCAATTGTAGATAAAAGCCTTGGCTTTCAATCGCGGCCAAAACCACCTTGGCATCAGCCTGGGCTAAAGATCGATCCTGGTGGAGCTCAAAACGGAGAAAAGGTTTTGCTTCACCAAACTGAGTCTGTAGCTGCTCGGGAACAGAATCCAGGCCGGCGTCGGCGGGCAACATCAAATAAGTTTCTTCACGCCGAGAACTTTTGAAAACTTCTATCTCTAACGCCACCGACTTATTCTCCTTTCGATATTGCACATAGTCGACCAACGAGGACTAGCCGGTACTCGTATTGAGAATGGTAAGATAATCGGCTCCCACGACCTCCATCCGCCACGTCGAATAGGTCTCTGACAGTTGACCCTCTTTGGCATGGACGCGCACACACTCTTCTAAATCTCTTTTGCGGCAGATAAGTTCTGGTGCCATCCCCAATGAAGTCGCTTTTTCGAGACCAACACTGCGCAACGCTTTGACGACGATACCCTGCGCGGAAGTCAAAGGCATTGGCAACGGCTGTATCGCAAGCTTAGCCGCGGCGCGACTAGCCGCAACCAGTGGCTGTGCATACTTGCGCGCGACGCTCCCTGGAAGCGCCGCTCGCACATCAGCTTCTTCAAGTTGCTCAAGCCTCGCGAAGTTGAAAAGATGCTCATCTCTAACAACTCTATTTCGCGGCACGTTCTCGCTCTGCGCGGTCCTCTCACGCCACTGACAAAGGCTCTGAAAGGTCGCCAATTGCGCTTCGGATAGCTGCCAGCCTCGCTTCAAGTTGCGGTAATATTCGGCTGGATTTATCGGGTCATAACGCTGTCGTTCTGCCATGTCATCGGAAAACCACGACATTCTTCCTGCATCAGTAAGCTCACTCTTCAGAGTTTCGTAAAGTGCTGGTAAGTAGATAACGTCTTCAACCGCATATGCAATCTGTTTATCACTCAAAGGCCGCTGCAACCAATCGGACCGAGTCTCATGTTTTGACAGCGAGACACCGAGCCGTTCTTCGACCAACCCCGCGTAGCTCAAACTAAATCGTTCAGTGACGAATGCATTCGCATACTGCGTATCGAATACTTGTTGCAACCGAGTACCAAAATGATGGTAAAGAAGTTCCAAGTCCTCTAAACAAGCGTGCATGATTTTGACAATTGAAGGATTCTCAAAGACATCTCGGAGTGGTTGCCACTCAGTAATCATCCGCGGATCAACCAGCAAGACAACGTCGTCTATGCCTATCTGATAGAGACCCGGAATTGGGTAGTAAGTATTCGTTCGTATGAATTCGGTATCTAACGCCAGCACAGAACCGATCCGCCCACACGCGTTTTGTAGCGCTTCATTATCCGAAACCCATTCAACCGATATTGCGTCGTCCCTGTAGCGCATGGGCCAAGGTTCCTCCGTCGGTATATTCAATTTCGCCGCCGAGCGGCACACCATGGGCGATGCGCGACACAAGCACCGGCTCGGCACGCAACATTTGCACAATGTAATGCGCGGTCGTCTCACCTTCGACCGTCGGGTTTGTAGCCAGTATGGCCTCTTCAACCCGACAGCCTTGCCCGCCCTCAATTCCAACCTCGCCTGCAATCAAGCGCCTTAAGTGCACTAGTCCTAAATCCTCTGGGCCAATGCCATCAAGTGGTGATAACTTTCCGTGCAGTACGAAGTAGCGGCCAGAGAAGCCACCCGCCGCTTCAAACGCAAGCACGTCCGCCGGAGATTCAACAATGCAGAGCAGGCGTCGGTCTCGTCCAGCATCGTTGCAGATCCGGCAGACCTCCGCTTCTGTAAAATTGCGGCAAATTGAGCACTCTCTTACGTCTTGCATCGCAGTCGTTAGTGCCGTTGCTAGCTCTACGCCACCTTGTCGCTGGGCTTGGAGCAAAAACAAGGTCATCCGCTGCGCGGATTTTGCTCCGACGCCCGGTAGCACTTGCAGGGCAGAAATAAGGTTGTCGATGACTGACATCAGCCGCCAAGATTTCCAAAAGGCAAATTGATACCCCCCGTCAGCGCCGACATCTTTTCGCTCTGGGTTTGTTCAACGCGACGGGTCGCGTCGTTACAGGCGGCAGCCAACAGATCTTCCAATATTTCCCGATCCTCGTTCATTAGGTTCGGATCAATATCGACTTTGGTGACGCCGTAGCGACAATTCATTGTCACTTTGACCATCCCAGCACCGCTTTCACCGGTCACCAAAATGCGTGCCATCTCTGCCTGAGCATCAGCCAGCTTTGATTGCATCTCCTGGGCCTGCTTCATCAAATCGCCAATACCTTTCATTCTGCTTGCCTCATTTTTTCTTACTAAAGCCTATACCTATCGGAACGCTATATAGGGCGTATGTCTTCCACCTGGCCGCCAAACTCAGTTAGGATCGCAGTCACCGTGGGGTCTTGCTCGATGGTCGTCTCCGCTGCAACTTGTCTTTCCTGGGCGACGCGCTCATTTTGTTCTGCGGGTGTTTCCGTCTGTGGCTCTCCCAACTCGATTTCTAACACAACCTGTCGATCGAAGTAGTCGGACAGGGCTCTTTCAAGTTGAGCGCGTTGATTTTCACTGAGCAAGGTTTCGTGTTGCTTGGCCAGACAAAGGACGATTCTTGGGAGTGCAAATTCGACCAACGCTGCATTCTCACAAATCATGCGACTGACACCTCCAATAGATAGTGCCATCACGATTTCATACCAGTGCACCTCATCGTGGTGAATCACAGGTACAGATGTGTCCGCTGCACCGTCTTGTCGGGACACAACAGGGAGATCAGCATCTTGCGACTGAACGTCGCTTGCGTGACCACTTGCTTTCAAACCAGACGGCGGTGCACTGTCGGGATCCGGCCGATTGCTAGACCCCGATTGTTGAATTTTCTCACCCGATCCTGATCCGAGAGGTCCGACGCTCGAACCTTGGTTGGGCGCAAAGGTCAGCATACGTAGCAGTGTCATCTCAAACCCGCTACGCGGTTCTGGTGCTAAATCTATGTCGCGACTGCCCATAAGCGCAATTTGGTATAGCAGTTGGATTTCTTCGTCGGCAAACGGTTCAGAGTTGGATCCTGTTGCAGACGCGACCGCCATACGATGAAGAGCTTCTGCGATTCGGCCTAACAGTTCAGCAAAATCAGCATTTTGTTCAGCTAGTTCCGCACTCGAGGTCAATAGTTGAGCCGCTTCACCCGCTTTCAAACCGTCAAGAATAACCTCAACATCCTGCTCGCCAACGATACCTAACATATCGGTCACGTCTTTTTCAGACAACGCACCTTCACCATAGGCAATCGCTTGATCCGTCAAGCTGAGCGCATCGCGCATGCTCCCAGCAGCACTACGCGCGATAACTTTGAGGGCACCATCCGCAAATGCGATGTTTTCGTCGCTCAATACAGAGGCGAGATATTCCTCAATGACTTGCCGCGACATATTCTTTAATTGGAACTGCAAGCAACGAGACAAGACCGTTGCCGGGACTTTCTTTGGGTCTGTTGTCGCCAAAAGAAACTTTACGTGTTCGGGGGGTTCTTCAAGGGTTTTCAGCAGCGCGTTAAAACTCGCGGTTGAGAGCATATGAACTTCGTCAATGAGATAAACCTTGTAGCGACCACGGGTGGGCATGTACTGAGCATTTTCGAGAAGCTCTCGCGTGTCGTCGACGCCGGTACGGGACGCCGCGTCCACCTCAATAAGGTCGAGAAATCGATTTTCCCGCACTTCATTACAAACAGAACACTCCCCACACGGCGTGGAGCTAATGCCCCGCTCACAGTTGAGTGCTTTTGCCAAGATACGTGCAATCGTCGTCTTACCAACCCCACGGGTGCCGGTGAACAGATACGCATGGTGCACTCGCCCTTGATCAAGGGCATGGGACAATGCTCGCACTACGTGATCCTGACCAACCAATGCGTCAAATCCAGAAGGGCGTAGTTTTCTCGCTAAGACTTCGTAGCTCATAACCAACATTCTACCAGCCTGCTTGTGGGAATTCGCATCTAGATCGCACTGCGGTAGCATGCACTTGCCAATCTGGGCGGGGTACCGTTCTTGCAACTTAAAATTATCGGTCATCGAGGTGCTGCGGGGCTCGTTCCCGAAAATACCATTCCTTCTTTCCTGCACGCACTGGATTTGGGCTGCAGGTACCTTGAACTGGACGTACACTCGGTGCGAGATTTGACAGGTGGACATCGCCTGGCGGTTATTCACGACAATAAACTTTCGCGAACCACGAATCTGCGGGGCCGTGTTTCAGACTACACCGCCCAAGCACTTGCGCTTGCTGATGCCGGAGACGCCCCCATCCCTATGTTGGATCACACCACCCAAGCCATCTGCCATTGGTGTCGAGTTGCGGGCATCGCCGCTGACGCAATCACTTTAAATGTTGAATTAAAAGGCAGTGCGACTGCCAGTTCTGTTGCGGATTTTATTGCTGCAAATAAAGGTGACCGCATCAACTATTTGGTTTCATCGTTTGACCATACCGAACTGGCTCATTTTCGACAGTGTGACGCAAACACCCCAGTCGCCCCACTTTTTGGTCGGTGGCGTTCAGACTGGCTACAAACTGCCTCGGCACTCCGAGCATCGACCGTGAACCTTTCTCACCGCATAACGACAGCTCGACGTGTCACAGAAATTCGCGATGCTGGCTTTCATGTTTGGGTCTATACCGTCAATACCACCGGTCGTGCGGCGCATTTAGCCGCGATGGGCGTGGCCGGTGTATTTACTGATCGACCCGACCGATTACTACCAAAACAGATCGAGGTCGGTGAGAACCTCTAGAGGGAATCTGGGAATCCTGTCGTTTTCGACAGGTGGATTACGTTGTCGCGCCTTGCTTCAAGCGCATGGCAATCCACTACAGCTCGCTTGTGCTTGTTCACCGAGCCCAATCCGGTCAACCATGACGGAGATCGTCGAAGCCCCACCCTGTCGTGGGTCACGATCGAGCCGCGGTTCAGCCCACACGAACATGATGACGGTGAGATGGCGTAATCCTACGATCAAACGAAATGTGACCGCGATCAATCCGCTATTAGCCAAGCGGGCAATCAGGCAGTGTTACCTTCTCGCTCTATTTTGGTGAGTTCTTTGTGCAGTTCATACTTGTCTGAGGTGACAAAGGACTCCAATCGACGCAGACGTAATTCTGCTTGGGTCATGTCAGTCATGATATGCCGCAAACCGCGACTGGCATTGAAAGGAACTTCATCCAGTGAGCCCGAAGCCTGCCTAAAAGCCCATCGCGTCGTTACCGTCGGCCCATCATCGGCCAGTTCTTCACCAAAAAAATCTGGCGTCCTACCGTTTCTAGCGTCACTCACTGCACGCGCTCGCCGCTTCTCCGCCCGGCGCCGTAATCTGAGCCCTCGGCGATGCCGTTTTCTTTTGGGTGTGACTTCAGCATCAGACCGCTTCTCCATCACGAAGTAAGCGATCCAGTAGGCCGGAAAAACGACACCAGGAACAAAAATCAAACCAGACAGCGCAACCATCCGCATGATCCAAGTTTGTATGACAAAGTATCGTGCTAGTGCGGCACACACTCCGGCAACTTTTTCCTCAGAGGGATCAATATAGAGCGCTCTAGCACGGCGAGTGTCGCTAAATCGATGACGATGACGATGCCGTCTCCGACGCTGCTCATGAGCGTTTAGTTCCTCTGGGTGTTCTTCTGCGACTCGCTTCAACCTAATCTCTGACTCTAAGCGTTTGCTCGTGTCGTCTAGTAGAGCGGTGACCCGATCAGTTATTTCCCCAGTCGCCGCCGTAACAAGCTCTTGAACCGCCTTTTCCAAGCGCTCCCTAGCAAGGGAAAAGTCGCCCTTTTCGCGCTCGCGCCGTGAACGGTCCGCGCGATTGTCTTCGCTATCGTTCAATTTCTCTCCCGGAATCTTGTTTGCGCCACTCTGGCGTTTCCGCATCCAAGATGGCTTCCAAGGTATCGATGCGTTCAAGCATTCGCTCGGCTTGCAGAGCCAGAGTTTCTAAATCCGCACGCTCTGATTCTGACAAGGCGCCTTGCGCATGCCCGCGGCTGCGGTAGTGGAGGAAGATCCACGCCGGTGCGACAAACACCATGAAGATAACCGCTGGCACAAAAAACGCGACGACAATGCCGTCCATAGTGGCTCCTAAGTGTTGCTCGAGTTGACTTCTACGACAGAATCGCGGGTATCGTGCTGACCGGCGATTCTTGCTTTTAGCTCGGTCAATTGCTCGTGGACCCCTTCATCCGTTTCTAATTCCGCGATCTCATCCGAGAGCGTTTTTTGACCCATATCATAGGCTTCGATCTCTCCCTCTAGATCATCCATCTTGCGCGCATACAATTCAAAGCGCGCGATCGCATCATCGATATTGTGATCGCTCAACGTACGACGCACGCCAAGACGAGTTTGCGCAGCCTTACCACGAACGATAATTGCATTTTGACGCGCTTTTGCGTCTTTGATTTTTGCCTGCAGAGCAATAACGTCTTCGTTTAGTTTGGCCAAGGTCGCTTCGACTAATCCAAGCTCCTCAGACAAGAGAGAAATCGTTTCGCGTGCCTTATTGCTTTCCACCAGCGCTCCTTTCGCCAGATCGTCACGACCGTTGACGACAGCCACCTCTGCTTTGCGTTGCCACTCTTGTGCTTCCGCTTCCTGCCAGGCTCCGCGCCTTTCGAGCTCTTTGCGATCCGCGATCGCGCGAGCCGAAGTACTCCGCACTTCTACTAACGCCTCTTCCATTTCTTGAATGATGAGCCGCACCATTTTTTCCGGATCTTCCGCCTTATCGAGCAAGGCATTAATGTTGGAATTGATGATGTCGCTCATGCGAGAAAAAATACTCATGTTTCGCAATTGCCTCCGTTAACATTTCGGATTGAGCTTGCAAGGCCATCATTTCTTAAACCTCACAGGCTCACCTGCACCTTCCTTACAGAATCCGTGCCAACCCAGAATTTAGCGCTAAGTGACTGAACTATATGGACAATATAATCTGGAGATTTTTTCGACAGCAACGCTTATAGTCTTTCTCACCACTATTTGGTCATTTAGTCCAATGCGTCCAGACAACGAACGTATGCTCGGAGAGTCACCGGCTTTCTTACGAACGCTCGAGCAGGTATCGCTAATCGCGCCACTCGAAAAACCCGTTCTGTTGGTTGGCGAGCGCGGAACAGGCAAAGAATTGATCGCTGCACGACTACACTTCCTCTCGAATCGCTGGGAGGGACAATTCGTCAAAATGAACTGTGCCGCCATTTCTGAATCATTAATAGAGAGCGAACTTTTCGGTCACGAGGCCGGCGCGTTTACCGGCGCAACAAAAACTCATCATGGTCGATTTGAACGTGCTCATGGCGGCACCCTGTTCCTTGATGAACTCGCTACCACATCAATGCGGGTGCAAGAAAAGCTACTTCGCATCATCGAGTATGGAGAATTTGAACGTGTCGGTGGCAACAAAACGCTGACCTGCAACGTACGCCTTATCGCGGCAACGAATCAAGATTTGCCGAGCCTTGCCGCCCGTGGGCAATTTCGCTCTGATCTACTGGATCGTCTCGCGTTCGACGTCATAACCCTCCCGCCTTTACGCGAACGCGAAGAAGACATCGCTCTTCTTGCCGATCACCTTGCTATCAATATGGTGAAAGAGTTAGGGAGAGAGTTTTTCCCAGGGTTCACGCCGGACGTGACGGCGCAACTCGAACAATACAACTGGCCAGGCAATATCCGTGAACTAAAGAACGTCATAGAGCGCTGCGTCTATCGGACGGAACCGGAGGATCAAGTCTCGGAGGTCAACTTTGACCCATTCGCCTCTCCATTCCGTCCGCAAAGCGATATAGCCATCACGAATAAGCAAATAGAACAACGTGCGCCCGAAAACAGTCCAAGTTGGCCTGTCGACCTAAAGCAAGTCACAAAAGATCATGAAAGGATGCTCATCAATAGCGCATTGAGTGAAGCCAAACACAACCAAAGGAAGGCGGCGGAACTTCTTGGCCTCTCCTACCACCAACTTCGAGGCTATCTGAAGAAGTACACGCTTGTCGGCGTCAGCACCGAAGAAGAAAGTGCCGAAGAGAATGCCAAGGAGGCGTGAGATATTGGCAATCGGCTTGGCCATGTAGGTACAATAGCGCGCCTCACGGAGAGGTGGCCGAGTGGCTGAAGGCGCTCCCCTGCTAAGGGAGTATGGGTTAAACACTCATCGAGGGTTCGAATCCCTCCCTCTCCGCCACTACAATCTAGGCAAAAACCGTTGAAAGAAACGATTAACACAATGATGTTTTTCGCCGCGTCAGAAAATCCAGAACCAACCCGCTTCATCGGCGTGCCCGCGGCACAGGCTCGGCCGCGACCTTAACTCGAAATAGGGCCGAGCGTCGCGCACCAGAATCTGTTTCATGTTTTCGAACGCTCGCGGGTGACCGCGAGACACGCCACAAACGCACCCTGCGCAAACCTCGCATTATTTCACCGCATCAGGAATTCGGGTCGCCCGGCCGTTGGTCTAGATGCCAATTTGCTGATTTATCAGGGTCGCTGCGACCCTGACCGCGATGATCGGAGTACACACGTTAAGCAACCTCTGACAGCGGATTGAAGTCAGGTTTCGTGGTCGAATGATCCATACCCGATCCACCGTGTAAGACGAACACCACTGGACGCTCGATCATTTGCGCGCCCTCAGCGACCAGACTGGAGCCCACCACGTCGACGTATAAACGACAATTGTTGACCTCGATAAACACGAAGATCGTCTGGAATAGATTTCTCTTTTAGTCACATCGCTTAAGAGACTGCCGGAATATTAGCCCCGATAGCATGTCCATGGTAACCAATGGTGTCGTGACTACTTCTACACTTTTTTACTCGAGCCGCCACAGCGCGCTGGAATAGGATTTGGCACCGAAATAATCTTGTCCGAACCCTCCATTCGAGCCGTTGAATCTTGCCTCCACGTTCCCTTACCCTTACGCTATCGAAAACCGGCCAAAGGAGTTGGCATGTCCTTTCATCACATCGCTATCGCAACAACGGATATGCAAGCAACGCACAAGTTTTACACAGAGGCTATGGGTTTCGAATTGGTGCGTGTCGAAAAAGCCAACACCGGGCCCGGAGAAGATTGGGCTAAGCACTTTTTCTATGACACTGGCAATGGTGAAATGATGGCGTTTTGGGAAATACACAGCGAGACCATTGGCAACGAATTCCCGACCTCTATTTCCCAAGGCCTAGGATTACCCCGATGGAGTAACCATATCGCTTTTGGCGTTGACGGTCCGGGTGATTTCACAGCCGCCATTCAGCGCATAAACTCCGCAGGTTATGATGTGGTCGAAATTGACCACCATTGGTGCAAATCGATCTACGTGGATGACCCAAACGAAATCATGGTCGAATTTTGTTTAACAACACGCGTCTTTGGTGAGGATGACAAGGCAGCCGCGCTAACGGCTTTGAATACCGACGCAATCAGCGACGAACCACCACCAATCGTCACGATGCATAAGGCCGCCTGAAGCAACTCGGCCGTATTTTAGTCTCGCCAGTTGCTTGAGTTTTGTCGTCGGTTTCTTCTAGGTGGACCGTGGCAGCGCGCGGCGCATGAACACCAATACCTAATTAGATACCTTTCGCACCCATCTCTGTGACGGTCATTTCAACACCTATCAGAGGGTTTCACCTGTTGTGCGTGTCAGTATCAGTAAACCTCTCCGTGCCTAACCGCTGAGTCGACCTCGCAAGCGTTACTTGTCTGCTACGCTCGCACCTTGCTGCAGCTCGAACTCCGAGTGTAGAGCTCGAACCGCCAATTCCATGTATTTTTCTGCTACGACGACAGAGATCTTTATTTCTGACGTGGAGATCATTTGTATATTAACGTTTTCATGAGCTAAACAATCGAACATTTTTTTTGCGACCCCAGCATGTGAACGCATACCCACACCGACGATAGATACCTTAGCTATTTCATTGTCACCCGTAATGCCAGCCGCTTTAATATCCCGGCAAATCGGCTCCAGCAATGCAACAGCGCGAGTATAATCCTGTCGTTTCACGGTAAACGTGAAATCCGTTAGACCATCAACACCCGTATTTTGCACAATCATGTCGACCTCTATATCCGCCTCGCTCACCGGACCCAAAATGCTCGAGGCTATACCAGGAATGTCCGGCACCCCACTAATCGTAATCTTCGCCTCGTCTCGTGCGTGCGCTATACCCGATACTAACGGCTGCTCCATATTGTTCCCCTCTGTCGTAATCAACGTTCCTGGCCCAGCGTCAAACGTCGAAAGCACCCTTAATGGGACTTGATATCTACCTGCAAACTCTACCGAACGCGGATGCAAAACCTTCGACCCGAGACTGGCAAGCTCTAACATTTCTTCAAATGTGACAGTCTCCATCCGTCGTGCCGAATTAACCAAGCGTGGGTCGGCCGTGTAAACCCCATCAACGTCCGTACAGATCTCGCACTCGTCCGCTTCAAGTACGGCAGCTAGCGCGACCGCCGACGTATCAGAACCACCCCGTCCTAGCGTCGTAATATTGCCTTTAGCGTCAACGCCTTGAAAACCCGCGACTACAGATACAATACCTGCGCCCAGGTTCTCATTAATCGGATCGACATCAATTTCAGCTATTCGAGCCCGACCATGGCTGCTATTGGTTTTGATCCCCACCTGATCAGCCAGCATCGATTTCGCTGCAATGCCTAGATCTTGCAGAGCCATCGACAAGAGCGCCACACTGACTTGTTCTCCCGATGACGTTAAAACATCCATCTCTCGTGCATCGGGTTGGCCAACGGAAATTTCCTCTCCCATCGACACCAACCGATTGGTTTCTCCTGACATCGCCGACACGACGACGACAACCTGATGGCCGTCATCTCTGTACTTCTTGATTCGTAACGCGACACGCTTGATGCGATCAAGATCGCCAACACTGGTGCCGCCATATTTCTGCACGAATAAGCTCATGATCTAGGCCAGTTTCTTTGTCACAGTTTCATACGTCTGCTGCAATGCAACAGCCAACTGCTCCGGTTTATCCCCACCACCACCCCGAGCAAGATCAGGACGCCCACCGCCCTTCAAACCTACAAGCGCGCCAATTTCGTTGAGTACATCGGACGCGGAGAGATTGTTCTGGGCTGCCCCAGTGACTGCCGCCACCATACTCACTTTGCCCCCTTGGGTTTGGCCAAGGACGAACACACTATCCGCGTGTGCAGATTTGAGTGTATCCAAGGTTTGCATCATCGACTTGTTGTCGCCCGCGACTTCAGCTGCAAGTACGGCAATTCCTTCAATCATCTGAATGTCGTCTGCTATCGATGAACTGGTTTTACTGGCCAGTTCTTGAGCGAACTGATCTGCCCTTTTTTGCAGCGATTTCTGATCCTGCAATACCGCTTCAACTTTAGCGACCACATCGCCGGTAGTGCTTTTGAGCAGAGTCGCCAGCCGATTGAGCTCGGAACTTTGCGCTTTCGCTAGATCGAATGCGCCTTGACCGGAAACAGCTTCGATACGGCGCACACCCGAAGCGATCCCCGTCTCGGCTGTAATGAAGAAGGAACCAATATCACCAGTGCGTTCTACATGCGTACCACCACAGAGCTCGACACTGAATGCGCCAGCCATGGTGAGAACACGAACCTTGTCTCCATACTTTTCACCAAAAAGAGCCATGGCACCTTGCTCAAGCGCTTCGTCGTAACTCATGAGGCGGGTTTCAACAATACTGTTTGCGCGGATTTTAGTATTCACAATCCGCTCAATCTCTAGCAATTGCTCTGGTGTCACCGCACCCGTATGCGAGAAATCGAACCGCAACTTCTCTTCGTTAACTAAAGAGCCGCGCTGCTCAACGTGGGTGCCCAGCACTTTGCGCAACGACGCATGCAACAGATGCGTCGCGGAATGATTACTTCGAATATCGAGGCGCCTCTCTGCGCCCACTTCCGCACTCAGCGATATACCCGCTCGCATGCTACCGGTTTCCATACGACCCACATGGATGTTCTGAGAGGCCGAGCGCAGGGTGTCATGCACGACAAATCGACTGCCTCCACTGACAAGAACACCTTGATCACCGACTTGCCCGCCGGATTCGGCATAAAAAGGGGTCCTATCGAGTACTAAGACCCCTTTTTGATCGGTCGATAATTCCTCGACCGGCTCTCCTTCGAGATCAAATGCTGCCAAAATTTTGCAGGTATCACTCGTCAGGGTGTCATAACCCAAAAATTCGACATCTTCCGTGACACTGATACGTTGTCCCAGGTTGGTAGAAAAAGAGGCTGCAGCGCGACCACGCGAGCGTTGCTCTTCCATCGCTTTGTCAAAACCGTCCTGGTCAATCGTCAAGCCCCGCTCTCGCGCTATATCTGCCGTCAAATCCGCTGGGAAACCATAGGTATCATAAAGCTGAAAAACTGTTTCCCCGGCGATCTCCTGCCCTTTCATCCGCTTGATCTGCGCTTCAAGCAGCGTCATCCCTTGATTGAGTGTTTCGCTGAATCGTTCTTCTTCGGTTCGCAACACCTCTTCGACTTGGGTTTGTTTCTCACCCAGCAGCGGATACGCCTCAGCCATTTCACTAACCAGGGCATCAACCACTTTGTGGAAAAACGGCTCCCGAATACCGAGCTTATTGCCGTGGCGCAAACCACGTCGAATGATTCTTCGCAATACGTAAGAACGATCCTCATTCCCCGGGATAACACCATCAGCAACAAGAAACGCACTTGACCGGATATGGTCAGCGATGACGCGCAAAGACGGATTCGCGACCATTTCATCCACACTCATTTTGCCAGCGAAACTACCCGCACGGGTTATGATCGAACGAAAAAGATCGATCTCATAGTTACTGTGGACACCCTGCATGATGGCAGAAACCCGTTCCAACCCCATGCCGGTATCAACACCGGGCTGCGGCAGCGGCGTAAGTTCGCCATCCGCTGAACGATCAAATTGTGGGAACACTAAGTTCCAAAATTCGATGTAACGATCACCATCTTCATCCGGTGAGCCTGGAGGACCACCAAAGACATCTTGACCGTGATCAAAAAACAACTCCGTGCACGGACCACAGGGTCCCGTATCACCCATCGTCCAAAAGTTTTCTTCAAGATCTATGACTCGCGTATCGGGCAGACCGATCTTTTTTTGCCAAAGTTGCCGTGCGTCTATATCTGTTGGGTGAACTGTGACCCACACTTTCTCTGCCGGCAGCCCTAGCACTTGAGTGACAAACTCCCAAGCCCAAGTAATCGTCTCTTCCTTGAAGTAATCGCCAAAGCTGAAATTACCCAACATCTCAAAAAAAGTATGGTGCCTCGCGGTATAGCCCACGTTTTCCAAGTCGTTATGCTTACCACCTGCCCGTACACAACGTTGGGAAGTCACCGCCCGTTTATAGCCTGGGTCAGATCGACCCAGCAACGGGTCCTTAAACTGGTTCATACCCGCGTTCGTGAACAGCAGCGTCGGATCGTCAGACGGTACGAGTGAACTTGAGGGGATAACCTTATGGTCTCGTTCCTCAAAAAATCCCAAGTACGCATCCCGTACTTCTGAAGTCTTCATGATTGCGGCACACTGCTGGCTGAAAAGGCGGGCGATTATACGTTATGGCTGGCCGATTGGCAGCAGGCTCAGTCTCCGATTACACGCGCAACTATCGCGGAGGAAAACCCTTTTTGTTGGAGGCTTCTAACGGCTTTTTGCCAGGCCTTAGGGTCTTCATACCGGGTTTCTCCGGTGACTAAAGGGAACTTCCGTTCTTTCACACGCAGAGCGAGTTGTAGCCAATCTGCAGACTGCCAGGATTCTGTCTCATGCACGATCTCGGCGGCGACACCTTTCGCTCGCAGCGACTGCTCAATGTAGTAAGGACCGTAACCACGAGCCACTCGACTCCGGACCGCCACATCGGCATAGCGCGCATCACTCTGTAGACCCTGGGCTTGCAATTCTGCCAACAACGCGTCCACTTCGGAATCGGAAAATTCACAACCAAACTTCCGAGCGATCTTCTGCCGAAGCTCAGTGACGGTGTGTTCTCTCGCACCCAAGTATCGAATTGCAGCGATATAGAGTCGCTGTGGGACTTCGTCCTGCCTCTCTCGATGCATGGATTCTTGGCTCTGGTTTTGATCGTGCAGGTCATGCACAGTCTCAGAGACATCGATCTCTCTGACACTGCGTTTGTTCATTGGTAACTGCTTGTGATCAAATTTACGTGAGGGAGTCTTGAGCCGCCTC
>JACLAC010010916.1_pt1 | contig 37303 bp, 39 predicted proteins | sample 8027881 | NCBI WGS metagenome assembly JACLAC01 (sample SAMN15725517, study PRJNA655200) | protist metagenome | isolation source: fluorescence activated cell sorting (FACS) single amplified genomes of... | place: Spain: Blaines Bay Microbial Observatory, Mediterranean Sea | collected 2016-01-19 | reverse complement strand
ATCAGTGCTGAACCGTGTGGGCAGCACGGGCCTTCCGCGAGGGTCGGATCGGCCCCCTGATCGAGTAGCAGACGGACAAGGGCACGATGGCCGCCCTCAACGGCGGCCGACAGCGGTCGTTTTTGCAGTGTGCCTCCTTCGTTGACTAACGTGGGATTCTCCTTCACGATGGCGCGCACCGCCTCAAGGTCGCCGCGGGCGGCGGTGAGACTCACATTGTCGGTGGCGCCATGGTCCAATAGCGTTTGCAGCAGTTGGGTTCCGCCCTTCGCCCGTTGCCAGTAGCCGCTGTTCCACAGGGCGTAGTCGGCGGCGCGGAATCCCGCATGGTCGCTGGCGTCCACATCCACTCCACCATCTAGCAGGACGCGGACGAGGGTGTTGTCCCCTGCGAGCGCCGCCATATGCAAGGCTGTGTGGCCTCTGGGATCGCGGTGGGTGCCGATGTCCTCTACTTCTTTCAATAATCGGGCGATTTCCCCGCTATCGCTTGCTTCCACCGCTTCATGTAGGCGCAGGTCGGAGGTGGCTGCGGCCATACCGATGGCGTCACGTAGGTACTGCGCTATCTCCGTGTAGCTGCGGTCTTCGGCCATCTGTATGAGGGAGGTCACCCCTTCCGGCGTATAAGCTTCCCACAAGGCCTGCGTTGCCTGAAGGTTGCCCTCCTGCACGGCAAAATGAATGGGGGGAGTGTACCAGTACTCTAAGCGGGCGCAATTGGGGTGCTGTCGTAAATGGTTGCGGATAGTGTGAGCGTCATCGCGGATTGCAGCGCATACAAGGTCCCAGTAGAGCTGTCCCTTGTCGGTGGCGATGCACCATTGGGGCCGGTGCAAGGCATCGATCTTTTCTTGGGGCGTTCGTCCGTTGGTGTCTCGGGTGGTGCTGGAGCTAGTCATGGTCATTCTCCGTCGGGAAGGGGCGGGCGTACCTTTGCCGCGTCCTATTGTGTCGTCGCGTTGCCAGGATGCGTAAAGTCCTCGATTCAGTCGGTCATCAATCCTCTCTTACTCTATGAGTTCGCGAGCTTAGGAAAGGTTACTAAAAAAGTCGACTCGATTCCGATTTTCGGACAGCTTCCGCTTTAGGCGTGAAGACTTTCAGAACGATGGATGATCAAATTAGGCATATAATCATTAATATGTAAATATGTGAACGGGCATCGCTGGGGTTTTGGCATGAGCTATCCACGCAGTATATGCGCGACCTGTCCGTGGGCGCGCGTGAACCGCTCAAGTTTGTCCGCCGCACACTACGAGTGCGAGCACGCGTCGCCGGAGGAGCTATCGTTGCTGGCCGGCGCGGCTCAGTTGTTAGGCGAAGCGCTGGCGCAGGCATTCAAGCCCGAGTGTCCGCATCCGATAGTGATTGCCGCATGTAGGCCAAGTCGGTCAGCAAAGACGAGCGGTAGACTGGAATAGATTCGCACATAGTGCTCCTAAAGTTATATGTGGAACGCCTAACACAGGTTGCGGCAGTGACATATCGACCGTAGTGTAGTATGGAAATACTATATATGGTAGTGGTGTATTATGGTGGAATATATATAGTGTCATAACACTAATCGCTGTTCGATTTTACCACTGATTAGTGTTGTCGGGCATCGGGACCTATTTAGTATCGTGTAAACTTTGGGATCCCACTCTTGAATTAGGGAATTCCACATGGCTCAATTTGCCTTTGCTTTTGCATCGTCCTTCGTCGTCTGGTGCCACCCGGTGTTGGCTCACCCAGGGCACAGCGGGGCAGACGCTGTTGAAGAGGCGGCGATGGCGGCCGTGGTCCAAGATTGCCATAATCGAATAGTCCAGCAAGATAGCTCGGTCTACCTCCTATTCGCGCCGGCGTACGTCTAGGCCGAAATCGACGGCCACAGCGATCCTAGGCGGTGGCGATATGATCAAGGTCGCAATGTGCGCTATCCACAGACTGTTGCACGAAGGTCAGTTCCGAACGCGGATGTTATTGCAGGTGAATGATGAGCTTGTCTTCAATATGTCGAAAGATGAAGCCGAAATCGTGCCTCGACTAATAGAGAATGCGATGATTGGGGCTATTCCGATGTCTGTGCCGGTGCGTGTAGAATTGGGCTCCGGCGAAACCTGGCTTGATACTCATTGATGGCGTGTCTGTCGATTCGGGAGAGAGGCCCAATGGGTGTGCCTTGGGAATATTCTACCGACAAGTGGCGATATTTTCCTCACTGCCGTCGTGTTTAAGTGCGAGTGCGGACCGTCGACGAAAGCGAGGCCTAAAACAATGGCTGCAAGGCGTCGAGCTGTGTTGGGCGGTCACTTAAGTGGCATTGGCGGCATTGATTTGGGCTTTAAGTGGGCAGGCATTGAGATTGTCTGGGCCAAGTGTGTTTCCGCCGATGACCCCTATTTCCCGCGATAGATCGTGCGAATCGGCCGCTCCTACGGTTGCAAGTGCTGCGCCTCCCGAAACGATCAGTATCGGCATGAATTTTGCTATGTTCTATTGTAGCATGCCTCAGCCGACCACTAACTAAAAATAAAGTCCGGTGAAGTGCTTGCTATCAAACCTCGTGGGGCGAACCTCCACGAGGTTTTTGTTATGTGGCACGTCTATATATTTGTGCGAGGAGTGGTTCCGAAGTGCGGTCACCGTTGCGTAGTGTGCCTCATAGTCGCCTCCATATGGCCGGAACTTCATTCCGATGACTCGTTTCATATATGGGTTGGCAAGTTCTGGCAGTGATTCCCGCTAATCGTTGATCGGCCATCAGGGTTAGCTGATCAACGATTCGTTGTTGCGTTCAGTTGTGCAATGGATGCGAGCGGGTTTCCGAGTCTCTGTTAGCAAACCGGGTCGAGCGACGGTCAGCCGCTTTTCACCTTGTCTGGTGCCGGCAACTCATTGCCGCAAGTAGTGCGAAAGATCGGCGAGTGCGGGTGATTCAGTAAACTCTTAGGGCGTCCTCTTTCTCGCTTTCATTCGCCAATGTCAACAACAGAGCAGTCGGCGAGTTCTTTCGAGGAGAGACGGATGCCGCCTGCGCGCTCGTTGCGTATGGGGTAGTCAGCGATCGCAAACGAATCCTCGAGTTTTCTCAGGCGCGGTTTCGGTACGTAGGACAAGTGGATCTGGCCGTTTGGATCGGTGGTAAAACCCTCAACATGGCAGTGATCGGGTACAAGCTGGTATGGACGACCGAGGATGTATTTTCCAATGGCGCAGCGCTTGATATACGTATACTGAAATGGATCCGTATAGATGATATTGAAGATTTGCTCGGAATCTACTATACCACAATAAAGCATGTCCCTGCCAGCGAAGAGTTTATCGGGTGCTTCGACGACTGAGTACGAGCCGTCTGCGCGGATCAGCAGTACTCTATCGTAGGGTGATATCTCGCACAGGACCGTACCGCTGGTAATAGTGTGACCGACATAGCCGGTTTTTTTGTCGAAGCGGAACAACAGATTGCGCTTGGCGACCTCGCGCTTTTCTGTACGCTCAAATGACTGGAGTTCCGTGCGTCTTGGGTAGTCGGCTCCGTGCTGCTTGTGAAGTTTCTTGAGGAAGGCGATTGCCACCTTCGTCATGTCCGCGAGGCTCTTCTCAATAGCCTCAATACGTCGCTGAATCTCTCGCATTTCCTTCTTGGCCCGATTGATGTCGTAAAGCGAGATGCGGCGTATGGGAATCTTGAGTAGATTCTCAATATCATCATCTGTGATTTCGCGTAGTAGCTCTGCGGTAAACGGACCCATACCCTTGTATAGTGCGCTCGTTATGTCGGACGCCGATTTTTTGTTTTCGATCACCTTATAGATCCGATTCTCTATAAATATCTGCTCGAGTGTTCGGGCATGGAGTCGGTCATTCTGATGCTCACGCTCTATTTCGAGCTCTAAGCGGAGTAGGGTCACTAGTCGATCCGTATTGTGCTTTAGGACAGCCGTAGCGCCAAGGACTTCGGGCATGTTCTTTGAGTTAATCACTACGAGATTGGGGGCAATTGAGACCTCGCAGTCGGTGAAGGCGTAGAGGGTGTCAATAACGCCCTCGGCCAAGACATCGTCTGGCAAGAGGATCTCGACCTCCACTTCTTCCGATGTGTAGTCTTCAATTTTCTTAACTGCGATTTTTTTCTCGCGAGCGGCCGTCTCGATAGAGTCGATTAATTGCTCTGTGGTCGTACCAAAAGGCACTTCACGTATCACGATGCGATTTGTGTCGACGACTTCTAAACGGGCCCGTACTAAAACCTTGCCATTGCCGTCTCTATAGGCGGATATGTCTGCTACGCCACCTGTGGGGAAGTCTGGCGCTAAGGCAAACTCCTTGCCTCGGAGGTGGCAGATTTGCGCCTGCCACAACTCGGCTAGATTGTGCGGCAAGATTTTGGTGGCCATACCAACGGCAATGCCGTCTGCGCCGTGGGCGAGGAGCACGGGGATCTTGGCAGGTAGCACTAGAGGTTCTTGGTTGCGGCCGTCGTATGACTCCGTATACGGCGTGGTTTCTTTATTGAATACGACTTCACGGGCTAACGGGGTAAGGCGGCACTCAATGTAGCGCGCGGCAGCGGCCGCATCGCCGGTATGGATATTGCCAAAATTACCCTGACGCTCGATCAGCAGATCCTTATTGGCAAGGGTTACTAGTGCGCCATAGATTGACTGATCGCCGTGGGGATGAAATTGCATAGTTTGCCCAACGACGTTAGCCACTTTGTGGTACTTGCCATCGTCGATGCGGTGTAGCGCGTGTAGGATGCGGCGTTGCACCGGTTTCAAACCATCGTCTATGTGTGGTATGGCCCTTTCTTTGATATAGTACGATGCGTATTCAAGCCAGTAACTCCGAAATAGTTCATCGGTGTAAGCCATATTTTATGCTGCCTTTACCTTTTCTTAACTGTCCTGACGGCCCTGTTGAGGGTAGTAAGTGGAAGAAGTGGGAGGCCTAATTTAGAACGAATGAGCAAGCCGGCAAGTGTACATATGGTCACATGTTCTGGGTCTGGCAACCGCATGTTTGCCTCTTCCACCTCAAGTGCAATCGATTCGGCGACTGACTTAGGCGGCGTGTGTCGATAGGCGTCAGGATTATTCGCCCTCGCGCCGTGCTTGGGGGACCAGTCGCTGGTCGGTTCAAGTGTGGGGCTTGGATCGGTCGCTAAAAAATATTGAGCGTGTATTCGAAGCTTGCGCTCGTTGCTCAACTATAAACAGGCCGCGACCTAAACTACCGTTCGCGATCCGGATTTTCGAGCACCTGAGGAGCTTGTTCAAGTGGTCCAGCGGGCGGATGTCAGTACCGTTCGGATTATGTTGGCTGAAAATTCGGCGCTGGTGTGGGCGGATCATCTTATTCACTGGGAGTGTCGCGTGCCGGGATACCACGGTCACGGTGGTGCAATTGCGCAAGGGGACGCCAAGTCGGAGGAGCGTATTGCCATCATTCGGATCTTTTTGGAGCATGGCGCAGACCCTTCAACTAAAAGAACTCCACGATACACCGTGGGGGACACGGGAATTCTCTATCGCCGACAACCAGGGCCATGTTGTTTATTTTGGCCAAATGTAGAATGAGATAGGGCTGGCAGTGGCTGCGTGCGATACGCCCAAACGATGTAGCGAGGTAATAGGCTTTGGAAGGTTTGAGCATGCGTGAAATTACAGAGGTGAAGCAAGGATCTTCGGGATCAAAACGGTGCGAAACGGCCACACCGTGAACGTCAGTCCCAGCGATGAAGGCGATCGCTGGATAGTTGTTCGAATTTTTAGACAAATTAACCAATGAAAAAGGGGGCCCCAAGCCCAGTCTGGAGGAGGACATATGAAAGAAATTGCGCCCACTATGCCGGTCAGGGACCTCGAACGAGCCATAGCATTCTACCAAGACATGCTGGGATTTGCCACAGTTTTTCACAACCCAGCAGTTTTCGCTTTGTTGCGGAGGGAAGGGGTGAGAATCGGGTTACAGCATGCGAACAAGCGTCCTCCAGGTACGGGGAATTGCTACATTTGGGTGGAAGATATTCGAAGCGTCTATCGCGAGCTACGTGACAAGGGGGTATCGTTTGAGGATGATATTGCGCAGCGCGATGAGTACGACCTAACCGATTTTGTCATTCACGATTTGGATGGGAACTTTATCGGCATCGGCGGAGAAGAATAGGTGCAGCGCACGTACCCCGGCCACTGACGTTAACGATATGCTATGACGGCAAGTGGTCATGGCTGTATAGATCTTAAAGGGTTTGAATGCGATGAAAACTGTCAGTTGGAATGTAAACGGCGTTCGAACGGCACAGAAAAAAGGCTTTGCAGAGTGGGTGTATATACGCGCCACCAGTCGGTGGAGGTTTCGACAAGCTTTCATACTCGATTTGATGCAGAGGGACGCGTTCTTGTCATGAGATTCGACGCGTTTACCTTGTTCAATATCTATTTCCCAAACGGAAAACGGAGCTAGGAGCGGCTTAAGTACAAGATGGCGTTCTACAATGCAATCTACAAAGAGTGGCAAGCACACAATGAGCCGCTTATCATCTGCGGCGATGTGAATACTACCCATAGAGAAATCGACCTTGCGCGACCGAAGGAGAACTCAAGTGCTTCGGGCTTCCTGCCGAAAGAGCGCAGATGGCTCGATAAAGTTATCGCGGGCGGGTATATAGATGTCTTCAGAGAATTCAACCAGGATCCTGGTCAGTATACATACTGGGACATGATGACTCGGGCACGGGATCGAAATTTGGGGTGGCGTATCGATTATTTCTTGGTCTCGCAGTCGCTACGGCCTCAGGTGGTGGATGCTTGGATTGCAGTTGAAGTGACGGGTTCAGACCATTGCCCCTTAGGGTATTGAGTTAGATGTATAGGTTTGAGGTTCAGTGAGATCCAGTTCTCCATATAGTAGTCGAGGGGAAATCCGTCGCCATATGTAGTATGTACTTGACGGAACCGAAATTACATAGCTTATTGATAATACCCCTTCCACAAAAAGAGCCGCGTATACATGAGTGTAGCCCATTCGGCCAACGGTCCGTCAGAAATCTCGCTGAAAGTAGATGCCATCGCACCTGTGGATCCGGTTTCGATCGTGGATCTGAATGTTATGGTGCGCATGGCTTTGAATCAGGCGGCCCCTCACATAAATTGGTCAACGGTAGTCGGCGAAGAGGCGTTGCGGTTTTGTCCTGAATGTCACGGGATTGGTATTCAGCGGGTTGGGCCGGCCACGTTTGGCGGATGCGAAACTTGTCTTGATGCTGAGGTCAAAATCTGCATCGTGCGAACTGTTGAACATCCAATGAAAGACACGCCTGATTCAAGCCTTATGCAGTTTCTGTCGCACGTACCTGAATCCTCAATACCGGAGGAAATGCGGGCTGCGATTCTTCGTGCAGCACTCGATACTCCGCGACATCTATCCAGGGATACGGAAGAGGGATGGGTAGCACTTCGCGGCGACGGTACCTATGCTCAAGGTGCGTCGCCAATCGAAGCTTTTCTCAACTTGGAACGGGCGTGTGGCGATCGTGACAGCGTGCTCGCTCTGCTTGCTCGCAAGGCTATAGCTATACCCGAGGAGGTTCATGCGAAGGTGGTTCAGATCGTCGCCAGGGAACTTCACTCGGCGTAGTCGCTAGCTCGGCGGCTTTAGCTTCATCGTTTCGAGAATTTGTTTAATTGCCGTCCACTGTTTGTCGTTCATCGCTTCAACGATGGGGAGCAATTTCAATATCTCGCGATTCTTTCGGGCTTTGCGGGCCCGGATAGTCGCCGCAACCCAAGGTTTATCGTTTAGTAGGGAACGAACTTCAGCATCGGCGAGGGCTTCTAGAAGGTTTGGTTCCAGCGGCTCTTTGCTAGCGAGCTGATTGACGACCGGATCGTCCATCAACTGTGCCATTTTCATAAATAAATTACACCCTTCTTTCGATCCTGCCTTGGCTTGATAAGCAGCCAACAGGACCATGTCGGAGTCGAGATGTAATACTTCGGCCAACTTAGTACATACATCATCTGAAGGAATCTTTTCTCTCTTCTCAATCTGGCCGACGCACGTTGCCCAAGCCCCATCTGGCTTTTTCGATGAGATGAGCAGCTTGGCAAGCCCGCGTTAGCTTAAGTCAGCTTGCTTGCGCGCTTTTTTGATCATTTCTGCAAACTGCATTTCTCGGATTTTCTCCATTGTTTTTTTCCAAATCACCTAGGTAATTTTAATCTGATAAGAAAAAACCTCCGTCGCAAGGTGAGTCGATAGCTGACTTGACAGCAGTCGACTATTGTCACGCAGTAAAGAACAAATGAGGCGGAATGACCGAGGAAGTCGCACGACTAGAAGGGCAAATTAAAGCACTTATTGAGCGGTTGAACCAGGTGCGGAAGGACATGCCGACAATGGAAGTTCCGCAATCGTGTATTTACCATGAGCGGATGGATTCAATGGCTTCTTACTCCATCTGGAATCTGTAATGTCCGCGGTGCTTGTCTCCAAAGACGCTCTGGAAGTGCAGCGCAATTTTGCGAACTTCCGCCTTGCTTCGTATGGTGCAGGTGACTACTTGCAAGATCAAGCGTCCAGCGACAACTACGACAATATGCCCGGAGCACTGGCTTTTGAGCGAAAGTCGGATGTTATTTTTCGCAAGAACTGTAGTACATTGGGGCCGGGGGATTTATCCGGCTCTATGTGGGGCTTACTGGTGCTAGCTGGTCTCAGTGAGGAGGAATGGACGCCTCAATTCAATTATTGGCGTCGGCCCAAGGAGCCTGATGATGGTGGTGGGGACATTCGGGAATAGGTCAGTGGGGTCGAATGAGACCAAGTTCGCCTGCTAAGGCTGCTAATAACAGGTTGTTCTTGGCCTGCTGTGTACAATTGGGCTCCAGCCATCTCGGTTCTTCCAATAAGTCGAGCCAGGCATCATAAGTTTCCCTATCCGTTTGAGCCATGGAAGCCATAGTCCGGATTCTTTGCTCGAATTCTTGAATGTGGGCGTGAGTTAGGTTATTCATACATTCCCGTTAAGGGTGCATAAGGAAAATAACGCTCCTGATTAGCGCAAGAGAGAAACGCATTTTGTGCGACTAGTTGGGACTCGAGACGGAGTGATTAACACGGCCTGTCGGCGGTGCTACAGGATCGGGGCATTTAGGAGTTTATAGTGCAAACTATCGCAATATCTAACCAAAAAGGGGGCGTTGGGAAGACCACAACCGCCGTGAATTTAGCGGCCTGTTTGGCCGTTGCAGAGAAGAAGACGTTGCTAATTGATATGGATCCACAGGCCAATGCCACCTCTGGGTGCGGCTTCCAAGACCCTAAGCAAACCGAGCTTGCTAATATCTATCATGCTTTGCTTGGGCAGAAGGGATTGGCCGATGTGACTCGGTCTACAAATCTTTCTGATCTTTCACTCGTGCCGTCGCATATTCACTTGGCCGGGGCTGAGATTGAACTCGTCCCAGTGATCGCACGTGAGTACAAATTAAATGAACTTCTCAAGCAGGCCGGTGAGACCTACGATTATATTATACTCGATTGCCCCCCTTCTTTGGGTATGTTGACCGTCAATGCGCTAACTGCCGCAAATTCGGTACTCATACCAATCCAATGCGAATATTATGCGCTTGAAGGATTGGGAAAATTGCTTCATACGGTGCGTCAGATACAACGCCATCTTAACCAGACATTACAGATAGCCGGTATTCTGCTGACGATGTCGGATAAGCGCCTGAACCTCTCTCGACAGGTGGCTGCAGAGGTCAAAACCTATTTCGGCGACAAGGTTTACAGGACGCATATCAATCGCAATGTGCGTTTGGCCGAAGCGCCCAGCCACGGTGAACCAATTGTGCTCTATGACATCATCTCGCAGGGAGCTCGGGATTACCTAAGTCTTGCGAGCGAAGTAATCGGCACAGACTAGGTCTTACCTCAATGAACTCTATTGGACGGAGCTCATTTGTTATCATTTATCCTAGAAAAGAGGAACAAATTTTAATTCGGCATGGCATTGGTTTCGAATGTGAGTTCGTTTTGAAGTCTTGGTTCGCTTTATGCGCGATGGGAATTACTTAGAAGGGGGATAGGAAATTCGGTGAAAATATAGAATACCTTCTAGGGGGCAATGTGGCGCGTAAGGCCCAAAAACAACATAGCGGACGCTGTGGTAAGCACAGTATGGCTGCGCGTGTTGTTTTATGGCGAGGTCGGCCTAAATAGGGTCGTCCCGTTAGCTCATCACGTAAAATTAAGGTCGATATTGAGCCGAAGTTGGTGTTGTAGCCTGCCGATGATAGGTATAGGGATGTTCCAGTGCGGGCTCCCGGCTCTAAGTCTTCTCGCCGCTGTAATGCGGTGGGGAGGCTTTTTGCGTTTACATGATTAGAGTTTCAATATGTGCTACTTCAGGCCCACCAATATGATGGCTCATAACCCCGTCTGTGTGTGTATCTTCGGTGCATGGCATAGGACATGGGGCGATTAGTTTGTCCGGAAGTTATATGTAAGGGGAAGCGAGGGAATTTGATGCACATCAAAAATCAATTCTAATTTGCGCTCGGCGATTCGTTTCGCAGAGCGAATCTTGCTGTCATCGGGGCGCATAGTGAGTTGCTTCTCAGCGAGTTCTTGTTCGTGGACAACCTCAAGGGCTGTCATGGTCAGTTGCATGTCGGGTGTCCATCGTGTTGTACGTAAAAACACTGAACCTTTGTTAAGGCATGCATGATGATTGCGTGAGCGCCAATGGGTTTTTGTGAAGGGGGCTCGAGCGCTGACTCTTGTGCGTATAACTGAATGTTTGCGCAACTGCGCAATAGCAGGGAAGAGGGTCTAATTATTTGCGGGCGAATATGACTACATACCTTTCGCGAGCACGATAGAGATGGCGAGGTGGAAGCGCCGAATGGAGCAGCGTCAATGTTGGTAAGCCGCCATGAGTCGAGACACTCCATCCGTTGGTGTGTGGACCACTGATTTGACGAAGGATTCCTTCCGAAGAAGCGAGACCGTCGTATGGAATAGTTGATGTCAATTCTATCCGCCTTCCTCGTGGTATCCTGCTTTATCTTGTCGACGAAAGGAAATTCTATGCGAGAGATATACTCCGATATTGATATTGACGCTCCGCCAACAAAAAATTAGCGTCACCATACGCGGCGACAATGGCTAATATGCAAAGGAATCCAATCATAACAGCCTTGGATTAGCCGAGGCACCTTCGTTGACGGGCTAAGATGATGGCGGGATTGATGTTCGCCAATGACAAGACCTTCAACTCGTAGAAATCGGATTTTGGAACTTGGCTAGTTCACAGGGAATACTTCGGTGGGATGATGGTGTTTTTGATGGCGTGTTGGTGACCGCGCTGCCTGAGGCCTACGAAAATAAAGAACAATGACATCGGTCGCGGTCATGGCGAACAATGTCAGATGGAGACAAATAGTATGGATACGGAAGCGGAAGGTGCGTTTAAGATAGCAGATCTGTGCGATGCGGCGACCAGAGGCGATGTTGAGCGTCTCCGATTGATATTGGACCGGCAGCCAGGTCTAATCAATGTGATGGTAGCCGAAAATAACGAACACCGAGCCATTCACTATGCTGTGCTGAACTGCCAGGACGAGGCTGTCCGCCTACTTGTGCAACAAGGGGCGAAGTTCGACGTCGGCATCTACCCACACCGGTCTGCGACCAGCGCGTTGACCATGGCCGAGGAGCGCGGTCTTAATGGCATCGTAGAGATCATGCGTAAGGAGGACGAGAAGCGGACTCTCGCCGCTTGCGAAAACATCGAGATTAGTCCTGATAACGATGCGCTTTTTGCGGCCGTAGCTGGACAGGACGCTGCCGAGGCACTGAGAATTCTCGATGAGCGGCCAGAGTTACTAAACGCTTGTCATCGTCACGGCGGCAGTGTACTGTACGCGGCGGCTTGTTCAGGCCTCTACAACTTAGTGCACCTGCTTCTTGAGCGCGGCGCGGATTATCGCCACCTCACTCCCAGCGGCGCTTCGGCACTAGACGGAGCTGTCCAGAGCTCTATTCCGCTGAATAAGGGTTGCCTGATCGCGGCCGGTATCCTGCTCCAAGCGGGATGCGATGTTACTCTTGAGACGGCTGTTATCCTGGGAGATACTAGCCAGGTACAACAGGCTGCACTGGATCATCCTGGGCGTTTCGCCAATGACGGGGTCGGGCGCTTAGGGCTGCTTCAACGGGCGATTGAGGCGGACAATGTCGAGATGGTCCGGTTGTTGTTAGAGCTCGGCTGTCACCCGGACGACGAGCACGCACTTGTCGAATACGAGAGCCGTCCCAAAAGTGGCGGTGAGCCGTTGACGAGGGCAGCAGGCTCGGGACAATATGAAATAGCTCAGCTCTTGCTTGAGGCAGGAGCCGACCCCAACAAAGGGCCGTATGCTAGTGGCAATCCTGTAAGCCAGGCATACAATAGCCGGGACGATACGATGAAGGGATTACTGTTTCGGTACGGTGGGGTGCTCGAGGCAAGTTTCGCCGGTCTTGAGGGGGAGACTGCCGCGGCTGCTGTATACCTGCACAAGGATCCTGAATTGGCAGAGGATCTACTGTGGGCCGCGGGATGCGGGGGGGATGTCAATCTAGCGGGGTTATGCCTGCGCCATCTGAATTGGCAGAGTGATGATGGTCGCTGGATGAGACTGCTGGAGCAACCGATTCGACTGTGGCGGTTGCACCCGCATCGAGAGTTCAAGGACGTAGACCGAGCGGTCTATCCTGAGATATTTCGGATGATTCTCGAAAGCGGTGCAAGTCCAAATGTAGTTGGTCGGTTCGGGTACCGTTTAGCGCATCACCTCGCCGCGACTGGGACAGTATGGGGGCGACATGTTGTTATGCTTGAGAGCGATCGAATTGCCTTTGCGCGGATTTTAGTTGAATACGATGCCGATCTGAATGTGCTTGATGATCTCCTGCAGTCGACACCTCTTGGTTGGGCCGTCCGCTGGAATCGCTACGAGCTCGCGGAGCTGTACCTTCAGAGCGGTGCCGATCCTGATCTGTCCGGCGCAGATTGGTCGACGCCGCGGGCATGGGCAGAAAAGCAGGGTAATGATCGAACAGCGGAGTTGGTACATCGGTACAGGTAAGTGGTGTGATCGCAAATGTCGCGATGATCAGCTGAGGAGGGCATCAACATGGTAGAAGAAAAATTCGCCGTGGTCCAGTAACCGCAGTGCCATTGCCAGGTTGCCTCCTCGCGCAGTTAGCTTTAGTGGAGTCGAGCGGTATTCCTCGTCAATGTGCGCTTCTTCGGCATGGCCCCGCGAACGCTCTTCGCTTGTAGTTGAGGTCGCCCGCGTCGTGGAACGGTTAAACGACGCGCACGCGAGGAGATCTTGAATCCTATTGCACGTCGCTGGCATCGCACCCATCATGAATACGCACGAAGATATGTGTATCCAAATCCAGTGAATCAAGCAGCGTTGCGGATCGCTGACATGAGGCGCTGCAATATATAAAAATGGCGCGTAATATTAAATATGTAAATTACATAGGTTGCAAATATACGCACTCACCATTAGCAAAAGTCGCCAAGGAGCTCGCTCTATAGGAAAAGCCCGCAACCAGTCGAGAGCCTGTGTCACAGTTCGCTGCTCTGAGCGATGAGCGAACGATTGTAGAGTATACAATGAAAATATTTCAGGTGTTGAGAGATCGGTGACTCTAACGGAGATACAGACCGTCAAAATCGCTGCGATGTGCAATGGCGGTTTCGGCAAAAGGCTCGGCAAAGCAATCAAATCAGCGCCATACTCGAATAGAACCTCGGCAGTCTCGACATCTCTCACGTTTCGCCCCAATGCAAATATGAATAGGGCGTTGATGAGCAGCCGGCCATTTTCGCGCGTTCGTTCGCTGTGTACTCTTGCCAGAACCAGTTGAAGCGGTCTTCTTGAAGGACTTTTACGGCCGTAACAATCTTCACCATGTAACGCCTTCTGACATGAACGGGTACGGCGGATTCAGACAAAATTGAGCAAAAATAGCGAATGTCCTTGGGCAAGTAAGAGAAGAAACATGCGGGAGTCTGCACTGCTGGCGATTAGACCCATATTTATATAGATTCTGTCACCATAAGTCACAGAAATTTTGTGCCATTGCGAGAGAGGAACAGCAGATGGTTTCTTCACCAATTCGCACAGCTCTAAAGCGAAGTGATGGTGCGTGGCGGCGCCATTGTCGGGCTCTAGCAGTGCAAATTGATGAGTTGCGGCGGATAATCGCCGTCGAATTTGGATCGGAAGTAGATGCCCTGGATGCGATGATGTTTACGATGGGCGACCAGGAGACAAAAGAGGCGCTGGCTGCTTACTTCCAGGGTGGTGCCCATCCGGTATTATCTATGGCTGCGGCAGAGATCAAGGAATTAGACTTGGCCTTAGCAAAAGAAATTGTGACCCAATCAACGGTTAAGAGCGGCGCAAAGGTACAGATAAACGATAAAACTAAAAGAGCTCAGCGGATCAACATCGACTCAGTGCGGCGGGGGACGCGCTCGTAAAAATAAAACTCGCAAAGTGTGAATCCGTATTCTCCGCGGAACCCGGGGATCGAATGGAGTAGTATGGCCTGGACAAAAGAAGAATGCGAGGCAGATGCGTTGCGTTCGTACGAGAAAGTTATAGGAACCGAATTTAGCGTTTCAAGTTTAGAAGTCTTTATGAATGGTGTTATTCAACACCATGTGACGACCAACCCACTGACCGTGCGGGTCGTCACGACGCCTAAAGAATTCTTACTGATGTGGAGTGACGAGTACCTCGACGCTAGATGGTACGTGGCACTCGTAAAGGTGACTGACGGAATCGAAGGAGCTACTGCTCACTGGATATTCGACCCGATCAGCTGGCGCGTCGACGAGGGGCCCGTCTGAAGACGGGCTGGGCAACAAAACACATGCTACATGTAAAGCGAAGATTTAAGACCGCTGATTCAAGCAGCACAAGATCAGTTGCCGAACGACCAGTACCATTAATTTAATGCGTGCCGCTGACAATAAACACTAAGACAATCTCACCGCGATGGAACTATCCGAAATATGTCGGTGTTTAAAGTGCCTGCCTACCGACATTGTCGAATGGAAATAATAACATGCACATTGCAGGCTAAACGAATTGACCATCGGTATCCCCGCAGACGATTGTAATTTGTTCTTGTTCCTCTACTTGCCTTACTTGCTGCACAACTCATAATTACACTTCTTCAACTTCGTCCACGCCGTCGTCGGCTAAGTCTGCCATAGTCCTACTGACTGCTACTTCAGAGAACATCGGTAGCGACAGTAGGACATTCGGCAGATCAACCAACTACATTGCTTTTATGGAAGACAGTCACTTACTCCTCGTCTGTTTTCTGTTCAGTTCTTTGCAAGCTATCTAGTAAGTCATGGACGCGTTTGCGAATCACATTGATGTCTTGGTCAACCCTATTAAGATGCTCCAAGAGACCTGCCTCAGCTTCAAGATTCTCCTGTCCTTGGTCCATTTATGTCAATTCGTTTCCGGGGAGAGAGATTCAGTTCGGGGGCGGGGAATGAAAGAACTTTTTTCATCTGAGGAAGACGTCTAACTACTCGCCATTTTTGCTTCGAACGCCTTCTGAGCCGACTGTAGAGTAGGGTAGGGGGCATCCTGCTCGCAACCATCTTCCGACACAACAAGATATGTCTGCTCGTTCACGGGTATCAGCAGTACTGCAGTCCCAGTCTCGCTTGTTCCCACTTCAATCAGACTCATCAGTTCGGAGAAACCAAGACGAGATTATACTCGTAGTTCGGATATTCCAGCGGGATCATCTCTGAAATCCAAGTAGCCGCATCCGCCAGGGCTTCTTGAGCTATATCATAACCCTCTAGGCGCTGTTGCTTCAATCTCTTTGGTCCAATATGTAAAACGATGATTGCGTAAAACCCTCCCGAATTGCCACTACGGTGTATTTCGACCGTAATATCTAGCGTGTCGAGCGATTCACTCGTCGGCATCGGTATCGACATCAGACACGGCATCAGACGCGACATCAGACTCGGCATCAGACTCCATAACAATCGTCATGCCGATCACATTATCGCCATCGGCCATAGAGAACATTCGAACGCCTCCCGTATTACGCCCAATTGTAGAAACACCCGCGACTGGGGTGCGAATCATCTGGCCGCCTCTAGTGACTATCATGACTTGGTCGGTCTCCTTGACGACAATGCAAGCAACGACATCGCCATTCCGCTCGCTCGTCTGGATATCAATTACGCCCATGCCACCTCGATGTTTGGTGGGATAATCGTGCATAAGCGTCCGCTTGCCGTAGCCATGCTCGCATACTGTCAGCAATGTCGAGTCACCCGCATCTTCCTCGGGCACGACGAGTTGCGAGACCTCATCACCTTGCCTCAACCTGATGCCCTTAACACCACCGGACACACGGCCCAACGCCCGCGCCTCGCTCTCATGAAAGCGCGCAGCCTTGCCTTGGCGGGTAATCAGCATGATGTCTTGGTTTCCACTTGTTATGGTCGCACCGATCAGGTGATCGTCCTCGCCGCACTTCAGCGCGATAATTCCGTCCCGCCGTACGTTTTTATATGCCGATAGAGCGGTCTTTTTAACGATGCCGTTACGAGTGGCCGTCAATAGAAAGCCTTGGCTAAAATCGGCTACCGGCACCACTGCACAGATTTCTTCGTCTTTTACATTGAGCAAATTGACCAAGGGGCGACCACGCCCCGTTCGGTCACCTTCCGGGATTCGATATACCTTGAGCCAATGACACATGCCACTTGCGGTAAGAAAGAGTAGAGTGTCATGGGTCGAGGCGACGAAGATATGCTCTACGTAATCATCGTCTTTAGTGCGCATACCGAGCACACCGCGCCCACCGCGATGTTGGGCGCGGTATGCCGCCGGTGATGTGCGTTTAACGTAGCCGGTCGCAGTTACCGTCACAACAACATCGGTTCGAGGAATAAGGTCTTCGACATCCAAATCCGACAATGCATGGACGATCTCGCTGCGGCGGTCATCACCAAAACGAGCTTCCATTTCAGCGAGTTCATCCAATATGATCTCAAGCTGGCGATCGCGGTGTGCCAATATTCCCTGATAGTCGTAAATGGTCCCTTGCAGGTCCCGGTATTCAGCCGTCAGCTTGTCCCGCTCGAGCCCAGTGAGTCGCTGCAATCGCATAGCGAGAATGCCACCGCTTTGACGTTCAGATAGCTCAAATCGCTCCTCGAGAGCAGTTCTTGCTTCCTCCGGACTGGATGAGGCGCGGATAATTGTAATGACTTCGTCGATATTGTCGAGCGCAATCCTCAATCCCTCGAGCAGGTGAGCCCGGGTCGCTGCGGCCTCCAACGCATGACGTGTGCGCCGTACGATAACCTCTAGGCGATGATCGAGGTAGGTTTGCATCAACTGCTTAAGGTTGAGTAATACCGGTTGTCCGTTCACCAACGCGAGCATTAAGATGCCAAAGGTCATCTGCAACTGCGTCTGATTGAATAGCTGATTGAGCACGACATCCGCTTGCATGTCTGCTCGAACATCAATGACTATCCTGAGACCACCGCGCCCCGATTCGTCTTGGAGATTAGTAATTCCATCGATCTTTTTGTCCTTGACTACATCGGCTATGCTCTCTAGTAGTTTCGATTTTTGCACAAGAAAAGGTATTTCCGTCACTATGATCCGTTCACGGTCGCCCTTCCTCGATTCGATGTGGGTTCGAGCCCTCATTCTCACCAACCCGCGCCCAGTACGATAGGCTTGTTGTATGCCCTGCAAGCCCTGCACGATACCCCCTGTCGGGAAATCGGGTCCTCGGACGTGCTCCATCAACTGAGTGATGGAAATTTCTGGATCCGCGATGAGCGCGCGCAAACCGGCTGCAATCTCGCGAAAGTTATGCGGAGGAATCTTCGTCGCCATCCCAACGGCAATCCCCATAGACCCGTTACACAATAAATTGGGAAACTTGGCCGGCAACACTGACGGCTCGGTGCGCGTCTCGTCATAGTTCGGGATGAAATCGACCGTATCATTCGCAACATCGTTCAAGATTTCCCTTGCCGGCCATGCCAAGCGCGCCTCAGTGTAGCGCATCGCCGCCGGAGGGTAACCATCAATAGAACCAAAGTTGCCTTGTCCCTGCACGAGCGGATAGCGCATACGGAAATCTTGCGCAAGATGTACGAGTGTCGGATACACAATCGCTTCGCCGTGAGGATGGTAATTACCGGACGTATCTCCAGATATCTTAGCACACTTCCGATAGCCGCTGCCGGGGTTTAAGTTGAGGTCGTCCATTGCCACCAGAATACGCCGCTGTGACGGTTTGAGGCCGTCGCGTGCGTCGGGCAGAGCCCGCGACGAAATGACCGACATCGCGTACTGCAAGAACGAATCGTGTAATTCCGTAGTGATTGATCTAGTGTTGATATCGCGCGGCTCGCTGGGTTCGTTGGTCTCGCTAGTCTCGGCCATTATTCCTCGTACTCCTCCATTACAGTACCCTCTTCCGCGTCTGACAACGCGATGTCTTCAGTCCCATCGTCGTTGGTACCGACCTCACCGTCTGCCGACACCACATCCTCTACAGACCGCACCCCCTCAACTACCTCCAGCTCCAGACTATCAAGCACATTATCACCTAGGCTTAGAACCACTGTACACGCGCCGATCTCAGGACGAAATACAATAGTTTGGAAATAATGCTTGTCCCAATCGCCGACCTCAAAATCAAAAGGCGACGGCGACGCCTTAAATACCGTCTCGTCGTACTGTCGGATGCTCAAAGCCACCTCGCCTTGCCACGCCAAACTAGCGGACTCGCGCGTGAGGTGTAAATGAGCAATCACAGTACAGGCCCCGCGGATACGCTGCACCGACGTGACCAGTTGCACCAATTGTAGACGACATGAAAGCCCTTCAAAGAATTCGATATCAAAGGGAGCCATTTCTGCAGCTGAGTCTAACCAAGTCGTAAAGCGTATCTGGCCCACTTGCGGTGCAATAAATCGACTTACTTCACTTCGACACTCATCACCGGTGAAGGGACCCAGGTACCGCCTCGCATCAACATCTTCTTCCAGCACCTCGCTCGCCTGTTCTGCCGAATCGAATCGCAACACAGCCCCGGATGTCTGCTCCTGGCGCATCAGGAAAACACCGCCCTCGGCCGCCCCAAGCCACTCGTTGAAATGTGTATTTACCTCATCAGCACGCACAATGGTACTCGATGGCATTCTACTCTCCCAAAGGTATAAAAATGTAGCCCGAAATATCGCGATACCGCCAGATTAACGCAACCGGACTAGGTGGACGGCTACAACCACCCCGATCAACAAAGTACACACTGCATATATAAGGCGATTAGGGAATAACAAGGGCTAACGAGGGAAGGAATTGCGTGATAACAAAATAGCTACTGCAGTGGGCTTATTGATCTTTAATCTAGGGCCAACCTCTTTTTAGATAGCCGCGTAGATAGATAGCCGCGCATTTTCACATCTCGCCAATTTGGTACTTCATCCCACCACAGAACTAATGGCTTATCCGCAAAGGTAAACCGACTTGTTCTCCACGAAAAACCAAGCTTGAATTTAAATTGTTACGGAGAGTGACCTTGACGATGCCGAAAGTAATTGACCCGCAAAAGGGGGCGAACCAAGCCAACTCGTTTACACGATCATCGCCCCGCTATTTCCGCTTGCTAAAAAGCTCCCGTATGTTTAATGTCTGAACAGGTAGGTGATAATGGCCATTGTCACCTCCTATTGGAAGTTGGCCTCGGTGATTCGTCACCGGGGCTTTTCTTAAGCCAATTTGACAACTTATAACATGCTACGAATAATACATAAACTTATTAAAAACAAATACTTGACTAACTATAAGTAGCATTATCGTTAGTATAACATGCCGCGTTATTTTTTGATTGTATGATCATCTTCTCCTTGTTATTTCCCCCCATCTCCCCTATCACTCACAACAGCGCGAAGCATCGCAACGATAGGGCGCAAACAAGTTGACCACGTCACGCCATCGGTCGCCCCTACTAAAAAATACGGCGTACCTATCAATTTAGTCCGTCGTAATATATCAGATTCGACATGTTTGTAATCAAACACAATAACATGAGCATCTCTTATTTCTGGATCCTTTAACTGCCCCCCTTTTTCAGTCTTCACCCACATGACATCACATCCAGCAGCCCTGAGCTTACGCACACCCACCTCCGCATCAGCGGCGCCTATAACTACGACCTCTGCCATCTGACTCCTTTTTTTCTTAGCGAGTACAAATCTCGCCATTCTCCCAATTAATTACAGTTTTTCTATATTTACATATTAAATGTTATGCGACAATATAGCACTATTCAATCACACGACCACTGCCCTGAGATCACAGCATATTTTTGCTCGCCCAGATGTGCCATGAGTCGCCCCCCAAACTCTTGCCCCCCGACGACACGAACTTCTTCGCGGGTTATTATAATGCCGCGATGTAGAAAACCTGAGGTCATAGGCCCATGCAGAAGCCCCTACCGCACTCGCGCTATTAGTTCGTATATATTGGCGAAAAACTGATTTTCGATATCAACCACTTCAATCCAAAACTCGGCCATTACGCCCTTTGTAGCATAAATATTGACTCTGCAACATAGCCATTACTACCCTCTCTCCATGCCAAGAGACACAAGAATCGCGCGCACAGAAGATTTGCATCCATGGCGCACGAAACGCCCTGAAAGTCGCTGGTCGCTGGTTCTTCGCTTCGCGATACCATTCGCCAATTCGAGTCAAGCAATCCCCATGCAGCCGACAATCCATGCTGTAATTGTCCGGCACAAAACAGGAGCCTGGTCTTCCATTGAGCCCGATGTCTAATATGTCAAAAGAACGGGAATTGTCGGCAGCACTCACCACGGTCGAGATACTTGAGGAAGCTGGCGAGCGGCGAGACTATACTCAGAGTGTGCTTTCAGGATTGGACGACAAGTGCATTAAGGCCGATGCGTTTTGCGCAGACCGAATGCGCGATTTCCAAAACTACACTAGCATTCGGTCCACGCTTGACGTTTTGCACTACAATTTGCCGCAATCAACAAATTCTCTACATCAAGCTCAACCGGGAACCCTTTAAGATCTTTGAAAAAGGCACCGCATATTGACGCACTTTTAATTGACATTTGATCCACATTTGATCCTGCAAAGCATGCACGATCACAACGCACACCTGACAGATCTGCCATTTTTAAATCCGCACCACACCCTCAATATTTACATCACTGAAGCAAATCCCATGGAGATTGCGACCAGCTCGGTCAGTGCCACGCAAGTCGAATCTCCTTCGGCGAGCACGCCATGCATATCAATGCGACGCACCACGACTCGGCGCGTTAAGGTGTTCTTGATTGCACATAGAATATTAGTAGAAGACAGCCGAAGATGACAAGTATCAGTGGAAGCTTAAGACATAGATGAGCCGATCACCTAATGCCACCATTTTTTGAACTATCGATCTCGCATGCAGCCGCTAATACGGCGCGATATAGCGTGGTTGATTGAGACTGCGCAAATTCGTGCCGCAGCACTATCGCAACCGTGTCGGCCTGGCAGGTGGCCAGCACATCACGAAGCGTTTCTAACACCTCTGGCGCATTGATACGTAGAAATTCAACAGCATTGTTGTCTGTAGGCGCTACGTCATTTATCATCTTGGCAAACACAGTGCATTTAGCGAGTGCCTTCGCCCCTTTCTACCTCGGCGTCGATAGTAGTGCTCGAAAATGTCGGACAATAACCACAACCCCATTGCACCAAGAAACCACATGGCATCTTTCCAATCAACCAGCGCGACTATATCCCCTGCTATGCACATTAAACGATCCACAATTGCTGCTCTTGTTTCAATCTATCGCGATATGAGCTAGCCCGCCGAGCAATATCTACTCATTCAATTAGCAGATCCAAGCCGGAGATAGGAATAATATCCCATGGATGCATTCCACGCCAGCACCAAAGACGGCTCCGCCCTATCCGGCCGGTGGTTCCACACCCCAGTACGAACAATTTCGCCTCCAATGGAGATAGAGGTACGAGGCAAACAGCGAATAACACTGCCCTGTGGGCGCTGACCCGTATGGTTTCGTGAATTACTTGAGAGAGAGTGCAACACCCTTCACTGGAATCGACTCTTTCGATCACTACGACTTATGAAGCTATCCGGCGACCCAGTCCACCTTGAAAAACATCCACGGCCTTCTGTTTACGACCCCGGAAAACCTCGCACTTCTCCACAACAACGACGACACTCACTTCTCGCTCAATGCATGCGACCAACACTCAATGTGCGGCCTAAAGTATGGCGACACAGAACTACCAGCCCGACGCCGCCCCACCTAGTGTATATCGAACCTCGGGTAACTATCGTCTCTCAGCGCAGTGGACGCCATCTCAACAGACACATTCCGCTCGGCGATTCACAATTGGAGGATTGCCTTGCCCTATTCAGCCATTTAGTCCACAGACCATTCAAGCCACTTAAGCGCATTATTATTGAATCAATAAACAACGAACTTGCAACCGAGAGCAGACACTCCAAGACATTCAAAACTATATTCAACGCGCACGACGAAAGCGCTGAGTTCGTGCTATATCGAAGCTGATCGAAGACAAATAAAACTAGGCGAGAATATCCAAACGTTCAGCCAACACGTCCCGTCCATCAGCAGCCGGCCCAGCCACAGAGACGAAAATCCAGTCGACATTCCCCTGCACCGCTACCTTCACAGAAGAGACCACAATAAGCGCTAATTCAAGCAAGGGACTCCGCTTGGCCTGAACAACCGTGGAATTTCGAACGGAAGGTGCCTGCTTATAAAACCGAAATTGCAAGATTTTCTTCAGGGAACCCCAGTCCCGATCATTTGTGACTCCTGCTTAAAAAGTAAGACGTTGCCGGCCGGATCAACAATTTTCATGCCCTTCGAACCCCAAGAACGTGGATTCGCCTTGCGCAACTCATACTCCTCGAAGAGCGAGTCATAATCATCAATCCAGACCAGAACATCCCACGGACAACAACCATCTCGAGCACACAGATCTCGCTCCCCCCCCTGACAGAGGACCAAGGAGGCCCTTTCCCGCCGGACAACAACCTCTGTATCCAGTCGCTGATCGGCCATAAATCCCAACGCTCGCTCATAATAACGCAAAGCTTGGTCAATCGATGCTACAACTAGCCGAGGTGCAGCACCAGTGAAAAACGTGATTTGCAGCGGAGAATAATAAGGCACCGATCCCAAGATATTTGTATAAGCCAATTAACTCTGCTCATGGTTAAAACAACGCAATGTTAAAGTCGCCCCAAAAACGGACGATAGACAATATAAGCGATATCAGTCAGGGACGACGAATCTCCAGTATCAAGGACGACAACAGGATGATACGCAAATCAGGCGGCCTTTCTATCACAGAAAGGCCGCTGTTTTTATGTTGACCAAAACATCACTAAATACCACCATATTTGGGGCTTCGTGTTAGACGAGCACGAAGCCCTTGTTGTTTCGGGCACATTGTGCCTACTAGGTGAGTCTGCGACATACACTTACGGATGCACTTTGCGCTTGACGTACCAGATCCGCCTCCCTATACTACCCCTAGGTCGGCCTAGGATAACCTAGGGAGCCCTAGGAAACCCTAGGTTATCCTATATTTGACATGGGGTTCCCTACTAAATGTGATATGGTGACATACTGTCATCTCGTGGGTGATGGAGGCTAATGTATGCCTGGCAAGAAAAACAGACAACAGCTGAACATTGAGTTAGCAGATCCTAATATCTTCGAGCAACTATCCCAGGTAGCCGACAATGTGGGCATTTCCAAGCGCGACATAGTCGAAGAGTTGATAATCGACTTCTTAGGGCAAGTGAAGAGGCAAAGCCCTTTGTTGTTAGTTGGCAATGAATCCGATCCTGTAGACCGAATTGAAGCCCTACTAGCGTACAAGAAGATCAAAGAACCAGGCAGTATCGTTGATGCGAGGGTTGGAAACCCTCAGAACTAAAACTTCCCGGTGTGCGGCCACCGATAAAGAAAGTTCGAAAAGTACCGGGCAGTCTCGTTAGTGTGCGACCACCAATGAGACCGTGGGCAACCACAAGCCAAGCACCAACCTCAGGCAGAAGGAGCTTTGTATGTACATATCGCTCTTTATCGGTGTGCGACCACCGATAAAGAAAGTTCGAAAAGTACCAGGCAGTCTCGTTAGTGTGCGACCACCAATGAGACCGTGGGCAACCACAAGCCAAGCACCAACCTCAGGCAGAAGGAGCTTTAGTATGTAATGGAGAGGGATAACGACAAAGAATAGGACAAAAAAAGGGTGTTTCATCGTACGACCGACAAAACACCCCAAGACGACCTAGACGCACCAACCTCAGGCGGAAGGAGCTAGTAGAATCGCATGGATAATATATGTCTTAAGCATACACGGGTCAAGAACTTTAGCCTTCTACAACGCGGAGCTAGTGGGCCAAAAAAATCGGATTACTGTGAGCCTGTACCAACCGAGGAAGCGGTGAAGGCTCGGGAAATTCTTGATATCGTGACCGAGTTGGTCTTTTCCGATGATATCACCGTAGGAAAACTGCGCTTAGCAACTCACGCACTATTGAGCGGCTTTCCAGTCGACAGCTACAGCAATAAAGAAATCGCTAGTCTGGTAGGTAAATCCGAGCGAACCGCCAGGTCAATCCGTGCATGGGCAGGCGGCATTTCAGCATTTGATAAACCGTGTAAGAAAAAAGTTGCCGCATGTTCTGAGTTTATTTCAAAACTAAGTACTAAAGTTACTAGTAAAGAACAAATACATCAGGAAAATAAATTCCTTTCTACAGAGATGGAGTTGGTTTTAACTCATCTCTGTAGAATCGGGTTTAATTCATTCGAAGGCGAAATCACTGTACCGAGGCGATCTGCTCGAACAATTTCTTGGGTTGATCGTTGGGGAGTCGACAACGTGCTGCATGCGCTGTGGATTGCTAATGGTCCGAGGGGAGCTACTCGCAACAAGGCTGGTTTCGTGCGTACGTTGGTAGAATCTGGATTACAAGCACCCGAAGGTTGGTCACATCCAGAAATGGGCAATTCTGATAATTTGCCCATGGAATCCGTTTCGGAACCGTCCTTCCCTATCGCACCGTCCTCCCCTATCGCGCCGTTCTCCCCATCTGAACCAGTACACGCGTTGGTGACAGAAGCATTGCGGGAAAAAACCAGGCCGAACGCATATCGGAAGTGGCTACAGGATCTCCGATTTGCTGATGCGGACGACAGTCTTGTATGCTGGTGCCCTACTCCGACTCACTTAGCGGCAGCACAGGGGCCATACAGGCGAATCTTGGACGAAGTGCTGTGGGATCTCGGTTTGACGATTGCTGAATTTCAGGTTGGAGTAGAAGACAATTCGAACGGACTCAGTGCAGTCGCTGAATCACCAACTCAAAGCATTTCGTTTATGCACGAGCCGGGCATCGATTGTACTCACGAGACAATTGTGAATGCGCTCAAACGGGAAGTGGCGCCGACTGCATTCACAGAGTGGTTTGAAATATTGCGATTCACAAAGCAAAATGACCGGACAATATGTTGGTCTCCTTCTCGGTCGCACCTCGCCACTATACTTGCCGGGCGAAAGGGGACTGACTTACAGCGGGTACTGTCAAGTCTTGGCATCAACGAATTTGGATTTGGAGTTGGTGATGTAGATTCTGAAGCCCAAAGGTCTTGAGCGTGCAGAAACCCAAGTGCTCGATTGATAATGTTCCTCGGCAATTTTGCAACGTTGTTGCTGAGGAGCGTGTGAGGTAGTTCGCATATGAATGGATCGAAGTTGCCATACGGCAAGTCGGGGACTAATTTATGACTCCCCACGCTTTATTGTGAATCTCCCCGATTCATATGGGAATGCCCATGATAACCATTGCAATTGCCAATCATAAAGGTGGAGTCGGTAAATCAACGACGGCGGTGAATTTAGCCGCAGCGCTAGCCAAGAGAAAAAAGAAGGTTCTGCTAATTGACATGGATCCGCAAGGCCATGCAACGCGTAATATTGGAGTGGAAGTAAGTGACGACCAAGTAATCATTGGGGATGTGTTGAACCAAGATGCGACGATTGAGGAAGTCATTGTCAGTACGCCGGTTAAAAACGTCGAATTAGCACCGTCGCATTATGGGATGGCCGATCTTTCTGGCGAACTGCAAGGCAAACCCAGTAGTGAGTCCCGTCTTCGCGCGGCTTTGGTATCACTTTCGTATGACTTTGCCCTTATCGACTGCGCGCCTCATCAAGACCAGCTGGCATACAATTCTTTCGTAGCATGTCAAGCATTAATCGTCCCATCGCACCCTACTGAAACCTCGATAGAAGGGCTCGGACATGTCGATGACCTCGTGTCGACTTTCGCCTCCCACGGACACTACATCAAGCCGTTGGGTATTCTATGGACGAGTGTTAAGTCGCGCAGGGCGATTAATAGAGACATTATGACTTGGTTGGCGGAGAGCGCCGTTGGCGGTCGCTATCCCCCATTCAACGGTTTTATTCGAGAGTCCAATGAGATTGTCAACTCTGAGCGAGTCTGCTTACCGATTGTAGTATGGCGGCCCCGTTCAATCGGTCACAATGATTATATGACGGTTGCTGAAGAGGTGATTGAGCGATGCAAAAGAGCCAGAATCTAGAAAGATTAGGTAAAAAGTTCAAAGCCGAAGGAGGGGTGGCCGGATCGGTTGATAACTCGCTTTTGCGTGTGCCGTCTGGTGTTGTTATAAGTGAAATGGGGGCTAATTTCCCCAAGGGGATGCCAATCGAATCGTGGATCGAATTTGGCCGGCAACACCGCGAGGCATCGGAAACGATGATTTGGGTTCTGATAGATTGGATTCGTCACGGTATGGGCGAATACGGGGAGCGGTATGCGGCGGCGATCGAGGAGACGGGGTACTCCTACAGTTACCTATCTAATTTGATCTCGGTTGACAATCGAATTTCGTTGCGAAAGGAAAAGCTAACCTACTCTCATCATGCAGCTATAGCGCCACTCCCTGCCGACGTTCAGTTAAAAGTCTTGGACAGAGCTGCAAAGGGTAGATGGTCCGTAAGTCAAGTCAAGGCAGAGGTTTCTAAGATCAAAACATCAACAGATAGAGGCCAGTCACTTGAAACAAACGACGAAATTCGGAAAATCAACCGAAGTATAGCTTACCTAGGGCGCGTTCGCTCTTCCGAGATTGAACAGATGAGCCCGAGCGAGCGCGAAATTATTCGCGAAAAGATCGCCACGTTGATTTCGATGGCGGATGCGCTTATAGAAGACTGATCCGTATGCACTTTTACTTTCAAAAGTAAAAGTGCACTATTTTCGCCCGCTCCCCCCTTTCGCCTTCGATAGCTTATGGCCACTTTTACTTTTGAAAGTAAAAGTGCGTTGTTATGGGCAGCACTTCCCTTCCTTGTCTATTGCACGTGCTATAAAGTTGCATTATTGTTTGGTTCTTGAAAGGAGAGTACATGAGTGAGCAAATGGATATGTTTCGCGAACGAAAGATTGCGCAAATGCCGACCTCGGCAATTGGCAAGGTCGTTGCAGTAGTTGATGAAGAAGCCGTTGAGAATATGGTGGTTCTTCTTGGGGGAATTTACGATAGAACGCCAGTGGCGACTCATACTCGAGGCTGTCTATTCCGCGCGATGTCCGAATTAAACCAGTATCTCGGTAGAGAAGATATTGTAGCTCGGAAAGGCGCGTAGTTACTCAGAAGTTGTATTCAAGTCTCTTACTATCACATTGGCTAGTGCCTGGCCAATGCCGGGCGTAGCGGCGATGTCATTAAGTGTCGCCTTTCTAATTGCAGCTACTGAGCCAAAGGTGCGAAGTAGTGTGTGTTTCCGCGTTGGCCCAACACCCGGTATGCCATCTAAGGCGGACGATATGGTCTGCTTTTCTCGGAGTCGCTGATTGTGACGGTGTGCAAATCTATGAGCCTCGTCCCGCAACACTTGCAATGTCCGTAGACTAGCCGAAGCCTTGGGTAGTATGACAGGTTCATTGCCTCCCCGCACGTAGATCTCTTCTAGTCGCTTCGCCAATCCTATGATTGGTACGTTGGCACCTATCTCGTCCAATGCATCGCACGCACTGCTCAGTTGCCCCTTCCCGCCATCTACTAATAGAAGATCTGGAAATTCTTCGCCGCGTTCGGTTAGGCCGCGAAATCTTCGCAGTACAACCTCTCGGATGCAGGCGTAGTCGTCAATGCCCTGCACTGTTTGAATTTTGAATACACGATATTCACTCTTTCGTGGTTTGCAATCAATCATGCAGACGAGTGAGCCCACATTTTCGTCACCTTGAAGCGTTGAGATATCGATGCCTTCGATGCGCCGTGGTGGCTTTTCTAACTGAAGATCCCTTTGAAGGGCAAGAACGCCATTAGGTATGGCGTCTCTCCGAAGCTCTCGCTTTAATCGCCGTTGTTCGAGTACTTGGGTGGCGTTGGCAGTCGCCATGCGCATGGCATCGGCTTTTTCTCCACGTACTGGAGACTGTACTGTTACTTTGTGGCCGCGGCTACTGAGCCACGTGCTTACGGCAGTAGCATCCTCAATCGGACAGGGGAGATGTATTTCACTGGGTAGGAAGTCGGTTTCTAGGTAAAACTGGCGGATAAATGTTGATACGATCTCTGCGTCGGATGCATCTATCGTGTTGGCTAGAAGATGATGCTTTTGGTGGCTAGCTATGCCATCGCGAATTTCGAGGACGAAACAACACGCCTCGTGATCGTCCCTGCCAAGTCCTACAATGTCACGGTCGACGTTTCCTTCTACGAATCGAGCACGACGCTCTGCGGTAGCTTGAAGAGAATTGATAGTGTCTCGAATACGTGCGGCACGCTCGTATTCGAGACACTCGGCTGCGCTTTGCATTTCAAGTGCTAAATCCTTTACGATCTCACTGTTCTTACCCTTTAGGAACTGAACGGCACGCTCTATCGTAGTTCTGTATTCCGTCTCCGATACGCGGTTCTCGCACGGACCCTCGCAGCGTTTTATTTGATACTCCAGGCATACTTTTACGGCACTTGATGGGAGATGATATTTGCAGTCGCGGACCGGAAACAACCTGTGCATTATTTTGAGGCTCTTGTGCATGGCCTTTACATTGCTAAATGGACCTAGGTATCGGGATCCATCGACCACAACATCACGAGTCGGGAAGATTCTCGGGAATTTTTCGCGGGTTATCTTGATAAATGGGTATTTTTTATCATCTTTGAGTTTGATATTGAATCTTGGTGAGTGGGTTTTGATCTGTGTGGCTTCTAATACGAGAGCCTCTTGCTCCGTCGTGGTTACTATGTACTCGATATCTGCTGTGTTTTTGACTATGATGCGAAATAGTGCGCGTCCGTCGCCTGGAGAAGCTTGGAAGTAGGACTTTACGCGCGGTCGCAGATTCTTTGCCTTGCCCACATATATTATGTTGTCATTTTGGTCTTTGAATAGATAGACTCCTGGTGTCGCGGGAATGGTTTCGAGAGCTTCTTGTCGGAGGTTTGTCATATCTATCTATACAAAGAGCAACCGCGGGATTGTATGCACTCAATATATAGATGGGGGTGTTAACGTGCCAACGGGGATACGCAATTTCGGGCTCTATCTAGAGTCGAAAAACGATCGATATGAAACTGCAAATTTACGGCCCGGCTATCGCATGGGTGGTAATCCTATACTTCTTGATGTTAGCGGTCGATACAATGAGGCGGTCTTTTTCTTGACCCAGTGAGGGGCCATCCACTTTGCGGACTGTGGCGATGGTAAGGCTATTCAAGATGGTGTGAGTGCACTTGATCGCACATGAGATGGCTGTTTCAATCGTCGTCTGGCTATGTGTAACGACTTCGGTGCTCTCGTTGTGGTTGGTTGCTGGAGTCGACCTACGATCGGCTGTAATCTGGGTACTGATTTTGGGGGTTTATTTCGTATGGATCGGAACCATCCTAGGCAGGTGGCGTGTCTGCGAGTGGTGAGATTGGTTTGGAGTTTGAAATGGACGAACAGAAGAGGGATACTAGTCGGCGGACTTATGTAATGATCGCTGACCTCAAGGATAAATCTGTCAATTCTGAAGATCTAGATGATTGGTTGCAGGATGGGTGGAAAATTGTGTCGGTGCGAGTAGCTGATCGTGCTGAGCAATCCATTGTGATTCTCATCACTGTCGAATCGTCGATTGGCCCCATGCGCAAGGCGACGTTTAGGCCGATCGGAGATCGGCGGTCCCATAAGGGCTTACCCCACTGATTGCGCCTTGGCGTCCGTGGAGTTTTTAGGTTTAACAAGGGCAGGTAAACTAGATTCGTCTGCGAATAAACTCAACTGGCTACTGTGTGACTCTGCTTCACTAATCGGGAAGTCTTCCATGAGGATTTGCGGGTTTTGCTGAATCACATTATCAATGACCACATCAAATGCGATTCGGGTAAATTCTGCCATGGTCAAATTTAATCGAGGGGCGATCCAACGTGCTTGGTTGTATCGAAGGGTTGTCACGCGAGTAGTTAGGGACCGTTTGAGTTCCCCTTTGGGAGGGGAAGGAATCGGCGAACAAGGAGGAGCTGTGGCTTGATTGGGTTCGTCTGTCAGGACTGAGAGAGCCGAACTTAATTCATAGCGTAGACGTGCTAAATTGAGTTGCATTGTATTTAAATATAATTGGTAGAAAAACTGTAATTTGGCGAACTGTAGTTGTGTTTAGAAAAGCATAAGGGAAGCGAAACAACTCGTCAAGCTATTCGTGTTGGCCAATGGTTATGTTTGTCCACATATAGCACTAGGCGGTATCTGATGCGAGGTGGAAAAAATAAGTAAATATAATGTAAGCTATTATATTTTTAGAATTTGCAATGTTTTATTTATCCACATGACTTTCCACACAATACCTTAAAAAAAACATCAAATAGGGTAGGGCACCCATCAAAGAATATGCCTAAACTTATGCCAAGTATTACTTGGTATTATATGGTACTTATTGTATTATTGACCACCCTCAGCAGCAAGTGGCAAGGGCGCTGACTCGTCCACTGTGATTATGTCGTGGTTGTCCTGCCCGTGAGCAGATGCGTATCCAGAATACCCTCCGAATACGCTCTGTAATGGATATAGCTTTTTTGCAACTATTCCCCGCCAATGGCCATTGCATTGAAGGCGGCCTTCTATGATAAGTGATGCTTCTCGAATCAACCCTATGAATTGCTCCTGGACATTGGGGAATACGACCGCTTGGATATAGCCTGTCTCGTCCTCCATAGTGATAAACATAGCTCCCTTCGCGGTTGGTGGCATTTGTTTCAGCATTGCTGTGCCGGCAATTGTAACTTGTGGTTCATCGCCAATCGTGGCGATGCGGTAGCAGGTCTGTATGGTCTGCGCGCCAAGTTCGTTCAGTTGCCGGCGTGCCAAGGTTAGGGGATGGAGGCGACCGGCGTCGTGGCTTTTTAAATCCCAGAGTATGCGTTCGTGCTTGGTTAGTGGGGGGAGGTCGGGAATTTCATCTGAAGTAATCAATGGCGGCGGAAGAAATGCAGGCCTATATAAGCTATCGATACGCTGGCTCATTATGCCTACGGCCCATAAGGCTTGCCGGGTCGACCCGGCAAGGCTATCAAACGCTCCTGAACGCGCGAGACTATCGAGGGCTTTGCGGGGAACTGTAGCTCTGTGGAAAAGGTCTTCCATATTATCAAATGGGCCGCTCATACGGGCCCAAGCCAAGCGTTGCGCAATGTCGGCCGAAACAGCTTTTACCGAGGTCAATGGCTTGCGTATAGATAGGCGACCGTCGAGCCATTCTAGGTCGAAGCGCATGCCCGACCGATTAATGTCCGGGATGAGTATGGGAAAACCTAGGCGTTTAGACTCTTCTTCAAGAGTTTGTTGGTTATACATGCCTGGGCGAGCCTGCATTACGGCGGCCATGTAGGGACCCGGGTAATGGAATTTTAGCCAGGCGGATTGGTATACTGTTCGTGCGAAGGCCGCCGCATGACTACGGCAGAAACCGTACCCTACAAAATTCGAAACTTTGTCGAATACTTGCTCTGCGGCTTGAGTCGACACGCCTCGCCGTGCGGTGCCCTGCATGAACTTGCCTCGCATGGAAGCCAGGTTGTCCCCATCCCGATATTTTGAAATGCCAGATCGGAAATCATCGGCATCTTGTAGGGACATGCCCGCGAACTTGTGCGCAATCTCTAGGATCTGCTCTTGGAAAAGGATGACACCGTAGGTGTCGGCCAGTATGGGCTCCAAGTCGGGATGGTCATAGATTACCGACTCTTCACCACGGCGCCGACGCACAAATGGATGCACCATATTGCCTTGCAACGGGCCGGGGCGAAAAAGAGCGATTTGGGATATGAGGTCGTCGAAATTCTCGGGTTTAAGAGAAGCGATCAGATGCATCTGACCCTGTGACTCGATTTGAAACATGCCCAGGGTTCTACTCGTGCGGATATATGCGAATACTTCGGGGTCGTCGAGAGGTAGTTGGTCCAAGTCAACCTGTTGATGTACGTGGCGTTGGATCAGTTCTTCTGCTTCACTAAGTGTGCCGAACATACGTAGGCCAAGAACATCCAATTTGATCAGTCCAAGCGCTTCCACGTCATCTTTGTCGAATTGGACAACTTTTACGCCATTGGCTGATACTTGAACCGGTGTGAAGTGACTGAGGGGAACTTCGGAAAGGACCATGCCTCCATTGTGTAGACCCAAATGGCGCGGACAGTTTTGTAGGCTTTCCACCATGGTTAAGAGTAGTTCTAGGCGGGAAGAGGTGAATACCGATCTGATCTCAGCAAGAAACTCGCGCACCTGAGCAGGTTCGCGTGGAGGGACCGACTTGGACAGACGATTCACGACCTCCATTGGGAAACCTAGAGCCTTTGCTGCCTCCCGAAGGGCAAGACGCAACCGGAAGGTCGTTACAGTCGCGGTCATAGCGGTATGCTCTAGCCCGAAGCGATCTTCAATCCATGCGATTATTTCATCTCGCCGCTCACTATCGAAGTCGATATCAATGTCGGGCGTGCCCTTGCGACCTCGGTGTAAAAAACGTTCGAAAAGAAGATTGTGCTTAATCGGATCTACGGCAGTAATACCGAGAAGGTAGGCGACAATACTGTTAGCGGCGGAACCGCGCCCGGCACACCGGATAGAGCGTCGTTGGGCTTCCTGGACAACTTCGTGAACAACTAGGAAAAACTCGTCCAATTGCAGGTCGGCAATAATGGCCAACTCGCGGTTGAGTTGTTTGAGGGCATCTTGGCGTGTTTCTGCATTGTACTTCCGGATTAAGTTGGGTGCGCACAGGTTCGCCAATTGTTGATCGGGACTGAATGCGTCAGGCAATTGTGCAGAAGGAGTTGTTACCTGCTCTTGCAATAAGTCCAAGGTGCAGCGGGCCGCTATGATGTTGGCCGTGTCATGTGCGACGGCTACTTCTACGGCCTCTTGCATTGAAACCTCATCTTTGAGATAGGCTTCTGCATTGGTCGGGCGATCTGGATGAGGATCGTGTACTGTAATTCCGAGCTTTGCGCAGGTTAGTAGATCATAGCGGGGGTAGGCGAGGGGATCTGCGTACCGCACATCATTCGTTGCAACGGTCAATACATTGTATTCATGTGCGAGGGCTGTGAGTGTTTTTACTGTATACCGTCCGTCGCGGCGATGGTGGTTGACTAACTCAACGTATAGGTGTTCACCAAATGTTTCGAGTAGATCGTTGAGCCATGCCCGGGCATCGCCGAGTTGTTTTGCGTGAGCAAAGTGCCAAAGTTTGCTGTCTATACCGCCGGATAAGCATAAGAGCCCTTCGTGTCGTTGGTGAAGGTCGGCAAGGGAAAGGGGGGTATCCTGCGTATAATGTTGAGTCAGAAGCTGGCATAGATTGCTGTAGCCGTGGCGATCTTCGGCGAGAAGGAGAAGCGAGTGGCCACCAACGGTTATTTCGGCTCCGATAATAGATTTTAAACCCGTCTGACGACAGGCTTGCTGGAATCGCACTGCCCCGTAAACCCCATTTACATCAGTAAGCGCGATAGCTTGCTGGCCGGCAAGGTGTGCGCTCTGAGCGAGGTCTTCAGGAGACGATCCGCCTGCGAGAAATGAAAACCAACTCCTGACATGTAGGTGTGTGAACATTATGGTTCGTGTCGGGGGGCCAGCACATACTGATCTTCCGGGACGAACGCACGGGGAACGGATATGGGCTGACAGAGCTTACCTGGAAATCGGCGTTCCATCAGGGTGGCAAGGTGTTCGACTTCGGGACGGGAAAAGAGGTCGGATTGAACCGCGAGGTTTGGGCAAAGGCGACCTAGGCCAAGAGTAAAACTGAGCATTTGATCTGATTGATGGTTACTCTGATGAAAAAGTAGCAGCACCGTGTCAGCTATTAAGGATAGGGCTCGAGTCGGGACTTTTAGATGGCGGGCGGCTTCGTAGTGGCCTGTGCGATATCGGACAGTGAGCGAGAGGGTGCGCGGGCAGGATGAAGTCTGCTGCAATCCCGTCTGAATGGTTCGTTTGACCAGGTCTAAAAGTTGATGTTCGTGGTCGATTTGCCATTCTATTACCTGCTCGATGTATATAGTTCGGGGGGGCCAAGACTGGATCGGGTCGTTCAACTCGGTAGGCTTGAGAAGCTTGTATAGGCGTATTCCTTCCTTCTGAAATTGAGCCGTTAGTTGCCGCAGCGTAAGTGTCCTTATTTTACCCAATGTGTCGAGCCCGATGTCGATAAGCAGGTCAATGAGTGATTTCTGAAAGCCGAAGCAACACAGGTTACGTGCCGACATATTGTTGAGCATGTGTGCTTCTTCATGGGGGTGGACGATTGATAGTTGGCCAGGTGGACTTGCTGCAGCGCATAACATAGAGAGGGTGGGGTTTGTTGCATATCCAGCCGGGGCCTGTAGAGTGCGGAGTAAGGCCTCAAGGTCGGCTCGAACAAAACCTTGAGCGTGTACCCATCGACCGATATAGCCGCGATCGCTAATGGGCTGGATCTGAGGCGTAAGGTTGTATAACTGATTTATGATGTGATCCCAGAGAGCGTCCTCAAGTGTAAGATCGCGCAGAGCTAAGCTGGCTTGTGGAAACAGGGCTTTTGTGCGGTGCAGAGTATCTCCCAAGATGAGACCGCGTACCAGCAGAGGCATTGAGGCCGAAGTGGTAATGGTTCCATTGTGAACGATTACCTCCTCGTCAGCCACTAGGCTTTTAGCATGCGTTGCGGCCAACGCCCCAAAATGAGGCAAAAAGACGGTGCAAATGCCCTTGCTCATGGTCACTGTTTTATGATAGGTGAACAAATGTATAGTATACAATATAACACAAAGAAATGCAATTTCATTTTATTCACGGGGCATTTTACCTGTAAAATGTTTATAAACAACATATTATGACTGTATTGTTTGCATTGCGGACTGATTTGGCCCTTTTCCACGTAATGGCCGACTGTGAATTTTGTGACGCGTGGCTTACGAGCATAGAGCATTTGGCGCAAAAGTTACGCAACTCCATGTCGCTCGCTGTGGTTTCACCACAACCTATGGAGCCGCTTTCTTCAAGGGCGGGAGCTATGGGCTGGACCATTCCTTCATTACTCTACGGAGATGTGTAATCTATCGGAGGATATGGATTTCCTGCGATCGGATAATGGGATTGCTGGTATTGTCGCATGCCAATTCGTAGGTGATGAGGTCGATATGGTAGCCAGGGCTCCATTTGGACCATCGCCATTTTGCAGCATGTGGATCTTTGCGGATAAGATTCTAAACGCCCATGTTTAATGGATTGATCAATGGGGATGGACATATGCCCGAATACTGGTTGATGGTCGGATTATTACGGGACGAATATCGGCGGCCTATTACGTCGGTGGACCTACTGCGATTATGAATTGGACAAGCGATGGGTAGAGGCGATTGATATTGAGAGTTGGTCGTTGATAGGACTAGCGTTGAAGTGGGTAGGAGTTAGATCTACAGATTATGAAGGTTTATCCGACACTTTCATTGCCATCGCAGAGTCGATGGTTGAGTCTCAACTTTCTACGGATAAAGTTCGAAAGCGCATTGAGGAATATATCAGTGAGGTTTTAGGGCATGGTCCGGGGATATTGCCGAATTAACATGAATAGGCGGTTTCCACACGGGTAATATTCTCCCCAATTTTAAAAGCTGCCGCTTTGTTTGCAACGGGATTTCGGCCCAAGTTCGACTCGGTAGCCCAATTGAGCAAATCGTTCGATCTATAGCGGTATCCAAGTACCAAACTTCACCACCTGTAATCCAGAGGAGCGCCCTCGCCGAGGTATACGCTTGGGTTTGGGACGGACTTTGAGCCCTTCTTTTCGACGGATACCGATAGGTCGATCGATGCAAACCCAGATAGCGACACGCCCTCCATTCAGAGCACAGCCTCTGATCAAGGGCATGTGCCACGGCTTGTTTTTTCTGCATCGGGCATATCAATTTTTTGAATTGACTTCTTCCAATACGCGGTTTTTCAGCATCGTTTCAGCCAACATCTTCTTCAGCTCCACGTTCTCTTTTCCAACTCGTTGAGTCGTTTGGCATCGGCTACATCCATATCGCCGTATTTACGACGCCATCGATGAAAAGTAGCTTTGGAAATATTGTTCTCCCGGCAGATCGACTCGACGGTTTGGTCCGTATCGGCCTGATGCAATATGCGGATGATCTCTTTAAAAGGTGTTGTGCTATTTCTGTTTCATGAGCCTACTCCTTAGTCGCGGGTTTCATCCTAATTGGAGCAAATCAACGCGGTCATCACATACGCTAGTACCGCAATTCTCTTAGGCCGGTTTGGGATGGAAAATATCTCAAGCGACATCATAGTTCGCCGATTAGAAGAGAGTAGGTGCGCGGCAATCCCCTCTGATTTGACCCTCGTCCGAAATCCTGCCGCCGAATTGTTCGCCCTCGTCCCTAGTGGTTGAAGGCGAGTATTTTATTACTCGACGAAAGTAAAGAGATGGAAGGCGCGCGGAACAAGCATAAAGACGATGACGCGTATGTGGCTGATGTCGAAATTCGCGTTAAGACTGGATTCTACAACTCCGATGAATTTTGCCGCGAAATAGCCGAAGTGATCCTTGATTCATCC
>JACLAC010014440.1_pt1 | contig 37309 bp, 27 predicted proteins | sample 8027881 | NCBI WGS metagenome assembly JACLAC01 (sample SAMN15725517, study PRJNA655200) | protist metagenome | isolation source: fluorescence activated cell sorting (FACS) single amplified genomes of... | place: Spain: Blaines Bay Microbial Observatory, Mediterranean Sea | collected 2016-01-19 | reverse complement strand
GGCTCTGAAAAATATGAGCGATCGCGAACGGGAAATCGTGCTGCGGACGGCAATGGAAACCGACATTAAAGGTGACGATCCCCTGTTTATCTTTTTGATAGCTACGGGAAAAATTGAGTTACTTCTGCACCAAAAACCAGCAGAAATTGAGACATTATTCGCTAGGCAATACCAGCAGTGGCGCAAAGATTGGCAAAAACGGCTGAAGTATTCTCATGCCTTATTTATAGAACATTCCAAAACTCTTGAGGGCTATATTAAAGACACTCAAGAAACGCTAGAAATAGCTTCCGCAGCAGCCTTAGATGCCCATAGCGACAAGATTACCGATGCAGCAAATATAGTCATTAAAAAAGCAGCCTTTACTAAAATTAGCCACGATGCGATCGCTCTGACTAAAGCTGCATTCTATATATTCCTTTCTGTCTCTATTGGTGCGGTATTGGGATTAGCAATCCCTAAAGTTTGGCAAGCACCGCCACCAGAACAAGACCCAAAGGGACCCAGACAGCTAACTCTAGAAGAAGCAAAGGCACTGGAATGGGCAATGAGCGATGTCGGTAAATCAGCCAGAGAAAACCCAGAACTCGTTCGGTGGGTCACTAGCACCCAAGGTCAATATGCCAAAGAGCTTATGGAGTGGAATCAGGTTTTGCTCAATAAGCGAGGCGGTTCATTCTTATGCGAACGAGATGCCGAGAAGCTTGGGGTGGTGCTGCGTTTGGAGGGGCGAGAAACCAAAAGAGGTTTTTGTACTCTGTGGGTGCGATCGCCTGGAGAACGGAGGTACGTGGAGTGAATTTATCTCGCTTCGCTCTAAAGGTAGAGCGTGTAAGGAAGTAATTTTAATCAATATTGAAAATAACTATGATGAAATCAGGAATTACAAGACTTTCAATAACAGTTTTATCTACCGTAGCTATGGTTGCTATACCAGTAACTCAGGTAAGGGCTGCTGACTATTGGAATGACAAAAGCATTACCGAAAATGTAGTTGTCGGCGACCGCTTAGTGGGACAGGTAAGGCTACCCGACTGGGACAACATTACCCTAGAAGATTTTCCGCCCATGCAAGAAGGAGGAAGCATTGGCACGGAATTTAATTCCTATGCTGGCTACGATCTTTCTCGTGGATGGGTAGCGGGTGATTCTCTAGTCGACATCCTTAAACTAGGTGATGTGGAAGAAGGCTTTGCAGCACAGGAACTAAGTATCGGTGAAATTGCCGTTTTTACAGAAATTGAGACTAGTGATATCGCTCTATCTGCTTTCGAGCTAGCTAAAGAGCAATCGTTGGGAGAATTGGTCGAGGCAGTACCAGGATTGGGTCAACAGCAGGTTAGTGAAGTCGAACCAATTGCCAAATTAGTGGAAACTCGAATCGGCAGTGGTTATGAAGATACCAGTATAGATTCTTTGGTGGAAACCGAGCTAGCAGCTAAAAATCTCAAATTGGGAGAAGTTGACCTATCTCAGTACAGCATCGACGATCTTCCTGGTTTATCAAATACGGCGTTAAAAGATTTTTCAGGCTGGGAAAATGCGGGGGTAAATGATGTTCCTGGTTTATCTAAAGTTGCTCTGAGCCAGATGCCAAATCCCCTATCTAGTATTGCTATGCCAGTGATGCGAATTGATGCGGTTTGGAGTGATGCTGAGAGTAACCGACAACGAACCGTCAGTGGCAGTTACGAAGAAGGGTTTAACGTTCCCTGCACCGCAGGTTCTCGCTGTCCCTATATCGAGCTGGACGATATCGAAAATTTTGGTAGCGACTGGCGGTTGCCTACCGAGGGAGTGCAGTGGATTGAAGGGCGCGATCCCCAATCGGGGAACATCTGTCCCGATCGCCCTTGGGGAGTTAGAGGCGGGCATGGGGTATTAGGAGCTGTTAACTGTGGCAAAGAGCCTACAGGTCGCCATCCTTTTGGCAAGGCGTTTAAGTTTGCTATTTGGGGAACGGATGAGACTACCGATAGCGTTGAAACAGCCATCTTTTTTCGTTTTTGTGCCAACTCGCCCTTCGTCGATCTAGGCTGCACGCCCTATTTTATTGGTCCAGTTCCATTCTTTAGTTTTCGACGCGATAACTGGATCTTCTTAGGTATTTAATTTTTTATTCAATTAATTTATACACAACTTTTTAGGCAAATGAAGTTCTCAAAATCATTTAAGCTACCCAATTTAACTTTTTACCTGCCCTTGTTAGCAGCTAGCACTGCCGCCATAAGTGGAGTATTACTCGCTCAAGCATCGGTACTCGCAGCCGAATCAACTGTAGTAGCAAGTCTAAACTACGAGCAGGTCGGTCAAGAAACGGCGATCGCCAATGGCATAAACGTCTCTGTCAATCCAGGCAGAATTGCTGTAATTGATTTTTCGACTACGGATGAGGCGATTTCCTATATTGCCTTGGGAGATGCGTCGCGTGTAGTTTACAACACTGATTTTCCTATTGCTTCGGGTACGGCTCAAACTATCTTTCTGTTGCCGATTGAAGAAATTGATTTTCCAGGGGCGACAACTGCTAAAATCACTAATCTGGTGGCTAAAACGGTCGATGCCAAAGGGATGAGCCGTGTTTACAATTTCCAAATTAACCATAGTAATAGCGTTGCTAATTTAGGAATTAAGATTACGCCTCAAACGCGCAACAAGATAGCTAATAGCGATCGCCAGGTCATCAAAGTTAGTTACGGGCGTGCTGCCAATCTTAATGATGTGGAACGCGGACTGAAGCTGGCAATCGATCGCGGATTTACCAAACCAAACGATCCAGTAGTAACTAAGGTTAAGCGTTTTACCGCACTAGTGAGGAATGGAGATTTAAGCGTAATAGAATCGGCTGAGACTGTAGGTGTTGACCTTGCAGTTATCTCTTCTTTGGCGGAAATGGCTTTGGAGCAATTTTCTTTTGTCAAGCAAGATGGTAGTTCTTTTTCTCTAACAACCGAACCCTTACTTGATTCAAGCGAAAAAAACTCTGCCGATGAAAAAGGTCTGTTAGAAAAGGATTTGCCGAAGAAAACAGATAGATTGCTATTGCGCCGTGAGGGAGATAGAGGAAATAAGATGCAACAGAAATTCTCAAGTGTTTCTTCTCCAACCAAAAGAAGAGATGTTGATAAAACCTTAGAAAAATCCCAAGCTGTAGATCCTTTAGATACGGTAATTCCAGATACAAGTAAGAAGCTACCAGCAGAACAAAAATCTAAGGATTCGACTCAAACTACATTTAAGACCTTTGCTCGCTCGACTCTGATAGATCCCAACGAAGATTTATCTATTTATCTCACCAAAGTACCTTCTGTGTCGTCGTTAAATAAAAAAAAGGATAATGAGCGAATAGAAAATGCACTTAAGGCTCACGACCTCTATTTTGGTTGGCAGAGGGTGGTTAGACAGGGAATATTGGATATTGATGATGAGACTGAGAATAAAGTCAATCGAGCTATTAGTTTTGTTAGACGGGGTACGCCCATAAAAACAGCTCTCAAAGATGCCCAGGTAGGAATACAGGTAAGTTCGTTTCTGCTGGCAATTAGTACAGATGATACCGAAGCTCTGGCTTACCTTTCGGCTAATGTAGCGAGGGCGGTTTAGTAATGGGTTTTGAGATAAACACCAAAACACCCCTCTACCCTCCAGAAGTAATAGAAGAGGTGCGTCAATTCAATCTAGAGGAAGTTGCCGAGCGGTTGGGTATGGAGCGCGATCGCTATGACCAAAAAAAGTGGCGTATTAGTGGTTGTGCTATTTCTATCGATTCGAGTCACGGTGTTTTCTTCGACCATCTGGCGCAAACTGGAGGTGGCGGTGCGATTAGTTTGGTAACGCACGTTATGCAGTGTGATTTTGTTACTGCCATGAATTTTCTTTGGGGTCAACCCGTGGACTGTTCGCCTAAAACAGCTAACAAAATTATTCCAGTAAAAGTAAAAGAACCAGAGAAACCGCCAAGATGTAATCGTCGCGATTGCCAAAAATGGCAAGATGTAAAAAATTACTTAATCGACCGTCGGGGACTGCCTAGTTTTCTGATAGATTCTCTACATAGACAGGGCTTAATTGATGCCGATAGTCGCAGTAATGCGATGTTCTTCCGTTATGCCATAGCTAATAATTTCCAGCTAGGTGAAGCGGTAGGTGCTAGTTTGAGAAGTATCTCATCTAATCTCAAGTTGCTTACCCCAGGAACCAAGCGCGATCGAGGTTGGTTCTTCTTTAGCTTGGGGGAAGGCATTGTCCGCAGGATATTTTTGGTTGAGTCTCCTATCGATGCTATATCTCTAGCAGCTTTGAGAGGAAATTCTATTTACGGTAGAACGATTTACATCTCAATTGATGGTGCTGGTAGTATTCCTATAACCGTATTAACTAACGCGGTTCAACAGGGAGCAAAGATAATTCTCGCGTTAGATGGCGATCGCCCAGGAGAAGAAATGTCCTGGCGAATTGCCAAACAGCTTCAAAGTAGTTTGAGGGTACGTCCCTTAGCGGGTAAGGATTGGAACGAGCAGCTATTAGGAAGCAAGCCTTATGTACCAATTAAAGAAGACTGGTTGAGGTTTGCTATTGCCCTCGGTAAAGATGAACTTACCCAGCAACGAATAGAACGCATGGTCGAGCAAACTATTCTCTCTACAGTAGAAAAAAAAATGTTGAGGTTTAATTGGATAGCCTTCAGACAAAGGCAAGATCGGTTATGGCAATGGTATCGTCAGGCAGAAATTGCTCGTAAATCTCCTGAATATCTACAAAGGATTGTAGAGATAGCGATCGCTTTCAATCAACAGCAGCCAGTGCCATTGTCTAAAAGGGCGATCGAGGCGATGCAGAAAGATTTATTCAATCGATCGTGTTGCGAGTAGAAAACTAGTTCTAGCTATAAAAATAAAAATAAATAGCTAGAACTAAATTGACCATCGATCGAACCGACTTGTCAGAGATTACTCTTCGTCAAAATCATCGAGTTCGTCATCCTCGAAGTCTTCTAGATCCTCATCTTCGGCTTCATCGACAAAATCTAAATCTTCAGACTCATCGTCCAATTCATCGTCATCATCGAGTAATTCTTCAATGTCATTTAGATCGTCATCCTTCTCCCGTTCTTCTCGCTCGCGTCGATTGCGCTCTTCTAGGGAACGGTCGTTGTAATCGATGAGAGCTTGAACTGCTGCTTCGGGTTCGGTTGGGACATCATGATAGATTATCGCCATTGCTTGAGCCACGACTTCAGGGGAATATTTGAGAGCAGTAGGTTCGCCAAATATTTTGGCAAAGATTTTGTTCCAGGTATCCCAACTAAAGTCATCTTTAGCCAATCCCAGGAGATTCTTTCCCAAGCGTTCTCTGGTAGCATAACCGACCTTTTTGCCGATTCTTTCTTCCCTTGTGTCGAGCTTTACGCCAAACTTTTTCTGAGCAGCAGCAATTAAAGTATCGGCAAGCTTTTGCGGTGTAACACTAGTGGATGTTCTAGTAGTTTTAGCTTTGCTTTTACCATTGCTACTTGCACCATTTTTACTAGCAGATCTTGCAGTTCTACGACTAGCTGTAGCCATAATTAAACTCCTTAATTCAATTTATTTTTCTAAATACGCGCTGATAAGCGCATCAATAAATTTATTAGTCACGTATTGAAATGAAAACTAAAGAGTTGGCTTAAAGGTCAAGAATAAAAGAGAAAACATTATTTTACCTTGACTCTTTAATTTTCATCAATCTCAAAGCAAAACTAGTTTTATAGTCGAAAACGATAAATTTAATAGTTATTTTTAGGAATAGCAATTTCAAATCAGCTCTGATATTTTATTAGATAAAAGAATATTTTTATACTTAAATTAAAATGCATTCAAAACACTGGATAAAGCGAATTGAATTAAATTCAACCATTACAGCGATAGAGATTAAGCCGATTGATATTGATATACTGTTTCGACATTTTGCTAGATTTGACAATAAATCAAATGTTCCAGTTTTTTATTGTAATTCTGGCTATGAAAACATACAAAAAGTAGAGATAGATCGGCAAGAAAATATTAAGCTCAGTTCAATTCTGGAAACAAAAAAAACAGCAGAGGCAAATTACATACTCAAGTTCCTCTTACAATCTGATAATGTTGCTGAGGGAATATATTTGCTAGATGACTTATGTGATTATGAGGAATTACCCGTAGAGATAATAAGAGAAAGAGAAGCCTTAATCGCTAACTTAAATCGCAAATACGCCCTTAGCAACCGCTCTGTATACATTGTTTTATTAGGGGAATATCTTCAATTCGGCAGTAGGCTTGCTGCTCAAATCCCAATCTTGAAAATTCCTCTACCCGATCGCACTGAAGTTGAAACTCTGGTAAGAACTTGCTTTGTTCGAGAGGAAACAACAGAGAAATCAGCTTGGCAAAAACTGGTAACGGCTCTACAGGGTTTGTCGAGGGGAGAAATTGAGCTGTTATTACAAAATCATTCTGATGCTGATATCAATAGTTTTGTAGACAAGATTTTAGAACATAAAATAAACTGCTGGCGGGGGATAGGATTGGAGTTCTTTGCCGAACCCGATGTTAAAAGCGCAGGGGGTAACGATCTACTGCAAAAATATCTCCATGAGGTAGTAGTCAAGCTTAATGAATCTGGAGCAAAGCAATATAATCTCAGACCACCAAAAGGGATGTTATTAATGGGTCCTCCTGGAACGGGAAAAAGTCTGTGTGCCAAGCTCGCTGCTAAAGCATTAGGCTACCCGTTGCTGGGACTATCTTGGGGTAATGTGTTGGGAGCGCATAATCCCGACAAGGCACTAGCTCAGATATTAGAAGTAGCTGACTGTCTGGATAACTGCGTAATTTTAGCCGATGATTTTGATAAGGGTTTTACTGGCTGGTCGGAAGGAGGAGCGAGCCGTCGATTATCCCAGCGATTGTTAACCTGGATGCAGGAGCATACGAGTAATGCCTTGATGATTGCCACGGTCAACCGCATCCAATTACTGCCATCTGAGATCAAACGTAGGTTTGATGACGGTGGTATTTGGTTTGTCGATCTGCCTCATAGGGGAGCAATTAGAGACATTTTTTTAATTCATCTGGGTAAATATTTTCCCTCTCAGTTTGCCGATGGACGAGAACCCTGGTCGGAGCGAGATTGGTATCGTTTACTTAGGGGATATCAGGGTTCGACTCCAGTTGAGATAGCAAATGCCGTAACCCGATGCGCTGAGGAGTTTTACTGTAACCTGAGCGATGAGGAGAGGCAGGAAGCTGCGGTTATTCCTACGGTAAGTATAGAGGGGTTGCTAGCTCAGTTGTCTCAGTTTAAAAAAGCCTCAATTCGCGATGCTGAGGATTTACAGGCGATTCGCAATAAGGCTTATTATGCTCGTCCTGCTGCTTCAGAAGATAAAAGTGAGTATGCAGTGGTTCGGCAGGAATTATTTGAATATCAAGGGCATCATCTTGAGGTGGGATAAATGAGGGTTTTAACTAAAGCTAGAGACTGAGAATCTTCATCGATGAGTAATTGGCTTAAGTAGCACGCCTCTCTCTTCTAAATAACGACGCTCTTCTTCTGCTTCAGATTTCAACAGTTCTCGATTATTTTCACAATATTCAATCGCTTCTTTAATTGCCTCTATGGATAAATCCCAATTAGCTGCTGTTTCGCCAAGGGTGTCTTGATTGACAATCATATCCGACCACACGGTAAAAGCAGTCAGTTTTCTTCCTTTAAAATAGAGCTGTTTGCGCCATGATGAGGAACGTGGTTCTAAGAATTGCCATTGGGTTCTTGAAGTGTTAACAGTCATGTTTATGCGCTTTTAAGTTTTTCAGCAATCGCCTGCCTGACAAATTCTTGCCAGTTATCTTTGGTTTCCAACTCCTTCTTCATCGAAGCTGGCACTCTAATTTGCAATCTTTCTCTTAAGGGTTCATCGCGATCTGTTGTAAAACAATATTTTTTTAAGTCTGGATTTCCTCCTGGACGACCACTGGCTTTTGTTCCTGGCATGAGTTCGCTTGCAAATAGTTAGCATAGGTTCATTATAGCAGGTAGCCATGTAAACAAACTCGTTCTAATTCTTTATTTATGCGTGTATACTTGCTATAATAAATTTAAAGGCGGTCTTGAGCCTGAGAAACTTTGACCGCCTTCAAATCGAAACCATTCACGTAAAAATTAACCATGATTGATTCATACATTAGTGTAGAGCAAGAGAAACGAGAAAAACAAGAACCCGTAGCAATCGAACAGCAGGCTAAGGTTCACACAGATTTATATTCTGAGGGTTGGCTCGACGGGCTTTGGGGTTTAGAACCTTCTTCGCCCGATATTTATCTTTACTGGCAGGGATATCAGTTGGGTCAACGCGAGTACTGGTGCAAACAGAGAGGTTTAGAAATACCAGAAACAGAAACTCTAGAGTCGGGTTTTGCAATCTCAAAAATATCAGCTTAACTTTTAAGATTTTAGCCACTGTATTTACTGCAAAAGCTACCGACAAAGCAGTTGAGTCACAGTGGCTATTTTTGGCAATTGCACTAATTAAGTATTAAAAAGATTATGGTTGATTCGAGAGAACCAAAGAAAATTCCAGTTGAAATAGTCAATGAAGACGAACTAAGCTTAGATGACGAACGAGATAGACTAAAGCTGGAAAGGGAAGTAGAGAGGGCATTTTATAAAGCAGGTTGTGCTTTGAGAGAACTCAGGGACAGGAGACTTTATCGATCTACTCATAGAACTTTTAAGGAATACTGTCAAGACAGATTTGGCTTTACTCGTCGCAGAAGCGATTATCTGATTGGTGCAGCAGAAGTTGTTGATAATTTATCCAGCAAAGCAGAACCAATGTTAAAACGAGAACCATTGGTTCTCATTTTACCTACCTCAGAAAGACAATGTAGACCCTTGACAACGCTCGAACCTGAGAAACAGAAAGAAGTATGGCGCAAAGCTGTAGAAATGTCTAAAGGAAAAGTTCCATCGGGTAAAGTCGTTTCCGATCTCGTAGCCAAAATTCAGGGAAAGTCTAAATTGAAGACATTGCAAGTTGGTTCTGGTAACAACCAGGAGAACCACAAACAAATTAAGGAAGGAATAAATTACAAACCAGGAATAGGTTGTGAGTTTTATGTACGAGTAAGCCAGGAGACTTGGGAAAAGTTGAATAAATATGCCGAGTATATCGGTACGGCAAGTTTAAATGGTGCGGTGGCCAGATTGTTAAACGAAGTAAACAATAGGGCGATCTGAAAAAGTAATGATTGCGCTCGGCTTCAATTTTCAATAAATTTATCATTGGAGAAAAGCTCAAGGCAATAAATAATCCTCTTGAAATCTCGTTATCTGAAGAACAAATAGCAACACGGTGAACTGTAATGAAACCGAGGGAAATTAGACAACAAGGATATAAAGCCTTAATCGATGCTTTAGGTGTGGCAGGAACGCTAAAGTTTTTACAGCAGTTAGAAGTCGGCTATGGTGACTATACTAAAGAGCGTCATCAATGGCTAGATAAACTCACGATGGATGACTTCCATAACTATGTCAAACCAAGAAAAGTTGAACAACAATAACATGATTATTAAAGACTACATCTGAATAGCTATTCAATAGTAAATGGAAGAGAGTTACGATTGGATACCGTAACCAAAGAGTGCGATTACCACCATCCATGGATAAACGCTCCGCGCACGCAGCATACCAATCCCACGTTTTGTCTTTCGGAAACAGAAATGTAATAGTCAAATATAAGGAAATAATCAATCTCTCCAACTATCTAAAACATTGACCTCTACTTCTACGGGAATTGGAGCAAGAATAGGTCGCGCAGCATGGATAGCATAACGAGATAAAAAAAATGCAGCCCGAAGGACTCAGCCAATCGCTTTTCTTCTCCGCCAAACACATGTCAGTTAATTTGACCGTTGGTAGAAATCAGAAAATAGACTTAAACTTTTCTATTTCTGAACGCCAATTTTGCTTGTAGTCAAGTTCGACAATTTGATATCCACAGTTCCATTCCAAATTTTCTCTTTGAACGCGATCGCGCTGCTGTTGTTGGAGTGAATCGTGAACCGAACCGTCGCAGAAAATAGCAATTTTGGCTTTCTTATAAATAAAGTCTGGCTTACAGTTAGCTTCTAGTATCAATTCTTGGGCAGAATCGGGTAGTTCGATCCCCCGATCGTATATTGCTTTTAGTACCATCCGTTCAAATTCTGAATTGGGATCGGTTTGTTGAAGTAATCTTTGATATTGTTCTTCTCGCGATTGCTCATTTTGCTCTAAAGCAACTTTACTATGCTCTAATTGATTCAAAAAGTCTTTAATTAAATGGCGATTGAGATAGGGATGGTCGAATTGATTGCGGTAGGAAAGTAAGCATTGATAACAAGCTTGAGCGCAGCTAGGTTTAGGTTCTAAGAAGTGACATATATCTAGGGTTTCTTTAGCTAATTTCTGGAATGAGGTAGTATCTTCTAAAATTTGAGATAATACTCCTGCACCGCCTTCTGCTGCTTCCCAGAATAAAAGATACTTATCTTTGCCAACTCTTTCGGAAGCTAGTTCATCGTTTTCTAATTTGTATAAGGCTTGGATGGCTCTTTCTAGAGTGTATTGCAGAGTGATGACAAATGCTTCAGCATCCTTTTCTGGAGGGCTTAAAGGTTCAATAATTAGAATATTTGAAGTATCTTTGACCATAAGCTGAACATTAGTATCTACCGCATCTGTAAGTTCTTCTTGTTCTTTACTTACCCATTCTCCAGAAGTAGTATTGAGCTTAAAACCTTTTTCTGGCGATCGCGTTAATCCTTGATTAATTCTCCAGATATCAGCAGTTTCTCCGTAAGTAAGGCGAAGCAATTTTGTACCGTCATTAGCGGTGATGGTAGCTGTCTGTTGTTTGTCTTTGGCGTAGCGAAAATGAGTGATTAATTTGTAACCGTATTTAAGTCTTTCCTCTTCATCGCAGGTAATACGTTTAGTTCGACGGGCGATCGCATTATCCATTTCCAAGACCTGAAGTAGTTTGGCGGGATTGCCCTTATCGTCTTGAGATAGTCTTTGTCCGCAGTTAGCGCAGGTATTACGAATAAAATCTTCCCCGTCGTGAAAATATCCGCAATGATGGCAAATAGCAACTCGATTATAAATCACTCCCTTTACAGGAATACGAGTTTTATTGACCTGATATTTGTTACCCTCGTAATAAAGAACGTTAGTTGGTGCGAGTTCGCGAATAGCAATAATTCGGGGACGAGAAATAAATTCTCCTTTATCTCCCGCACGAATATAAGCTCTAATTGGTAGACGAGGGAAGTTAAATCCAGGTAAAAAGCCTTCAGAAGCAAAGTAGCGGTAGGGATAAAAATCGAACTGGCTCTTGTTGTTGCCTTGTGATTGACCGACTAATAAATCTTTTTGGCGCTGGGCTTCTTTAGCTAAAGATTCTGCTTCTTTTCGTTCTTTTTCGGTAATATTCCCGCGACTGTGGCGGTCGATAACTTCTCTAGCTTTAATCAATTGGAGTTCGGCATCTTTGTAAAGTTCGCGCCAACGCTGGCAAGCTCGATCGAATTCATGAAAAGCACTATCTAGAGTATTTTTTAACCACTCTTGACTGTACCAACTAACGCGCTGTAGATCTGTATGACAAAAGCGATCGCTCAATATCCGAGCTAAATCTTCAAAACAGTGTTGCAAGCTGTCTGCGTTTAGACTGAGTTGGGCTTTAAGATCTTCTTTTAGAGGATAGTTATTTTTCTCCAAGTCTAATATTTCATTCATAGAGCTAGTAAAATTTACCCCCGTATAAGACAGCCACAAAGAATAAACGTGAGATTTAATCAAATCTTGATTGGCGAGTTCCAGTTTAGGAGGAACCACCACACCCGCTACCATCTGTTGTTGGCGTTGATAAAAATACTGGTCGTGGGGACTACCCGCAGCAGCATAGGTCACTACCAAAGCATTTTGACCGCCTCTACCAGCTCGTCCGCTACGCTGAGCATAATTTGCAGGAGAAGGGGGAACATTACGTAAATGAACTACGTTGAGGTCGGAAATATCAATTCCCAGTTCCATAGTGGGAGAACAAAACAAAGTAGATAGTTTGCCGTTACGAAATCTATCTTCTCTCTCTTGGCGATTTTGGTAGTTTACCTGACCAGTGTGTTCTCGCCCTTCCATTGTCTTGATGGTTTGGGCGTTGCTGCTATAAAAGCTTTGGAAAAACTGATTTACTTTGCGTCCTTGTTCTTCTTTGCCCTGAAGACGTTTGCTATTGAGAATATCTACATCGAGATGTTGATGATTACTGGCTTTCCAAGCTATCGAATCGATACGTAATTGTATTTCATTTTTACTATTTTGTTTGAGATAGCCATGATCGCGCAAGGTATTTGTAAAGGATGTAATTAGCTGTTGGTATTCTGGTTCGGATAGAGAAGCAGTTAACCACGACCAAACGCGGTCGCTTTTGAGAAAACGCCCGATTTTACTTTGCCCTGAAAGTTTTAACTTACTTCTGTCTTGAGAATTTCCTTTAGCAAGTGTCGCCCATTTTGCTTCGTGGAGTCTTTCTTGAGGATCGAATTTCCACTTATAATTTAAAGCTTGGGATACATCTCGTTTTAGTTTGTCTATGTTTTCTGACTGCAACAGTTCGGCATCAACAGCTAGCTGTTTACGAAGATAATCTAAAAAGGTTTTGACAGCAGTGTATCTCTGTTCGGGAGTAGCCTGTAATAAGATTGAATAAGAATGTTTTGTCCAGGCATTGCGATCGCCACATACTGTTTTTAATTCATCGTATTCAATCTCTAGTAAGCCACACTGTTCTAGGTTGGGCTGAACGATGCGCCAGCCTCTACGTAAGTCTTCATATAGACGATATTCGATTAATTGCTCAAAAACCCTTTGATTGCGTTTTTTTCCCGTACCATATTCGGCTGGTTGTTCTGCATACTCACTCTGAGATAAATCCATTTGCTGCATGACAACTGCTGCTAAATCCGAATGAGTTAACCTTCGTTTTGCTCGTAATGCACCGTTAAGACTCGCTCTCAAAAAACTAGTTTGGATAAAATCATTGAAATGTCCTGCTTGTAGAGATGCGTCTTGACGATTATCAGTGAAACTAAGGATTTTAGCTGTATTAGGTGAGATAGCATGAGATTCTTTTAATCTGGTAACAGAAGATAAGCAAAGTAGAGTGGTAGAGGTACTGCGTCCTTCGCTACTTAAACGAGCTAGTTTAGTATATTCGTTGGGTTTTTTATCATAAACAACGCCACAGTTCAGACAAGTTAGAAACGGCTTGGGAATAAACCAGAAAGGAATTGGCGAACCCACTTTACTATTTGCAACTGCACCTGTTTCGATAGTGCCATTAGGATAGAGATAAAGTTGGTGAGGAATGAATTTTTGATACTGTGGTTTAATTACTCTTCCCAAGCGTTTGGTTTCTTTAAACCAGTTATCGGGAAGCGAATCTAGGTCTGTATCATTCCATAAATCTGGTTCATCCAGAGTTAAATATCCTTCTTCGATATCTTCATCTCCATCATTATCGATCGCCGTAGGTAACAGGGGTGTGATTTCGTCTTTGTCGCCATTCCAACGTACTGCATAATAATCCTGACCGCATTCGCGACAGAATACTAGAGGAAATAATAAGCGTTCGCCTGAGGTTTTGTACTGTCCTTCTAAAGTCAAAAACCTTTTTTCTTTCGATTCTAGAGTGGCGTAAACACTACCACCTTGAGAGATAAACTGGTGCAGTCGAAAGGGTAAGCCTTTTTTAATACGGCTACTCCAAAAGAACATTTGTTTTAAAGTGTCGGAACAAATATTTTTATCTATTCCCGTGATTTCAGATAATTGTTTGCTTCCCTCAGAAAGAGCAATGGGTGTTTTGCGAACTAAACGATCGTTCTCTTTAGCCAATCCAAAATTCATCTCGATCCAACTGCTGAGAGGATGCTGTAAAAAGGCTTCAGTCGTTTGCTGTTCTTCTACAGGTAATCCAGCATTTAGAGATTCGGTTAATTCTTCTGTAGTGGGTTGAGATCTAGTGATGGCTGGTTCTAAAGCTTCATCGATAACGTTGTTTGGTTTAACTTCTACGCCGAATAATTTACTAGCGACATTAGCAACGGTAGCCTGACGGTTTGTGCGATCGCCTTCAGTAGACATAGTGGCGGATGTTCCAATACATAAAATAGGAATATCCCGATCTCGTTTGGCTTTATATGAAATTTGTCGCAGTTTCCTGATAACCATTGCTACATCTGCACCCTGACGACCTCTGTAGGTATGCAATTCGTCTAGTACGAGATATTTTAAGACAGGAGACTGAACTAATTTTTGTTCGTGAACGCGGGATAACATTAGTTCCAGCATTACGTAGTTAGTTAGGAGAATATGAGGCGGATTTTTTTGAATATCGTCTTTTTGCGATAGGTTTTCTTGCCCTGTATATCTAGCAACTCTGATATGAGAATTTTGACCTGAAATTTTTGGGTATTTATCCAAAAACTTTTTAAATTCTTCTTCTTGAGAGTTGATTAAAGCATTCATTGGATAGACTAATATCGCTCTAATTCCTTTTAGCTGAGGATTACGCAACAGATCGTCGATAATAGGTACGACATAACTTAAGCTTTTTCCCGAACCTGTACCAGTAGTAAGAACATAGGGTTCATTTTTCTTAGCGCAGCGGAAGGCTTGTTCTTGGTGGTGGTAGAAATTGAAGCTAGGAAAATAATTTTTACAGTCTGCATGCAAAATATTTTCATCGATTAATTCATCAATAGCAGCACCTTGTTTGTAGGCGGGATTGATTTGAACCAAAGGATCTTTCCAAAGAAAACCCTTGTCTAATTCTTGTTTAACAAACTCCGCTACACGGCGATCGCGTATTTCTAAAAAACTTTCAATATAGTTACGATAATCACTAATAACTTCATCCCTGAGCTTGAAAATATCTAGAGCTTTGTTCTCTTCTGCCTTATCTTTGGGAAGCAGTTCGATTTTAGGCTGTTTTCCCCGTCGGCGATCGCACCATTCAGCTAGTTGCCGTTTTAAACTCTTGCTAACTGTATCGGCGTTAAAAATAGTCTTCAACTTATTGAAGTTCCAATTTTCAGGAATATTGCCCAGTATTTGCTCTAATTGTTTAGCAGTCAAGCTATCTATGCCAGTAGCATCCAAAATTACCATTTCTTGAGCAATTAGCGTGCTAGTGGCTGCGATCGCCTCTGGGTTTTGGGCAAATAATTCCTGAAGGTTAACTGGTAGCTTCATATCAATGGGACTACAAAAGAGGTTTAATCAAGCTCAATTTCTAGATTCAAATCAGCTTATTCCTTTATAATTCCCAATTTGACTTGGATTGTACTAAAAATTGCTTCTAAAATTTGTTTTTAAGCTTTAATGAATTTGGCACGACGAGATTTGACGATTTTAGGAGTGTGCAAATTTTTTCCGTGTTGTCCGTCAAAGCCTAATCTGTCGTAGACAATTCCTCCAATACCAGGAATTACTTCTCCTTCAGGTGTACGCTCGTTATCTTTAGCAAAGTAAAAATATTGAAATTTTTTGTAGATTTCTGATTCAAATTCATTTTTCAATTTTTCTTCTGCCGTGTGATACATCACAGGAGCGACTATAAATATCTTCTCAGGCTCTATCTTTTGAATTAAATTCGTCAGGTTAGTTTTAACTACGCAAGCACCAGAAATGATTGATTTGACGACTACTAAATAATTAACTTTTTCCTTACTTGGCTCTTGATACTTTTTGATTATTGGAGCTACTTTTAAATCTTTTATGTCGAAGGGAGAAAATCTTTCATTCCAAAAACAAGCAAAAGCAAGAGATTCAACTTGGTTTTCTAAACGATCTAATATTCCTCTGGCTAAAAAATCTGCATCCTCGACGGTACAAGCAAGATACAAGCTACAGTGTTTATCATCGATCTTAGACAAAATAGACTCACCAAAATGAATACCAATCTCATACATAGTTTCTCTGTAAAGATCTGGCTTGATACTCTTATCTGCTAGAGTTTTCAGCAGATGGCGTATATCTGTATTAGCAAGCTCTGAATAGGTTCTAGTCATATCAAAAAAGCCTCAAGATCTTCAAAAGAAGTAGGCTTGTTTCTCTTGATTAATTTTTGGAATCGCTCAAACTTATCTGTTTCACTACTGTAAGGCAAAGTCCCTTCATCTAATCCACCCCCATACTCCCAATGAAAAAAACCTTTTGTCAAATTATAAGTAAAATTCTCTATTCCATCTAAAATATTTGTAACCTCTGGGTCTATTTGTGTCTGCTGACCAAAGGAGCGAATGTAGGATGGCTGGCAATTTTGAGCAGTTTCTAAAATTTCTTTGACCGAGACTCCTGATTTATCCATTGATGTCCAAGCACCTAGCAATACAGTTGCAACACATTCAATTTTATCTAGATCGGGTTGAGAAAATGCACATAAATATTTTATTGCTTCAGATAGGGCGGGCAGTTGAGAAATTAATTTAACTATATTTGATTGATAAGGAAAGTAAACAACCTGGCTATAATCATTGATACGTTTTGGTAGATTGTTATCTAGTTTTGTCTTTAAATTAAAATCGGAGACGACCAAGTGCAGTAAAGACTCGATCAAATTTACCTGATTTAGTTCGTATTGTTTACTGAAGTCATCCGAAATAGATTTCAGTCCACTACCCCAGGTGACGTTGTTGCTATTTTTGAGTTGATAGTGCTTTCGAGGAGTATTATCACCAAAATCAATAATTAAATCATCGATAAAAGCAAGTATTTGGCTATAAAAGATGATTTGTCTATTATTTTCAATTATTTCTGGGGATAATAAGGCTAACTGGTATAAAGCAAAGAAATTTTCGTAAGTATTGCCTTTCTCATTGCTGATTCCACCCTGATTTTTTCTATTTAGATATTGAAGAACATCGTTTCCAAAAATTCGCCTAATTTGTTCTCTCTCATACATTCGTTTCGATACTGTTAATATGTCATAGTTCGCACACAAGCTTATTTAGGATAACCCAATATCGACCGCATATAAACGAAAATCGATTAAAAAAGGTGTTTCTATTGAACCGCTCGCTCTTTTTGATACGCTCAAAGGTCGATAATACTACGCCGAGCGTAATCACTTTTTTAAGCTACTAATGAACTACTTGGTAATTTACACAATTTATTGTTTCGTATTAAGATGACTACAGGCACAGCCTGGGGGTAGTCGTATGATTGCCGAGCTACAAACTGCTAGGTAAGCGGTATTATCTTTAGAAAGGAATATCATCAAGAAAATTGAGATCGATTTCTTCTTCTGGATATAGAGCGGTAGTTTTGTCTATTCCAAAGCAACCCAATAAATCATTTACAATCTCGGAAATATGTCGCTCATCACGTATTTCCCAGTTACCTATCCGAAAAACCTCCCAACCTTCTTTACGAAGTTTTCGATCTTCTTTTAATCGCATGGAATACTTTTCTTCATCTGCATTCCAGTATGAATAGTTTTTCTTTGCATAATGACCAATATCATCTATGAGTATTGCATAACGTTTACTATTCCAAAAAGCTACAAAATCTACTCTGTACAAATCATCAGTATAAAGAGAGTTGTGAGATCGTAATTCTTGCTTAGTTTTAGAATGCCACTGTATCCAAGCTTGAGGTATCAAAATTGGAAGATTTTCATTGCATCTGAGATATCGATTGATATAAAAAAGCAAAAAAGTTTTTTCTGCTGGCGTTTGACAAATATTTACGAGGGTCTGATAAGGGTTTTCATAACTGAGAAATATTGGCGTATTGCCTAAATTTTCAAGAAATTGCTTAGCAGATAAATTAGGATAAACATTATTTCTCATAACTCCTATATCCGAAGTTTCTTCAAAATATAGATATTGAGTTCCTCGATCTGGCTGAATAGAAAGGCTAGGTTTGGTTAAACCAAATGGCATTCCTATAGGAAATTGCCTGAAAAATAGATCGTCTATTTGGACAGTTGAACTATTATTAGATTCTAGAAAACGATATGTAAGAGCAAATTGCTGATTCAAAAAGTTTCTTCGCTCCGAATAAGTACGAAACTTATTTTTAATAAAATCCCAGAAATCTAGAGTTTTTCGACAGTCTTGAATGATTTGAGGTAGATACTGCTTTATATCGTGATGGTTTAAAAGTTGTTGACGTAAAGCAATATAAAGATCTTCATCAACCTCTCCCCCAGTAGCTTGATTTTCTAAAATCTGGTGAATTGCTTCTACCTGACTAAGTAGTTGATTGTTCATAATATTTTTCTTCGCTACCTATTACTTATTAGTTGAACATCTTGTCCCAAGCCTCCAACACAAATCTTTGTGTCCGATATTCGCCATATTTATTAATTTCCTTATTCTTCAATACTCGAAAAGTTTCACTAGGAAAATCTTCGCCATAGACATCGGCAGGATCGAGAATGTAGCGCAGTTCATCGCGGGTAAGTCCGTAAAGTTTGGCGTAATATGCGTCTAATTCGGCTCTTAATATTGCCCGTCTTTGTTCGTCCCAAGTATATGGTTCGCCGTCACAACCCATGTCGTTAGCAAAGGGTTGCATATCCCAGGCGGTGTAAACTAATTCAAGTACACGATCGCTGATAAATTTGATATCTTCTTCGGTGTATGTTTCGGGTGGAATGATAGGGAGTTGTTTAACTATGAAAAAGTTTAAACTCGTTCCTCCTACTTTTTGTCTGGCTACAAAATCAAAAACTAAACTATTTAGAGAAGCATAAAAACAAGCTGATAGTTTTGCATTTTTGTTCTGAAATAGTAATAAAGGTGCTTTGTTGCTAATGGCAGTCTTAGGTAAAATACTCGAAATAAAAGTACGTTCATCAGTCGCTCTTGCAATATCTCTAAAAGCTAATAACCACTCTTTATTCCACTTGTTGCCTAGTTTATTTTCTACTTCTTGTTTATCTACCCAATAACGAGGTTGCGGTTTAAAATTAGAATTACTTTTTTCTTCATCAGTCAGATCGCGAGTGCTACCATCTTCTGTATATGTCGCCCAACGATGATCGAATTGATGAAACATCTTTGCTTCATACAAAGGAAGTAAATTATTTCCAGCTTCGTTTTTAAACAATTCACTATCGCTAGACATATTAAACAAACCTTGTCTAAACGAAATACCCCAAGGGTTGCTATCTGTCTTCTCGTTTTCCAAAACAGGTACGCGCTGATAGATTTTCTTGGTTAATTCCGCATCAGTACGACTGCGAAATACAGGACAGGTTAAGGTATTGGGATTGATTAAAGCTATATCTTGGGGCGATAGTTGGAAAACTCGCGCTTCATCTTCTACTTGTTTGGGTTGGGTTAAAAAGAATGAGAAATTAGCTTGCTGTATGGCTTGATTACTCATTCCTAAAAGAGAAAATTTATAGCTACGATGAACGGCAGCAAATATCGCTTCCCGATTTTCAAAGTCATAGAGAGTTGCTAAGTTTTGCTTTTGAGTTAAATCGCCAAAGAAGTTTTTACAAGTATCATCGGTAGCAATACCAGTAGGAACAATAATGCCAACTCTTCCTGTAGGAGAAATAATGTTTCTGGTGGTTTCGGCAAACACGCTGTAAGTGTTAATCTTTCCGACAGCAGTTAAAGGAAATCTATCGGACTCACGAATAAATTTATTTTGTGCATCAGCATCGTGTTTTGCATCCTCAAATTCTGCTAATAACTGAGGATTAGTAGTAGCTAATTGATTAATTAACTTGGTTCTCGCTGCTTTGTTCTTAGCATTAGCAATTTCACTATCTTTAGTGGCAAAAAATTCTTTTTCTGCAATTTGAAGCAGTTCCCAAGGCGGATTACCTAGCACGCAAGAGAAACCACCATGTTCAAATACTTCGGGAAACTCTAATGCCCAATGGAAAAACCGCTTTTCTTTAGCTAACTTATTGGCAGCATCGACTACCTTCTGAGTCGTCCAATTTCCTTGCAATAATTGAAACAATGTCGAGGAAGTGGGCAATAGCTGTAACTTTTGTTCGGTCAAGGGAGTGAAAAAAGCTGCCGTCCAGAGATTACAGGCGGAAGTATCTCGCCACCAGGGATTATCAGAATTTTCTTGACGTGTATCTTTATATTGCTCTTGTTTTTGTTTAATATCCCCTGTTTTGTTTTCTGGTAATTGAGCGATCGCACTTTGAACTTCTCCGTAATGCGATCGCTCTTCTTCTAAATTATTAAAGGGAAGAATCAATTGATTTTTGTTTTTGTACTGCTGTTTATTCTCTTTTTTGATCTGGGTTGACAGTTTCTTATTATCCCCAGTCACGGCTTTATAAGCATTATCAGGAATACCATCGTTGAGACAATCTAAATCTAATACTCCAACCAAAGAGTTACCGCATTTAATCCGATGATCTAAGAAACTCAGGGGTTTACCGCGATTGAATCCTTCAATCCACAACGCTACCTTACACAAATCTACCGCTAGGGGATTAAAATCTACTCCATAGATACAGTGTTGAATGACATCTCGTATCGCTTTGCGAATTGGTTCGACTCCTGGCTGAGTTTCCCCCGTGCGTACCTTGGCTAATTCCTTACCAATGCGTCTGGCTGCTGCGAGGAGGAAATGACCACTTCCACAGGCAGGATCGCAAACAGTTAAACTCAGTAATGCTGCTTCACGTTCGGCTTTAGTATCAGCCTCTTTTAACCTCTCCTCAATTACGGGTTCTAAGGCAGTTTTAATCAACTGCGCCACCAATTCTGGGGGAGTATAGTAAGAACCAGTGGTTTTGCGATCGCTACCTGTAACTAGCTTAAACTGATAAATTCCGTCATATCGTTCGATTTTAGGCGAAAAATCGAGCAGCGACTCGTATACACTACCCAGTTCTTCAACATCCAAAGCTGCATAGTTAACTCTTCGCAGTTGACCTTTATTAACGTAAAGAGATAGCTGACGAATCGCCTGTAGCAGATCGTAATTATCGATCGCGCATTCCTGAATACTCTGCAAGACCCTCGAACCAAACAGATCTCCGTTAAGAGGAGATAAACCTAATATTTCTCCGCGCCAGTTTTCGTCAAAGATATCGAAAGTTACCCGTAATCCATTCCAGAGATCGGCAAAACCTTCCCGTCGATAGCTAGGGCGTTCTGCTAATCTTCTCAGGCGTTCGATACTATAAAACTCGTTATATATCCTGGCTTTCTCTATATCTTCGCCAATTAAAAGAATATTTCGCGACTCGGCTACCATCAAAAACAAGAAACGGTAAATCAACAGCAATAACTGACGGTAAAAATCTTTATCCGTCAACTCGCCATTTGTAATCTTGTTTTGTAAATCCTGATTCTTAGGATGCTGTAAAAAGCCCGTACCTAATAGCTGCAAAGCTTGTTCTACGCCATCTCTCAAGCGATCGCGTACTCTTCCCCCTTGCTGTAAAGTCTGCTGATGATAGAACTCTAATAAACACTTATCCGCATCATCCATTCCCTCTGGTAAACGGGTGCGGTGAAACAAACGATAAAATAATCCAAACTCGGCATAGTTTTCATTCTTGAGAATTTGTTCTAGATCGAACTCGATGTAGGTAAGACGAGTCATTAAAGAACAATCCCGCAACAACCGCCACTGCAAACCATTGGTAACAATTCCCCAAAGGTGTTCGGTACAGTTGAGATATTCCTGCATCAATGCATGGGCAGATAGTCGGGGTTTGCCGATACGTTCTTCTAAGCGCAAACGACTACCAATAATATGAATCGGCGGTTTATTGTTTCCCACTTCAGCACGATGAGAAATAGCAAAAGTCTGTCCTTCCACAATCTCGGCTTTAGCCTGATATTCGGGCTTGTATCCTAAAGATTCCAGCAAAGGAACAGCCCAATATTCCCTAGTTAAGCTAGTTGCCGTTTCCGTTTCAGCCAATTTAGCTAACCGTCTTTGAAACGCAGCCCAGTAAGTTTTTGCATCTCCCCAGGCGATCGCAATTTCATCTTCTAGCTTATTTGTTTGAGCAATTTTAAAGTCTTTGGAAGTTTGCCCTTTTAATTCGTTGCTTAATAATTCGGTAGTCAAATCAAAGGTAATTAAATTACCCTCAATCTGAATTCCTGTAAAAGTATTCATAATATTTAATTGGAATAAAAATTATATGGATAAAAATTGAAGAGTATAGATAGCTAGCTGAAATGGAGATTATTCAGGAAAGAGATAATAAACTCCCAAAACATCCATCGGTAACTGAGGTTTGACCTTCACCTGTCCCTCTTTGGTAATCGCCCTAACTCTACGGTGCGATTCTTTTAGTGCTTCGGCTCTTTCTTCTCCAAACTGGTTTAAATCTGCTTCTAAATCAGATAACCGCGAGAGCAAACGTTCCATTGACAATTTCTTTCTGGCAAAAGGCAAATCGTTTGTCGGCTCTACCTTTGCCATCAATTCCAAGGTTTCCTCTTGAGACAACCATTGAGGATCGCTAGGCGAACCAGTAAAAGCTTTTACCAAACACTCTTCAACCAATAAATCTAAATTTTTTGGACTTTCTAGTAAGTGCCTCAAGCGCAATAGCAAAATAGCGGTAGGTTTACTAACGACATTAGTTACCGTTACCCCACATCTTGCAGCAGTCGGTTCACTGTTGATAGAAATCGCTTCTTCCAATAAATACCTTGCCAATCCTTCAACTAGGGGATGATTGCGCCCAATATATTCAATCCCTTCTAATGCGGGGGAAGTAAAGGTAATCGATCGCGGTTCGTCGCCTAAAATAGCTCGTAAGCATTGAGGAACAGTTGATAAATACCAACCCTGCTTTTTTTTAGCTAGAGGAGTATTCAAACGCTCACAAGCATTCCTGACAAAATATTCTACTGTCTCTTGGTTGCCTAAAATGCGATCGCTTTCTTCTAATTCCCGCTTGACTTCCTCTGGTTTAATTGCCCGTTGTGCAAAACGAGTACGGTTTTGTTTTTCCTTTTCTACGGCTCGATCCCAACGCTTATTAACTTCGACTACGGGAGTTTCTTGCAAGACTAAATCTAAAGTCAGCTGTTCGGCTTCAGGAGGAAATAAAGATAGTTGTTTTGCTTCTACCTTCTCAAACAGAGACTTAAACACAGCCTCCTGTACCGTATTGCTATCGATAGGTACGGGAACGGTAATACCCAAAGCACGGTGAATCTTGACCGCTTTGCGAATCAAAACATCTAACACTGCGCCATCAACGGGGTTATCCTGTCCGTAAAGTAAGATGCACTTAATGTTGGTAGCAGTTTGTCCATAGCGATCGATCCTTCCTTCCCTTTGTTCTAGTCTGTTAGGATTCCAGGGTAAATCGTAGTGAACTACAGCCGTGAAGTGTTCTTGGAGATTTACCCCCTCACTCAAACAGTCAGTCGCTACCATTACTCTTTGTGGATATTCTTTTAATTCCGATAGGCGAATTTCTCGTTCGTCTTCCGACTGTTCGCCTGAAATGGGGATTACTCGAACCTGACTGTTTTTCTTTGTTTCCAGTTTATTTTTAAGAGCATCAGCTACATAATTAGCCGTAGCAATATAGCGACACCAAATAATCGGGTTGTATCCTTCCGCCAGTAAATCTTGAACCAAACTAATAAGCTGCTGTAACTTACTATCTTGTTTGCTTCCCTGTAATGCTTCTGCTGCTTTGACAAATTCTCTTAACTTACGTCGTTGCGAATCACTATAGGTTTGTTTGACAGTTTCAATTACGGAAGCGGGAACAACATCAATGACTCGTTCGGTTTCGGTAGAATCATAGACTTGACTGGCAGCTAATTCTTCATCGATCTCTTCAATCGCATCGAGATTACTATCTTTACTAAGCTGACGCGAGAGAGTAGCGACTGCTGCTGCGGGGGAAGACATGACACAACGGATAATTGCTAGTGCCGACCAATATCTACCACGACGTTGAGCATAAGAAAGATTGCCATTGTCATCTTTGACTAATCCTCTAGCTAAGTTATATACCTGCTCGAATAGAGTGCGATATTCTTTGGATAGCTTGTAAGCTTTTTCTTCTGGTTCTCTCTCTGGAAAAGGAGTTTCGTTTCCCAACCAGCTACGAACATCAGCACGACGACGCTGTACGAAATGACGAGCTAATTCCTTACGTCGCGACTCGCTTAGGTTATCAAGTTCATAGCTCTCAAATTCTGGCTTAATTAACCCCAAAAGCGATGTAAATGATGCGGAGATACCGCTATGAGGAGTAGCTGTTAATAAAATCAAATGGCGACCGCTTTTATCCGCAATTTGCTTGACTAACTGATATCGCTGTTGCTGATTAGCCCCATCTTTATCCCTATTACTGGCAGTATGCGCCTCATCTACAATCACCAAGTCAGGACAATGAGTTAAAAAACTAGCCCGACGGCGATCGCTTTTAGCATAGTCCAAACTAACAATAATATGGGGGTAGTAACTAAAGACATGACTGTCGCCCGAAGGTAATTCCCGCTCTAACTTACCTACCGTACCCGAACGAACTACTACTGCATCGATATGAAACTTCTGTTTTAACTCTTGTTGCCACTGGTCGCATAATTGAGGCGGACAAAGTACAGCCAAGCGTTTTACTTCACCGCGATCGAGCATTTCACGGGCAATCAATCCCGCTTCGATTGTTTTTCCAATCCCAACATCGTCAGCAATTAGCATTCTCACGGTTTCTAGCCGTAATGCCATCAATAATGGTACTAATTGATAGGGACGGGGACTAACCGATAAACGTCCGAGACAGCGAAAGGGACCAGCACCACTACGAAGACTCAATCTAGCTGCTTCGAGTAACAATTGACCCGCAGTATGATCTTGTATGGCTTCTGCTTCTGGCAGGGGAAATCGAGCAGAGGTAATGTTTTTTTCTAGGGGAGTAAAAATACCACAGATTTCTGATTCGTTACCCGATAAGGGACGCAGACGAATAATATCTAATAAATCCGATGGCAAAACTACCCATTGGCGATCGCGGCAAGCCACAATCGACCCTGGACTATAGGCGACTGTCATAATTCTTAATTTAAAAACTGTTTATAAAAAACGGACATTTGCGGGGCTAACGATCCATCACCATGCTCCGCATGGCTCTGAGCCGAATGCTCTGCGTGGCGAAATCGATTCGCCACCCGTGTCCTCATTTGTGGAGATAACTAAGCTTGATATTTTTGCAATAGATATTCTCCCCTTTTCCCCATTTCCTTAAGCTTTTTTTGTATTAATTGCAAAGCCATTGAAGAAGGTTTTCTATGACCTTTTTCCCAACGATTAACTGTTGAAAACACCACACCAAAATAAGCAGCAAATTCTTCTTGGGTTAAATTCATCTCCTGCCTTAATTCGCGAATTAAGTGACCTATGCGCGGTTGGGTTATTTTTTTAATATGTTGATTCATAGCCAGAAAAGGCACTTATTTATATAGTCTTGGCTTTAGCAGGTGCTATATATATACTCAGCCTTGATGGGACACAACACCGTAATCTAGATCGTCAAGTAATTGTGATTACAGCCTTTTCGAGTAATATTATTTATAAATAAAAAGCATTAAATTGGTTTTTGATAAGCAGCGACCGCAGTAAAAGCCAAACGATACAGATGACAACAACCTAATTCCTACTAAGAAGAAGCCACTAATGGAAACCCAAGATGTTTGGAATGTCTATCAGAAATTTTGAATTTCGCTCGATAATCTTGAAGAGAGCTTAACCGCCCCAACTATCTAAAATTATTACCTCAACTTCCGCAGGAATCGGGTTGAGAATGGGTTTTGCAGCTTTAACGGCACAATCGGACAAACACCGAGCAGCCTTATCTGCCAATTCATGAGGTACTTCAAGGACTATTTCATCGTGTACCACCAAAATCAACTTTATCTGAGAGAATTGAGACAATAAGGAGGAATCTAAAAGCGCGATCGCCCGTTTGATAATAGTGGCATTTGTTCCCTGGATGGGATGATTGAGTAGTTCGTTAAGAGTGGGTCTAGTACGTTTGCTCCAAACTCTACGCCTACTGTCGAGACTGTAACTAACCCTAGAATCTGCTTGCCACTCCCGTCGAATTCGCTGATGATATGCAGCAACTCCTTTGTAGAGTAAGAAAAACTTTTGGCGAAACTGAGTGGCTTGTGATTTAGATAGATAAATGTGATGTTTTTTGGCAGTAGTCAAACAAAATTTAGCTACCCCCATACCGTAGATCAGCCCAAAATTGACGATCTTTCCTAACTTACGCTCATCATCATCGATGTTATCGATCGCGCGATCGAATAAAAATGAGGCGGTTAATTTGTGTAGATCTTCTCCTTGACGATAAGCTTCAATCATACGGCGATCGCCACTTGCTTTTGCCATCAATCGCAGTTCGATCTGACTGTAATCGGCTTTAATGATGACATTGCCAGGAGCAGCAGTAAAACACTGTCTAGTTTGGGGATCGTGAGGAATATTGGTAAGATTGGGTTCTCGACAGCTAAATCTACCCGACCTTGCCCCCATTTGCCACCAATGACCCTGTATTCTTTTAGTCACGGGATGAATAAACTGGGGTAAACCAACACTGAAAGTATTAATTCTAGTTGTCAGGCTGCGGTACTCTAATAGCCATCTAATGACAGGATAATCTTGAGCCAAAGGAATCAATTCTCTAACATTAGTCGATTTGACATCAATTCCCAATTGATTAAACGCTGTAACTACTTGTTTGGGAGAAGAAAGATTAATGTTGCTGCCTAATTTAGTTAGTAGAGTATTGCCAGAGCAATCGCTTTTAATTAGATGTGCCTGTAATTTCTTTTCTAATTTAGTCTGTTGTTGTAGCAAATCCTGTTCGAGTAGCTGCCACTTGTCTAAATCTAACCGAACACCATTAAGCTCCATCTGTGCCACTGCATTCAGACAATCAAACTCTGTTTGAGCCGTATCGGTCAGTTTGGCTTTGGTAATTTGGCGATCTAGCTTTTTGTGTAGAGGCAGCAAAACAGCAGCGTCATTAGCAGCATACTGTAGCTGTTCCTTAGTAATATTTTGGTTAAAATCGCTGGTTTGGGCAGATTTGTTTAGCTTTACTTTTAATAGCTTACGAGCAACCATTTCTAAAGTACTGGTCTTCTTCAGTCCAGCAGTCAATACTTTATATCCTAGATAGGTATCGAAGTAAGGTGGCGCGAGATTTAGTCTCGCAGTTGCCAGCATCATCAGATCGAATTTTAAGTTATGTCCGATTTTGAGACAATCGCTAGCTAGAAGTTGTCTGAGGGGAGTTAATTCGTTCTTTTCTATAGCTGCTAGATCGATAATAAATACGGGATGCTTGGCAACAGCAATTTGTACCAAACGGACTTTGTTAAGGTGCGGATCTAAACCTGTAGTTTCTGTATCGATACCAATTCTCTTAACTACCCCAATCAAGGGAGTTAGTAATTTTATTAGCTGTTCTGCATTGGCGATCGGGCAATATTTAGCATTAATAGTTCTTACTCGGACAGATTGCTTTTGACGATATTGCTCGATTAATATTTCCGTTTCTTTCTGGCTATAAAAAGCATTGGGGAGGTTTTGACGATCGCGTCTTTTGTACTTAAGAAGAATCTTTTTGGCAGCAGGGGATAGATATTTGGTGTTCATTCACGGTTGAGAATTGTGACAATTTAGAAAAAACCTAGTTAAAACTATTGATTTGGTTTGAGGAGGAGATTGGGTAGATATGGCAATTTAATCTGACTTAGTTTGCTTTTAATCTATAGACAGCAATTTAACAGTCAACAAAGACATGAGAAATAAAACTAAGAAAAAAATTCCCCGACCTCATAAAAAAGCAGCTATTTTTGCTAATTGGTTTAGAGTCGGGGTAGTAGGATTGTTTGCTTTACCTTCTATATTCCAATTAATAACTGGAATAATTGGACGGCAGTGGTTCTAATCATCGAAGTCATCATCGAGGAAACTGTCGTCATCTAGTTCAAAATCATCTTCATCATCTTCAACCTGCTCGATCTTGCGTGTTGAGACACGATCTTGGTTTTGCTCTTTAGCAGGTGGCAATACTTCGATAGTAGATTCATCACCAGCAGCTATATGCGAAGCGGTATCCTTTAGGGATAGCTTATCGCTCGATTCAAATCCCGTAATAGTGTCGTGGATTTGCCAAATTTCTCGTTTGCGTTCGGTTTTACCGAGAAATAGACGAGGGAAGTTACTGAGGGTTGGTTCGACAATTTTATCGGTTTTACAGCAGAAAGATTTATTGCTACCTTTGCCTTCTTTAACCGCTTTGAATTTGGTATAAAGTACACCTAAAGAACGCCACTTGTCGCTTTTACTGCTAAAAGGCTGATTAGTATATTTAGCAAATACCTTCTCTAATTTGCGGTAATGTTCTTCTTTAGCAGATTTAAACGACCACAAAGAAACATTTTTAAAAGTTACTACTATTGGAATTTCGTGCAGGGGCTGATTATCTTTGTCGAGAAACATCATGGCGTGCTTTGAACAAACATCCTGTGTTTTCTTGTTGAGTCGGGAACGATATTCTTCGTAGGGAGCGACAATCGTACCAGCTTTGTCACCCAAATTATCTTCATCGTTTTTCCACCGCACGTATTCAGGAGTAGTTGCCAATACGAGTAAGCGAACTTGGTCTAATAGCAGTCCCGTTACTGGTTCGGTGAGGTCGATAGTAGTTAATTCGAGATTCTGTTGATACCAGTTGGCTCGTTCTAATTGTTCCTCTGGAATTAAAATTCCCGCAGGGCGATCGTTAATGACAATGCCATAGGGCAGAGAAGGTGGACGAGCTTCATTGTGTTTGGGGTCTAATAGTTCCCCATCAATTTCAAACTCAGAATCTGCTGACGCTGTTTTACTTTTTCTAGTTTTAGATTCAACCATTTTAATATTTATCAAACAGTAAAAATTTGCCTGGAAATAAGGGCGATAGCCAGGCTAGTGTCGGTTAGTACTTATAGGGATAGATGTTGAAAGGGTTTGGGGGATTGGGTGTCGGGTGTAGGAGAAGAAAGCTAATTTAATTATTTGACTACAAAAAATGAGCGATTTTAATCAGCGAAATATAGTTATAGCTACAGTTGATACATCAACTAGTAATAGTTTTGATGACGTTTTAACAGTTTTAAATAACCCAGATACTCTATCGATGATGGGGATTATGGTCTTTTTACTACTCGTATCTCTATTTCTGGGTAAAAAACCTAATAGAATTACCAGCGGTCGGTTTGCTAACAACGGTGACAAGCTACAGGCAAGCAAAAAGGCTTTAAAGCAGATAGAAAGTGTCAGACAGGGTAGATGTCAGCCCTGTACTCTCTGGAGTGGTACGCCTAAGTACTGGTTTAAAGGAAAACTCAGAAAAATTGGTGCGAGCTGGCAGACGATGCTGGGGGCTTCTCCTACAGTCTGGTTTCCTCACGCCGAACGAGGCATTTTGGCTATTGGCGCACCTGGTTCGGGAAAAACCTTTTCGGTAATCGATCGCGTTTTGGAAAGTGCCTATCAACAGGGATTGCCCGTAATGATTTACGACAAAAAGGGCGACCAGATGGAGCTACACACGGCATTAGCTACTCGCTATGGCTATAGCGTCCAGGTATTTGCTCCAGGCGAACCTTATAGTGGTGTAATTAATCCCCTCGACTTCATGGAAAGTCCCCAGGATGCAACTATGGCAGGGGAAATCGGACAGATAATTATTCAGAATACCCCAGGAGCTAAAAACAGTAAGGGAGATTCGTTTTTTCAGCAGAATGGGGCGATGCTAGCTAAAGGACTGTTACAGCTTGCCAAGTCAAGCGACTATCCCGATCTGGCTATGGTTTACGCTTTAGCTCGCTTACCTCAGTTTATCGAGCGTTTGGAATATGCCGTGTATCGTGAAGATGAACATCGCTTAGATCCCTGGATTGCTGCTACCTTTGCTACTTTCTTATCGAGTAAGGATGCCGAGAAGACGGTGGCGGGAATCAAAGCTACCGCCGAAACTACCTACAGTGCTTTTATCCAAAAAGATCTCCTCAGAGCCTTTATCGGCAAGAGTACGATCCCACTCAAGCAAAAGCGAAAGCAGCTTACGGTATTTAAACTAGACGATAAACGCAGATCGATACTCGCACCTCTACTCGCTACCAACATCCATCTGTGTATCGTTGAAAACTTGGCAGAAAAAAGAGACTGCCCCTATGTCTACTCCCTCGATGAATTCACCTCAATTTACCTCGATCGCACGGTAAACTACGTCAATGAATACCGTAGTAATGGCGGAGTGCCGATGATTGGCATCCAGAGTTTAAATCAGCTTTATGAGGCTTATGGAATTCAAAAAGGCAAAGCGATCGCTTCGGCACTTTCAACCCATGTATTGTTTAATCCAGGGGATGTCGAAACAGCAGATATCTACTCCAAGCGTTATGGAGAAACCGAGATTGTACTTAAGAATCGTTCTACAGGCAGATCGATGGGCAGACACGGTTCTCGCTCGGTTAACTGGAGCGAACAAATCCACAAAAAGCCTTTGATAACTTCAGATGAGATTCTCCGCTTCCCAGAAGGAAAATGCGTCATCACTTCACCTGCTTACGGCAATGCTAAAGAAGCCCTATTTCCCTACAAATTAAAAATACCTATTTCGCAACAGGATAAGCAGAGGGCAAAACAGTCAGAAAAGCTATGGGGCAAATCGATTAAAGCTCAACTAATTGCTCGGTGTAAGAAACTACAACACGAGCTTGAGCAGTCGGATACCGACAAATCTAACGGCGGTCAAGAATGGATTACTAATGAGCTTGACAAGAGAATTGAAGCAGCAGCAAGATTATTACCCCTACAAGAAGAGTTAGAGTCATCCGCAGTAGCAGCTCAACCCGAAACTCAAAAGCTGATTGAGGAATTGAACCAGGCGGGTAAGGCGATCGCTATTTCTAACAAACGCAAAGTCAAACCAGCTCAAAGAAATTAAAGTTCGTAAGCCAAACCCGTACTCCAGCATTTAGCAATTACCTCGGATTTGCTTCCCGCAACTAGTTTGTTTCTAATGGCACTTAGGTGTGAGCGAACCGTATAGTAGGTAATTCCCAATAGCTTACTTATCTCAACTTCATCTTTTCCCTGGATGAGTAGTTTTAAAACATCCCTTTGTCTTTTGGTAAATTCGTTCAAGATTTTAGCAATCTCTTCGTTGCTTTCTTCAGTGATGTTTTTCAAGCGGCTAACCTGTTTTCTTAGATCGCTGAGAATTCTAGAATCTAGATAGATGCTATCAGTATCTTTTTGTGTGGCTTTGATAGCGTCGATTAGTTCGTCAACCTCAATTCCTTTAAGACAGAAGCCATTATAGCCGTCGGCAATCAAAGAGATTAAATCCTTTTGGCTGCTTAGTGTAGCAGAAAGAAATAAGATCTTGATATTGGGAATTGCCTGTTTAATCTTTTCTGCCAAGCTCAATCCTTCTCCCTGGTTCAAGTCCATCAAAACTAAGTCTGGTTTTGAATTGACAGCTTGAGACAATCCATCTTGGTAATTAGTAGCTACAGCGACGGTGATTTCGGAATGACTTCTTTCGATTAATTCTGGTAATCCAAGAGCAATAGCGGGGTCGGTCTCGATCAAAAGTACTTTAGTTTTCATTGTTATTAACTATATGTTTGCGTGAGAAAGTATATATACTTTGTAATCTAGGTTTATCTGCCTTTGAGCTAGCGAAGCAAAATTAATCAGTCATCTTCTGGTAGTCTTAACCAAAATTTCATGTAGCTAAATTACAGTTCATTAATACTTAATACTGACAATCCTCTATGCCGAACCAGGGTAGCTAAGATTTTGCTGACTTCATCTCGACCGCAACAAATTAGCCTCTCTATCTTGCGATCGTAAAAGTAGTTAAAGGCTTGCTGAAAGTAAAGCGTATTTAGATTGCTGCGATTGGCTTCGCCAGTGCGCGGAGCGCAATCGCTAACCGATTCGGAAACAACTATTGTCGCCCAATTTTGCCGTTGACAATAATGTTTAGCTTGCTCTACCCGTTTTCTGCATTCTAAGCTGTTCTTGCCGCGCACGTAGATTAGGGTATACTTCGGTTTTCTACTGCGATAAAAATCACTTTGTTTGAATCGCTCAATTTCGGCAAGAGAAAACTTACGATTTTTCCCCTGTCTGATACAGTGCAAATGTCCTTCATCGACCCATTTGACTAATGTTTTATTACTGACATCTAGAAGAATAGCAGCTCTGCCTGAATATACGTATTTACTGTTACTAACTATCATTTTCGTGAACTCTCTGCATTACATTTGTAGGATAGCTTGTCTACTTAAAGACTTTTTTTCAGCGATTACTATCAAACTAAATAAAGAGTTTATGAGGTGTGATGTAGGTCATAGTCTTGCAAAAATCTGCTTTTTTATAACTTTACCTCTTCTATTTCATCTATGTTGAATATGTAATCGGAAGATTTACTAGGGTTTAAAGTAGCTGAGGTATTTTCTGCAAACAAAGATTTTATTTCCTTTTCTATAGCCTTATAGTCGCGCTCATTCCAGCGAGTTTTGCTGACACGACCGTTGAGCTGGGGTGAAAAACCACAAATAACTATTACTAACTTTTCAGGTGGATATTGAAGATAATTACAGGCTATCCATAGCTTCACGCGATCTGACCAAATAAGTTCGGCACTGCCAATTCGCCATTCATACAGGCGTACCTTGTTTTTGACTACTCCAACATTAATTGGAACCGAAAGCCAATGACTTACCTCTTCAAGCTGAAGTTGGGCTTGCCATCTGGTATCGAGATAAATCTTCTTACGCGGGTCAAATATTCCTGGAATAAAACTTTCCAATTGTTCTAGCCAGACAGCAAGCTGTGAATTTAGCAGAGGTTCGATATTTAAACCCATTCGCTTTTGTCTGACAAGCTGTTGAAATTGTTGTTGCTGTATCGATCGCTCTGAAGCTTGAAAGTTACTAAGAGGAGAAGAACACTGTCGATTGAGAGAAACTAGCTCTTTTAAAGTAATAACTGCCATTAATAGTTGCAAGACTTAATTTTACAGCTATTAATTGCGTTAGCGTTAGCTAAAAGATTAGGGTAAATACTAATTATTTCAGTATTTTGATTTATTACTCTGTTTGAAGACTAGTTCTCATTTTTACTTCACTTTCCCCCGCCCTAACCATAATAGTACGCACAAGTGAACCAAAAATACGCCATCCGACTAAGCTCAAGCTGGCATGACGTGTTGACATCAACAAATCTTCTAGTCTGATTTGAACTATTCCATCGAAGAGGATGGCATTTGCCAAAACCGTATCTGCATCTCCTGGTAATGGTGGAAGATACATTCTTTGGGTTGAGGTAAACTTAAGCATCTCTCCTAGAAGCTGTTTGGCATAAGGATTATCAACAGTAATTGGTTGTAATCGCAGTAAGGTAGCGTACTGACGGCGATTGGGTACGAGGTCGCATGTAGAACTAGCAATGGCAAACTTTGCACCTGCAATCCGCTCTCCCATAAAATAAGCAGCATCAGAACTAATAATATCTCCTTGCAATAAAATAAATGGATCTTCTTCTGGAGCGATTAAACCTTTATTTAGCAATACTTGATATTCTATTGGAAGTCTTATTAACGCACCATTAGCATTGAAGAGTTTTTGTCGAGCCTTAGTTTTGCCGATTCTTTTGGCGAAAGATTGAATAATCGTAAGAGGTTGAATGTTGTGGGAAAGGTTTTGAAGACTTGTTTCTAATTCTTCTAAACTTTCAGGAGTTCTATCTGCTGCGTTCAATCTAACTTACCCTCTAAAACAGGAGTTTCATTACTAAAGGGACGTTCGATCTCATTGGGATCGAGCATGACATCATCATCGTCATCAAAATCTGTATTTTCAGGCATTAAAGGCTCAAAACTATTTCTGGTTGGGAGTTCTGGCAACTCTCCTAACATAGCAACCGCTTCGGCTAATACTTCCAAATTTTCACGGTCGGGATGTTTTTGAGCGGCGCGGACGGCTACTGTAACCATTTTCAATCCACCACGAAGGCGATCTACATCACGCGCCAAACCATACATTTGTTGAAAGTCGCGTTCTTCCATGATGCGATACTGCCCTGTTTTTGTCGTTAGAGTTGCAACTGCGCCATCTTTGATTGTCAACAATGCTTTTGCTCCTTCAGTGCGGAACTTTTCAAATGACCTCCAAGTTTGACCAAGACGCAAGTTAAATAATCCAGGTTTACGGTTGGTTTGTAACATAGTTTAAACCTCCTTCTTTGTTTAATACTAACGAAAAACCAATGAAAAAACAATGAATGTTCGGAAAGTGATAGTTATACGACAAGCGTGGTGTGTAAATTAAATGAGATTATTTATTATGGGTAATATAACCTTGAGTTTATTTTTCAATAGTTATTAATTCACCAGCAGCAATTCCCAGTTGTTTCAATAGACCCCGATTGCGATCGGGACAGTTAGTATGATGAAGACATCTAGGACAGCCATTGGTACAGTCACATTGTTTGGCTAAAGCAATACCTCGTTCGGCTAGCTGAGTGAAATACCGCCAAACCGTTTCTGATGCACCATTCCCTCCCTCGTTAGTGTCATAGAAGTAACCTGTAGATGTTTTTGGATGTTCGGAGTCAGAAACAATTAGAAAATTAAGATCGCTTAATGCTCCCATTCTCAAGAGGGGAAGTGCTGTTAGAATCAAATGACCGAAACTGTGTAACACCATAAATTCCAGGGGATATTCCCAGACAAAACTAGGAGAATGCGCCTGTAATTCTTGTTTAATGTTGTTAATAGCTGGTTGAAGCTGTTGGTAAAAATTGGGGTCGAGTTCGATCTTGGTACAGACTGTGTTTAGCTCATTAGTTAAAGGTTCGGTAAAGCTGGTTTCATCAACTAGCCAGCTCAATTCTGCTCGTTTGGCTTTCTGCTGACAGAAAGGGCAGAAGTTGAGATTGTGTAGTGGTTCTTTATGTTTGAGGCACTTAGGATTTAAACAAGTAAGCTCGTACTTTTTCTGTAAAAGCTGGTAGCCAATAGTGGATTCGGCGATCGCCACAGATGCTAGGGTAAGCTTGACTAACAGTGTTGGGGAGGTAGCGTCGGCAAGAGTTAGCTCATAGGGCTGGGTCAAAACCTGAGTAATCGCAGTCTCAATTTCTGTGGTGGCTCTGGTATACAATCCAACATCAGAAATTCTTCTTAAGACTGCCTTGTCTTTAGTCAATTCTTCACAGCGATATACTACCATGCCTTCGTTTGAGTGTTGATGACGGTAGATCGCTCCTGGAAACACTTCTCGCTGTGCGGTTACTCCATCTAATTCTTCGACAATCTCGCCTCTTTCGATATCGATTAAGCTAACTTTATAGCTGTTAGTGCTGCCTCTAAAATTGACATCACGATGGGGGTATCCTTTAGCCCACAGTCGCTCTCTACTTTTACGTAGTACTCCCTGTGCCATCAATGCCTGTAACAGAGGAATACTGCTAGAACTGAAATACTGCTCTGCTTGCTGGAGGTTGAAACCATTCTCCGCCGCAGCACACATAAGATGTTTGCCTAAATCTAAAGGATAGTTGGGATTGAAGCTAACTTGTTCCACTTTGCCCGAAAGAAGTATCTCTGGCTGTTCGGCATAGTAGCGATCTAACGGAGAATACTGAGTAGGAAGGAAAATAGCCAGTCCTTTTCTATTTCTACCCGCTCTACCTATACGCTGTCGAAAAGCCTGTAGTGAATTGGGCCAGCCACGGACAATAGCAAAATCCAGACTACCGATATCGATACCAGCTTCTAAAGCTGAGGTAGCAATGACGCAGCGAATTAGTCCCTGTTCTAATCCAGCTAAAATTTGCTTTCTTCTCTGTTGGGTGAGACTGCCGTAAAAAATAGCTATTTGCTGTTCGATAGCATAGTATTCTTGAGCTTCGGCTTCAGCAATTAAGACTGAAAACAAGCTTTTGATAGACTGTCTGCTGTTAACAAAACAAATACCCGTCAGGTTTTGATTTAGTAGAAACAAGATAATCCTGGCTGTATCGACATTGGGATTGCTGCTGGGATGGGTAATTATTAATTGCTGTTCTGGCTTACTCGCTCCTGACTTATCGATCCAATACAGTCGGTCGTTTTTGAGCTTTGGTCGGTCTGAAAGTTTTCTGGCTAATTCTTTAGGATTACCAACTGTAGCACTGAGAAAGATAAACTGAAGTTTTCTACTGTTGCCACCGTACTTATCTACAGTGAGTTTGGTACGTCGTAGCAGGTTAGTCATATTAGCACCATAAACCCCATTAAATGTATGTGCTTCATCAATGATGATGAATTTTAGTTGTGAGAAAAAGTGTTGCCAGTGAGAACTGAAGTAAACCTGTCGCAGGGCATAGTGAATAAGTTCTGGAGTAGTGGTGATAATTTGGGGAGAGCGAGCAAGTAAAGATTCTCGTTCGGGCTTACTGACATCTCCATTAAATAGAGCCATAAAAGGTCGATGAGAATTGGGAATAACATCAATTAGTTGTGCCAATTTTTGATTTTGGTCGGCACTTAATGCTTTGAGTCCATAAAAAGCCAAAGCAGTAGTATCGTTCTGAAGCAAATTCTCCAGTACGGGAATATAAGCACCGAGAGTCTTACCACTAGCGGTATCGGTCGTGACAATTACATCCTTGCCTTTTCTAATTGCCTGGAGGCATCGGGCTTGGTGAGAGTAGAGACTGTTGATGCTATTAACTTTCAAAGCCTTTTTTAACACGGTGGGTAAAGTCTTGGGTAACTTATAGCGTTTGGCTTTTTGAGAAGGAATGGTTTCTTGCCAGAGGAGATTTTCCTGAAGAAATTCGGTAATGTCTTTATCTTGAGAAGTACGTGCATCTTCTGTGCTGTCTCGACGGTCGGGAGAAGATTGTAATGACTTGTTTAAAATACTTTGTAGCAATAGATGGTAATTTGGTCGCTGCATTTTTCTAAAGGAGTATCGGTTGTAAAAATCATCTCCGTTAGGAATAGAACTAAAAATCATGCCCACCGAACTATGTGCTTATGGCTTTAGCTGGGGGATTGCAACGATTCGTGAATTTTACTCCCATATCCCTCTACACCTTTGGTCACGACTATCTTTTAAGATTTCATCCAAACCAGAACGACTTGCTTTCGCCCCACTAACAACATCAGAAAAAAATCTTTATTATCTTTGGTTGAGTA
>JACLAC010006849.1_pt1 | contig 37328 bp, 14 predicted proteins | sample 8027881 | NCBI WGS metagenome assembly JACLAC01 (sample SAMN15725517, study PRJNA655200) | protist metagenome | isolation source: fluorescence activated cell sorting (FACS) single amplified genomes of... | place: Spain: Blaines Bay Microbial Observatory, Mediterranean Sea | collected 2016-01-19 | reverse complement strand
AATTTGATTTTTGAGTTTAGCAATACCGTATTTGACTACAGACTCAGGGGCTACTTCCTCGAATAGAATGCTAATGTCAGCTTTTTCAGCTTGGTATATGTCAATTAATTTTTTCAGCATATCGCCTGTTGGGTTAGACTCGATAATTGAATCACCCAAACAGACTACAAATGGTTCTTCATTAACAAATGCTTCGGCCTTTCCAATAGCATCAGCTAAACCTTTTGGGGTACCTTGTCGAACATAAAAAAATTCGATGTCTTTTCCTATGTCTTCAACCTCTTGTGTAGACTTTCCCGTTTGATACAGTGAATCCAATAGATGTGAGTCATAATCAAAATGGTCTTCAATTGCTCGCTTTTGCTGATTGGTAATAATCAAGATTTGATTGATACCAGCAGCTCGTACTTCTTCTACTACGTACTGAATTACAGGGCAACGCCCAACAGGCAACATCTCTTTAGGTTGTGACTTGGTTGCTGGCAGCAAACGTGTTCCAATTCCGGCGGCCGGAATAACTGCTTTTCGTGGTAAAGCTTGCATAATATATTTAACCTTTTTAATGTTTTTATCGGATTAAAAGACCAAAAACTGTTTTAAACAGCCACCAAATGTCGGTGATAATAGTTCTTTCGTGAATGTATTTTAGGTCGATAGCAATTTTTTGTGGCATGATCTGATCCAGGTAGAATACTTCGGGATTTGTCTGGCCCTTGAGCATTTGTTCTTCATCACGATGAGCAAACTGTGCTGGACCAGTGATTCCCGGCCGAACTGATAATACTTTTTTTTGATGGTCTGTATAATGACAGACATAGTCCGGTGCTTCTGGTCGAGGCCCAATTATACTCATTTCTCCCCTCAAAACGTTAATCAGTTGTGGGAGCTCGTCTAGTTTCCAACGTCTGAGTAGGCAACCAATAGGGGTAACACGTGGATCCTCGTGAGCAGTAAGTGCAATACCAATAGAATCGGCATTGACAACCATTGTCCGAAATTTATACATGTTAAAAATAGTTGCATCTTGACCAACACGCCTGGCTTTATAAAATATGGGACCAGGCGACAATAACTTGGTCACAGTAGCACAAAGAAAAAATAGTGGGGCCAGAAAGATTAAGGCACAGATAGCAACTATCAGATCAAAAATTCGTCTCAGTACCGGATCGAGTATGCGTAACATCCAAACTTTCGCTGGTGTGGTGAGTAAAATGAATAACATCATTATCTGCTGTAATGGCTTCACTAGATTCATGCGAAGTCGTAGTTTTGATAAAACCACGGTTAGGCTGGTAAGTTGGAACCATCTCCTGCAATTTCTGAATGATTTTTTCGTTGTCTAGGTGGACAGCCAGTTGACGTAATTCTGTAACTTGTGCTAATAATCCATGCAGGTCAATATTTTCGGGCTGTGCCACGAAGATTCTCTGGTGTTTCGTAGCCGTAACTCCCTCTTCAGCGGTTAGAAGTTCCTCGTATAGCTTTTCGCCTGGAGCTAAACCTGTGAACTCAATTTTAATGTCACGATCGACCTCTAGGCCTGAAAGATGGATCAAATCGCAAACTAAATCCAAAATCTTGATAGGTTCCCCCATATCTAGGATAAAAACCTCACCTCCATTTCCCATCGCACCAGCTTGAATCAATAACTGTACAGACTCGGGAATCGTCATAAAATAACGGGTTACTTCTCGGTGTGTAACTGTTACTGGACCACCTTTGGCTATTTGCTGACGGAAACGGGGCAAAGCACTGCCTCGACTGTCAAATACATTGCCAAACCGAACAGCAACAAATTTAGTATAACCTCCCTGTGCTTTAGCCTGAATTAGTTTTTCTGTTACTCGTTTAGATGCTCCCATCACACTGGTCGGGTTAACAGCTTTGTCTGAGGAAACTAATATAAAGGATTCAACCTGATGGTGAATAGCGGCATCCACTAGGTTTTTGGTACCCAAAATATTATTTTTGACAGCTTCATCTGGGTGTAGTTCCATAAAGGTAACATGCTTGTGGGCTGCTGCATGGAATATGATTTGTGGCTGGTATTTTTCAATAATACGGAACACTTTGGAATGATCTCGAATGTCGCCAATTACTGTTTCACAGTTTATACTACTATCATTTCCGTAGAAGCTAGTTAACTCATTCTGTATGTGGTAGAGGCTATTTTCACCACGACCGAAGAGCAACAGTTGCCCTGGCTGAAATTGGGCAATTTGTCTGCACAATTCCGAACCAATAGAACCACCCGCTCCAGTAACCATTACTCGTTTACCAGATAGATATTGTGAAACCTCGGAAAGCAGATCAATCTCAACGGTGGGCCTATTTAATAGATCTTCGACTAGTACTTCGCGAATTTGGTTAATACTGATATGGTCAGCCAAAATGGCATCGATACTCGGAACGACTTTGAAACTACAATTTTTGTTCTGACAGAAACGTATAATTTCTCTGGCGCGACTTTGCTTATCAGATGACATGGCGATCACAACTTCATCTATCCGAAATTTGCGCATCACATAGGTCAGTTCTTCTGTAGTACCTAGTATTTCGAGGCCATGTATCCGTTGCCCTACTTTTTGAGCATCATCATCGATAAATCCAATCGTAAGGTAACCATTATCTGATTCTTTTCTCAGTTGACGAAGGACACCAACCCCAAGCTCACCAGTACCAATTATTAGGAGTCTAGTTTGTGGTCGGTGCATCTTTTTTTGCCTCCACCATTCATTTCTTGAAGATATAGTATATCTGGTGCTAACCAGAAGAATGAAACATAATACACCACTTATGGTAGCAATCATAAAAGCATTAGAAGGTAGACTAAACATCCGCCATATCAGAAGACCAACACCGATTGAACCCACAATACAACTATATGCTAGCGACATAATCTCTTGGGTACCAGCATAAGACCATATTGTGTCATATAACTTAAATGTTATTAAGGCAACAACATAGGTCAGACCCATTAAAACTGAGATGAATAGGATATCCAATAAGGGGCTAAAAAGGTCAAGACCAAGACTGAAACTATTATTCAGTTTTTGTGAGATACTTATGGACAGGCTAATCGAAATAGCCACCCCAACAGAAATGCTGGCAATAAGAAGATCGAGTAGAATAGAAAAAAAATGTTTCTTTTGTGCCATTTAGTTTTTTTATCCTAGATAGGCTGAATAGGTTTGTTGGTAAACATTTTCTAGTTGTTCGCCAAGAACATGCCAATTGTATTTATGACGGACAAGATTTTGACCTGATCTACCGATTTCTCTTCTCAGGTGTAAATTTTGGATTAACTCGATGGTACGGTTGGCAAAATCTTCAGGGCTCTCAGCAATACAAAGGTGTTCTCCCCAGGTTCCTTCTAGTCCACTAGCACCCAGAGGTGTTGTTACAATTGGCAGCCCAGTTGCCATTGCTTCCAAATGTTTGACTTGCAACCCTGAACCAGAACGCATAGGAGAAACAAATACTGAAGCTTGGTTAAAATAAGGGCGAGTATCAGGAACGGTTCCAGTAACTGTCACGCTATGGCTAGCCAATTTTTGAACAGTCTTTTTCGGATTACTTCCTACGATTGAAAAGTGGACCGAAGGTATCTTTTCCTGAATCAAGGGCAAAATTTGATGACAAAAATAGCAAGCAGCATCAACATTTGGAAAGTAACTCATTGTTCCGGTAAACAGTAAGTGAGGAACAGTTTCATCTTCTACTGGTTCAGATTGAATAAAGTAGTCTGGGTCAATACCAACAGGTATAACGGCTAATTTTAAATTTGGGTTTTCTGATATAAGATAATCACGGTCAGATTTTGCAACAACCGTACCATAGTCAAATGAGCGCATCATTTCAATCTCGTACTTCTTAACACGATTAGCTTCCCACTTTAGAATTGGTACGTGGGGGCCTCGGTCCATCTGGGACCGGCGACTTAGATTCAAAGCCAAGGAGTCACAAAGATCCAGCACCTTAGATTTATCGTTATACTTAGTAACATATTGTCCCATTCGAAATAGGTGAGCGTGGATGAGATCAAATTGGTTTCTATCTAAAAGCTCATCGACTTTTTTCTGCATCTTCAAAGACCTCCAGTAATGTACCTGGAATGGTTCTATGGAAAAAAAACCCGAGGCCGAATTAACAAGAGCCTTAGTCCGGTTGAATAAAACGAACTCCACTTGATGGCATAATTGATTTAAAGGCCTAGCCATTTCAATTTCGTCGGTCGACTCAACGAATGACACTAATGTAACCCGATGTTTTTTGGCCAAATGCTTAATAAAATAATAATTTCGAATTCTGTCCCCTCGATTGGGTGGATATGGGCACCGCAAACTCAGAAACAATATATTCATAGCGATTGGGAATCACCAACGATGGCCATTAATCGTACACTCGCCAGATATTTTCAGGTTGCCTCGAGCTGAGTGAACTGGAAGTCAATGGGAACGTAAATACCCTGCTCAGGAATCATATGGGGAATATTATTTCGGACCTGATAAATTATTTTTTCGTCAATTGTAATCAACCCTTCTTCCAATTTTTGGTCAATTATCTCTCCACCAACACTCCTAAATTCAATTAATATACAAGAGGAAGCAGTAATGTGAGAGTTAACCTGTTCCAATTCTTTTTTAGTCATCGTCCGAACCGTTTCCTTTGATACTGGACAACACAAAATTTTCAATAATTCGTCTTTGATTGGCATACAGACTAGCCGCAACACCTTTTATATTTTTTCCCGCTGCCACATGGACAAGGATCATTGCGCCCCACTTTGGGGAGCCGCTGTTGTTCCGAGCCAGTACCGACTTGTGGCAAGCGACCAACACCAGCTACACCTGATCGCTTTGGCTTTTGCTGTGGTTTTGGCTGCTCGCTAATACGAGCTTTGAATACATATTCACAAACATCGTCTTTAATCCGCTCTTGCATGATATCGAAGACATCAAAAGCTTCATTCTTGAAAACGACTATTGGGTCCTTCCCGCCATAGCCTCGGAGATATATACCTTCCTTTAGGTAATCTATGTTATAGAGGTGATCCTTCCAATAACTGTCGATTCGATCCAAGGTAATCAGTCGTTCTAACTCGCGAGTAACCTCAGTTGTCATCTCCGATTCTTTGGCTTGATAGACATCGTCCAAGATAGAAACAATCTTTGGCTGAAGTTCGTCAGTCTGTTCTACATCAATTTGTTCTAGGTGCTGTTCTGACAAGACAAAAGTCCGCTGCAACCAATTCATGAAGCCATCCGGGCTTGGCTCTTTGGCTTCTGGGTTCTTTGAGGGTATTAGATAATCATCAATCTGAGCGGACAATAAATTATCTAGCCAAATCCAAATCTGCTCTTTCAGGTTTTCACCAGACAAAATTTGATTTCTCAAGCCGTATATAGTCTCACGTTGAGTATCCATAACATCGTCGAATTTTAGCACATTTTTCCGGAATTCGAAATTCCGGTCTTCAACTCGCTTCTGCGCCTTACCAATAGCTTTGGTAATCCACGGATGCTCGATTGGCACTATTTCGTCTTGGTTGAGTTTTTCCATCATTCCTTGCATCCGATCGTGTCCAAACTTACGCATGAGATCATCTTCAAGGGACAGGTAAAATCGGGATGAACCAGGATCGCCTTGTCGGCCTGAGCGGCCTCGTAATTGGTTATCGATTCGTCTAGACTCGTGCCTTTCAGTACCGATGATATGCAGACCGCCGGAAGCCAAAACTTTTTGTTTGTTAGCCTCACATTGCTGGATCGCCTCTTGATCTGCTAATTTCCACTCATCTGAATCATCTGAATCATCTGAAACGTCAGTTTTATTGTTTCGGCGAAGAATGTCTTGGCGAAACAGATCGGGATTACCTCCAAGCAAAATATCGACCCCACGGCCAGCCATATTGGTAGCAATAGTAACTCCTCCTGGAATACCGGCTTGTGCAATGATTTCGGCTTCACGAGCGTGTTCCTTGGCATTAAGAACTTGGTGAGGTATTTTTACCTTTCGGCTTTTCAGCATAGCACTCAGTTTTTCTGAGTTTTCTACTGTGACAGTACCCACCAATACCGGACGCCCTTTATCTCTCTTAGCGATAATATCACTAATAACTGCTTGGTATTTATGATCTTCAGAGAGATAAATCTGGTCAGCTAGATCCTGGCGAATTATGGGTTTATTGGTTGGGACTACAATCACATCCAGATTATATATTTGGGCAAATTCATTGGCTTCAGTGGCCGCCGTACCGGTCATTCCAGCCAGCTTCTTATATTTCCGGAAATAATACTGATAAGAAATAGTGGCACCGGTCTGAGTCTCTTCAACAATTTTGACTCTTTCTTTAGCTTCAAGAGCCTGATGTAAGCCTTCACTATAGCGTTGCCCCGGCTTTAGTCGTCCAGTGAAAGAATCAATGATAACAACTTCACTATCCTTAATTACGTAATCTACGTCCCTCTTGTAGAGGGCTTCAGCAACCAAAGCTTGATTGACGTGATGTACCAAGTCCATGTTATCCGGATTATACATATTTTCCAGACCGAACTGTTGTTGTACTGCATCAATCCCTGGATCGGTCAGAGCCACGTGGCCTCTTTGTGTACCCTTCTCATCGACTTCGTAATCCAAGCCTCGCTTAAGCCGTTGAATGACCTGTCTTACTTTTCTGTAGAGTTGGACTGGTTCTCCTGAAGGCTCAGCGATAATTAACGGTGTTCGGGCTTCATCAACTAGGATACTATCAACTTCGTCCAAGATGGCAAAGTTATGCGATCTTTGCACCTTTTCTTCTTCATGTTGGGCTTTATTATCCCATAAGTAATCGAAACCAAATTCACTGTGTACGCCATAGGTTATATCTGATTGGTATCCTGGTTTTTTGCTTGATCTTGGCAAATCGTGTAAAGTAAGCCCAACAGTTAAACCGTGGAAACGATAAATTTGTCCCATCCATTCAGCATCTCTTCGTGCCAAGTAGTCATTGACAGTCGCAACATGTACCCCGTCTCCAGATAAAGCATTAAGATAGATAGGAAGGGTGGAGGTAAGTGTTTTTCCTTCACCTGTTTTCATTTCAGCAATCGTTCCACGGTGCAGAGCTACCCCACCAATCAATTGTACATCGTAGTGCCTTTGCCCCAAAGTTCGCTGGGCGGTTTCCCTGACTACAGCGAAGGCTTCTGGCAGTATATCTTCCAGTGTGGCTCCGTTGGCCAGTTGCTGACGAAATTCGGGTGTTTTGGCTTTTAACTGTTCATCTGTCAATTGTTTGGTCTTTGTTTCCAATCGGTTGATTTCGTCCACCTGCGGTACAAATTGTTTGGCATCCCGATCTTCTTTTTTACCAAATACTTTGGTCAGAAAATTCTGTAACATTTCTCGGTTTACTCTTCTTCACTTTTGGTTTGTATTGATCTAGTAATTGGTTGGTTGTGATCCTCAACTCCCCTATCGCTGGTTCCTTCCTGTTCCTGGAGTCGATCACTAGCAGTCATTGATTCGTCTGATAAATCATGATCTTGTGTCTCTACTGGTTGCTGCTCTTCTGTTTCTAGCATATTCTCATCATGGATTTGGTATCGTAAGATTGTATAAATGATAGTGTTTCCTACTGAAGCTATCGAGAACAGGTAAGAGATAACCAACCCCAAAATGAACATGGCAGTTAAACCCATCAAGGTGCCGGCAACTTGCAACGGAAACGATTCGATATCACTGGTCTCGAAGACATACTCCCAATTGGCATTTAGACCAAGATTGGCAATGATAGAAACTAACCCCCCACTTATTACATCCGCTTGTCCCATAACCTGGGCCATATCTACAGGAAGTAAAAGGCGGATAGGTAGCAAAATGATGGTAGACCCAACTAGACAAAACCCTGCCCATATTGGCACACTAATGACTTTAACCAACAACAATAAATCGCTATACAAGACCAGATGCCATGGACGATTCCAAATCATCGAATACAGTTGATAGATCGTTTCAAAACTATCGGAATCGGCAACGGCTACCACAGAAGGAGCAAACAACAGGCTAGCAAATAAAGCTAAAATTTGATAAATGGCTAGCAGCCCGACGACAAAGGCAATTGGTAATAAGAATGAGGAAAACATGGTTGTATATTGGCCGATAAAGGGAACTCGGCCTAGTAAACCAATGAGCACTGGAGGAGCCAGCATCACTAGGAAAATTACCAAAATGCCAACCATCGTACCGAAGACAGACAGCCAGCGTTTTTCAACAAAGGACTTAGCCTCATCGATACTATAAAACGGGTTATTCTTCAGCTGCTCCAAAGTGATTTTGGATACCATTGTACTAGTCACAAAGAAAGAGATGAACAGCACTAGCACACTCAGGCCAATCGCGAACTGAGTTATGCTCGGCAAGTTTCCCATTTCTGATGGAAATACAGGCCTTAATCCATAACTAGACCAAAAGCCACTGACCAGACCCACATCGACTACTAACAAGCTAAGATAAACTAGGATTTCGTGTGCCAAATAAGCAACCAATAGACCAATAAAATGGTTGGATATTTTCTTAAGGCTAAAAGCATATCGCGCCGACCGAAAAACATCGAAAAACCTAAACCTCAAAGCTTCCATTTTTGCACCTCAATTTCAAGTCGTATGTGATTGAACAAAACCGGCCAAAAAGTGTGGTTATGATACATTAATCCAGTGGTACGGTGCAACAAGCACTTTGCCAGGTATACTGTAATTGACACCTTTTTGATCGGTATGATATCCTTGCTGTACCTGAAGTCGGTAGGGGAATAAAAGTTTGTTGGGTGCACATGTTTCAGTTGCTGGTGGTTTGCATAAGGCGTTTTCTCACGGGCACAAACTTGGATGCGATGCAATCCAGATTTTCGTTACAAACCCAAACCGATGGTCAGGTTCCGCACTTAGTTCAAAGCAGGTTGAGTCATTTCGCAAAACTCACAAGCAAAGTAATATCCAACAAGTAATTGTTCACGATATTCATTTGACCAACCTAGCTTCACCAAAAGCTGAAACACGAGACAAATCGACCCAAGCCTTTGCCTGGCAACTAGATTTAGTCGAGCAGTTAGGGTTGGAGTACTTTGTTACTCACTTAGGTTCCCATTTGGGTGCAGGTGAACCAGAAGGACTAAGAGTTTTGAGCCGAAGTTTGAACCAAATACTAGATCAGAGCCAGTCAGCAACTATCTTACTGGAGACTACTGCTGGCCAAGGCCGTAATCTGGGTTATCGATTTGAGCACTTGCAACAAATCATCAGCCAGTCGAATCAACCTGATCGTCTGGGCGTATGTTTTGATACCTGTCACGTTTTTGCTGCAGGTTATGATCTTCGAACCGAAGAGGATTATTATCGGACGTTTAATCAGTTCGACCAAATCGTCGGGCTTGGCCAAATCAAAGCCTTCCATTTGAACGATGCTAAATCCGGATTTGGTAGCCGTGTTGACCGGCATGATCACATTGGTCAGGGCAATATCGGGTCAACACCCTTTGAACTGCTGGTCAAAGATCCAAGATTTCAAGGGCGGCCGATGATAATTGAAACTCCGGAGATGAACAAAATGCACGATTGGAACCTGAAAACTCTACGCCAACTACGACCAGCAATACCACTGGATGAGCCTTTGGCTGACTAGATAGAAGGTTGTTTGAATGCTTGGATTAGGCGAAATCTTTGTCATATTTCTGCTTTTTTTTGCTGTCATTCTAGTGGCCAGATATCAAGCCAAACGAATTTGTCCTGATTGTGGCTTGGTCGTGCGTGGGTCAGTTTCCTCTTGTCCTGACTGTCAACGGGTTTTTCGTAGCCGAAGTAGCTCAAGCCAAAAGGGTTAGTCATTGCTCATGAAAATTACGTTTTTGGGTACTGGAACTTCGACAGGGGTTCCCATGATTGGCTGCGATTGTAGGGTTTGTCTTTCGACAGATCCGAAAAATAAACGGACGCGCCCATCCATACTGATTACAGTTAACGACTATAACATCTTAGTCGACACCACACCTGAGTTTCGTTTGCAAGCGATTGCCAATGGAATACGTCGTGTGGATGCAGTTTTGTTTACTCACTCGCATGCTGACCACATGCATGGAATTGATGATTTACGGATCTTTTCCAAAACACAGGAAGATCCGATCCTGTGTTACGGAAACTCGCCTACACTTGCTCGCCTACGGCACGCGTTTGATTATATTTTTAGCCCTGGTCATTACAGAGGGTTGTTACCCAACATAAAACTTGAATCCGTCGAAGGGCCCTTCTCGTTATTTGGTCAGACGATCGTACCAATCCAGGTTATGCATGGAAAAATAGAAGTGCTCGGTTTTCGATTGGGTGATTTCGCTTACGTCACGGATTGTGGGCACATTCCCGATAAATCGATGGATTTGCTGGTCGGTGTCGAGACCTTGGTTTTGGATGCCCTGCGATGGGAACCGAAGCATCCGGCTCATTTAACTATCCCAGAAGCGATCGATATTTCGCAACGGCTACAAGCCAAGCAAACTTATTTCACACATATGATGCATTTGGTTGAGCATCACGAGACCAATGCCAGGTTACCGGGCGGGATTGAATTGGCCTATGATGGATTGGTTTTAGAGGTGAATTGATTTAATTTCTCCCAATGGATATAACTAGAAGGTAAAGTGAAGGACAATGTTTGGTAATCAGAAAGTTACCCTTCAAATTGAAGGGATGTCTTGTCAGCATTGTGTACAAACTGTTACAGAGGCACTGAAGTCTTTGGCTGGGGTTAGAAGCGTGAAAGTTGACCTGAGCCAAGACCAAGCTGTAGTGAAATTTGCCGCCAAACAGGTGGAGGTTTCACAGATGAAGGATACAGTTAATCAGGCCGGTTTTCAGTTCGTAGGCAGTGAGTAAAAGTTGTAAAAAAAGTTAAGTTGGAGGGTTGACAACACCTCTAGCTTGTTGTATTATACGATGTCTTTAGTTTGGGCATGGTCTGACCAAATTACGCTCGGCCGTGCCAGTATTTGTTTTTGGCTCTTGACTGGAAATGTCAGAAAATTAGATTAATCAGTAAATGTTAAAAAAGCAAAGGACTTATATAAATGAATAGTACTTCTCTCGACTGTGACCCTATAAGTAGAAACGACTCTGCAAGTAACATTTCTATTCAAGAATCAGAATTATCAGAATTTAAGTTAGACTCAAGTTTATCGCATCAAAAGCAATCGACACCTTTAAATGGAGGATTCCGACCCATGAGAAGCGCGGCTTCATTGTTTTCAAAGTTCAACCTATTTAGAACCCTTTGCCTGCTATTGGCCATTTCGGTTACTGGGCTAGCTTCAGCTGCCCCAATTGCCCGGATCGCCAGTAACGATTACACAGCGGGTTCGACTGGCCAGTATGTCGTCATTCAAATAGACGGTGTTGAAGCTGGACAGCAAATCTATGTCGCCCAGCCTGTCCGGACTCCGGCAGACAGTTATAGCCAGATTGGACCAGGCATTTCAGCTGTGGTGGGTGGTAACACTTTAGTGAATGACAACTATGACTTTGACGGAAACCCTGGCACAGCTCTAGAGCAATGTGTTTCCTTCCTCGTAGCTGCTAACACGACATCAGTTAAGTTCACTTATGGGCCCGCCAATATCGGGATTGACAACTCGGATCCGCGCCCTGAGTTTCGAATCGCGGTTAAAAAAGGTGGCGTCGTGGTTGCAATGGATTCCAGCGACCGGCCAGACCTCTACATTTTGGCAGCTGGTTCAGGGACCGCATCCATAGTTGATGATGCAGCTAACGACGCAGCTCCGGACAGGAAAGTTGCTGCTGGCGCTTCTGACCTCAATTTAACATTGACCTATTCCAAAGTGGTTTCCACTTTGAATGGTGGACAATTACAAGTAATCATTCCGGATGGGTGGACGGCTCCAACGGCCGACAATTTTAAGGTTGACGATATAGCTGATGCGAATGCCAATGGTACTGATGACACCAAAGCTAATACTGGCACACTGACCTTTAGCGGTCAGGCTGTAACTATTCCAGTGTCAGGCGACACTTTTAATAATAATTTTGTTTTCAAGTATTCTGGAGCTACCGCTCCGATGACTGTTGGTAACAATGAGTTTGCGGTTAAGGTTAAAGGCCCCAAATTCATGGAAGAGCTGACCCGTATTGCTGACATGACCAACGTTACAGTTGCTACAACAGGGGTTGGTAATGGAGATGCCGCAGGTTCATTTGCCTTAACAGTTAATGATTCTTCGCCAGGTCAGGTGACAGCTATTAGTCAAGGTAATTCTTTCGTTATTACTTTCACTGCTGCTGGAACTCTAGATGGTGGGCGGATGGAGATCGGGTTGCCTAGTACACATTTCTCAGCTTTCGATAACAAAGCTGGCGAGCCAGGTTATACGATCGTCTCTAGTACAGGTACTGTCGCAGCCGTTTTTGGAGCAAAAGCAGATTCCGGGTTCTCTGGTAATGGTTTGGGGATTGAGATCTCCAAACTGCGTAAGGATGAGACGGTAACTGTTAATTATGGTTATACTTCTGGTCCGTCTGGTGTGACCGTAGACGCAAAAACTACCGGTTTCAGATCCTTCCCTGTTAGTATCAATTCATCTGGTAAGGTTACTGGCGCTGCCAATGAAAAAGTTTCAGAGAATAAGGAACCAACGTTTGAAGTTTTAGCTGCTAGTGGAAGTGGGACACTGGCTGTAACCAAGGATACTGCAGGTACAGTTGATGACGAAGGCGCAATCGTGGATGATGGTGCCAAGCCGGCCACTCTGAAAAATCGTGATGACGACACCAAAGCAACATTGGTGGATGGTTCAATGATGCTGACGGCGAATGCTGGTGATGCGATGACCCTTTACTTTAACTACGAAGCGGCAGGTAAGATCAAGAATGGTTCATTGCTGATTAATTTGGATCCTAACTGGCAAACAGCTGATTCAGATAGCAAGGATGCTGACGGTAACTTTACTGGAAACGTCTCTGTGGTTAACAAGTCGGGTGGAGCTGAGCTAGGAGCAATTTCTGGAGTCGGCCATCAGATTACGGTTCCGTTAACTTTTATGAAGGCCGGACAGACTTTCGATGTGAAGTATGTAGTTACTGCCCCGATCGAGAAGATTGACGAGACTACTTTCACTTTTTCCATGGCCTCGGTTGACTATGAAGCTTTGACCGAAATTAAAACTCCTCGTGGCACTGGAAGCCCTCACAAGATTAAAGTTACTCAAGCCAAAGATGGTTCAGGTGTCTTGTCAACGCCTCTAGCGGATGATAGCGATAAGTACACAGTTACGGCTGGTAGTACCGGTAACAACTATGACGTAGTGTATACGGCTGCCGGTCGGATGGATAAAGGGCGTTTGATTTTTCAAGTTCCAACCAACTTCCCTACACCAATCAAAGATAAGGATGGAAATGTATCGGTCAGCGTCGTTAGCTCATCTGGTGGTGTATCCATAGCAGGCCAAGCAGCTTTTGAAGATGCCGATAAGGTTGGTGACAATTGGTACAAAGCGTATTTCCCCATTACAACTATGGCGGGTACGTCTACAGTCACCTTCCGCTACACCGGCGGTGCTCGAGATATTATCAACACTATCGATACTACTCAGACGGCTGCTGCTGACAAACTGGTCGTTTACTCTAAAGGTAGCGACTTGAATGCAGATGCCACTGGCGTGGGTGACGTGCAAGTGTCTGGCGGAAAAGTTACCGTTGAAACTACTTTTGCCGCTGATGGTACAGGTGTAGCTAAGTTTGTTGATGGTAACAGTGGCGCCGCTGACGAAAAAGATACTCTGACTTCAAAAGTTAAGACCCTGTTGACTCCAGCTGGCAACAGTTTGATTATCCGTTACTCCCCAGTGGGTCAGACTGGATGGGAAGATGACCCCGTTGCAGGTGTTGTTGGTGCCAAAGACAATGCTGAAGCCGGTAAGGCTGAACTCCAATTCGTGCTACCACCAAACTGGACTGCTCCACAGACGGCTAATGCTGGTACCGCGGGTTACGTGCAGGTCAAGAAATACAACATAGGAACTAACGCTTACGATATAAATTTAACCGACATCAAGATTGCTACTAATACTGTGACTGTGTCGAAGGTTTATCTGGCTTCTAGTGCAGAAAAAGTTGAGTTCCAGTATTTCAAGCCTACGACTTCTGGTCGAGCAGTCGACACCGGTTTTGATATCAAGCATGCTAGTAACGGTGGGACGTTAGCCGCAGTTAATACCCTGATTTATAATTTGGGTGGTGCTGAAGATGGTATTGGTTCTGCTGTAGTCGAGATCATGGGTAAAACTGATGATACTGGCACCGCAAATATAGATGAGCGTCGTACTATCGCTGCTGGAACCAGTAGCGCTAACATTCAAGTTACTATTACGGCTGAAGCCGATATCATTAACAAAGAGATTGAGATTATTGTTCCTGCAAGGGACGCAGATGCTAATAAGACAGCTGAGTTTAGTATGGGGCAACCACAAACAACCGACACTAACGGAAATGCATATGTAATGCCGTTGGTGGCCGGTGCTACTTTGTTGAATGGTGCTGACGCAACCTTTGCCTCATCTATTGATGCTGCTACTGGTCAATTGCGGCCAGGTGTCTTTGGTCAAAAGATACAATTAAAAGTCAATAAATTAGCCTATAGTGAGGATGCTGCTACACGACCCACAATATTGGTGCAGATCAAAAACGTCAAAATCCCAACGGCTGGCAGTAATGACACTTACACCTTTACTATTGGTTCAAGAGAAGCTGCTGCAGACCTGAATGTTAATACCGCTGATAAAAAATTCGGTCAGGGGGTTGACTACGATGCGGTTGATGCAATTAATAAGTTGACGGTATTGGAAGTGGTTGAAGCTGGTGATGTTACTACCAATGCAGGAAACAGAGGTGATGCGGGTCGTAATAACGACTTAACTTTCCTTGAAGACAAGCAATCTCACTATCACTCAGCTTTTGATTATGGCGATCTGACGATCGTGGTTCAACCAGTGGCTGGAGAAGGTGTAGCTAAGGTTGGTTCCATGCAATCCGGAAATTACAATCCTAAGTACATCACCAATACAGCTTCTACGTATAACCTGACCTTAACTTATGAAGCCACAACTGAGATTAGCGATGTTTGGTTCGATGTTCCAGCCCAATGGACTATGCCTGACTTCACTGGTAATAAAGTCGGAGATGTAGCAACAACTCCGACCGAAGGTGTTGTGAGTGTCAGTCTATCGAACGGTACCACAGCTAACGTGTCAATTTCTGGTCGAGGTAACTTGACACAAGAAACGGCGGCTAATGCAGCTAATATTGCCAAGTTGAATCAAAACAAAGTCGGAAATGTTGGTAGCATCGGTACTAATGCAGCCAATAAAGATGCTAATGGCAGTATCATCCTTAATCAGGTGATTACGGTTCCAAATGCTAGTAAAAATGCTAGCCCCGATACTACTTTGGGTGCTCAGATCAGAGTCTCGGCCAATGGAACGTCTTTAAGCGGTGATGGAACACTTTTGGCACCAGGACAAGTTCTGTATGTCCATATTGCCAATACTAAATTCACTGGTTCAGCGGCTACAGATTCGATTTTCAAGACCTACAGTAATGGTACATCCTTGAAAAGTGGGTTGCATCCAGTAGTCTCCTTAATCACATCCAAAGATGGTATTGGTCGAGTTGACGACGAGTTAACCACACGTGTTACTCACATGACTGAAATCAAAGATGAATTCCAGTTTGTGTCAGGAACAGAGAAAGCGGACCTAATAACTCCTCGATTCCAAGACAATGAAGCCGCTGACCAGATAGCGGATGTAGTAGGGTACGCGGTTGGTGAAACCAAGACTATGTACTTCTACTATGGGATTGAGAAAGGTACATTCATTAAAGATGGTGAATTGCAAATGCTGGTGCCATCTGGGTTCTCTGCCCCAACAGCGGCTGAAGCAGACGCTGCATTAGACGCTGGTAATATTTCTGCCTTTACTGGTTTGCAAAGTAATCAGGCTAATGTGCCTGGCTTTAACAACAAAAAACAACTAGATATTCGTTTGCTCTACCTGTCCCAAGATGGTAATGACAATGTTACAGTGGTTGATGCAGCTGTCCATGACACTGAAGCTGAATTGACCGCGATTGGGTTGTCTGACAAGACAGATATCCCTGTATCAGCTGATGACATTATCATTAGTGGTAATTTGGTGAAGGTCAAATTACGACACATGATTGGGAATCAGCACTTCCTGCAAATTAAGTACCACGGTACGGCGCCTAATCTGATTGGGTATTACGACAGAGGTACTAACTACGAAGGTAGGAAAGCGACAGAGACGAACGTCAATTTGGCCACATTTAATGTTACAACCATTAATGGTGCCAATACTATAACTAACACTCCTGACGTAGAATTAACGACTGATGCTGGTGGCAACTTCATCGATGACGAATTGGAAGATGACGTCATGACTGGTGAGATTTACGCCTTCCAGTTCTGGTCCCAGTCCGGCCCATCCTCGCTTGGGCACGCGGCATTGACCGTAGAGAAAAACCGTGTTTACAACGAAACAACTAATCAGTATGTAACTGCTGGTCAAGTTCGAATCAATGTTTCTGGTGGTAGCGTTCTAAACGCAGATATCGAATTGGCTGGTGTTCTAGATGGAGCAGGAACTGACACAGATTATGTTGACTTCCGGAAAGCACTATCTTGTGAGCCAAACATGATTCTCCACTTCACTTACAAACCAAAGGTGGAAATTTCGGCTAAGCACAACGGTATAAATACTAACTTGGTCTTACGCTTGCCCGTCAACAAGTGGGCACAAGTGCCAGGTAACACACCTAATTTCGCTGTTAGCGGCAGTAAACGGATTGAAACCGTACAAGCCAGTATCGCGGCAGTTGGTTTAGGCGGTAATGGGCTGAGTAGTTACCAGGACATCATCATTCCGATTACTACTGCAGACATCACGACTGTGAAGCCAGGTGAGACGATTGATATTTATTATGGCTATGGTGATAGTAAAATCACGGCACCTATGACTTATGGTGATGTTAATGGTGATGGTAGTGGTGATGCCATAACTGTCAGAGACTTTGTGGTTGGTCAAGGAAATGCCGCTGGAACCGCTCTAGATACTGGTGATGTCAATGGTGATGGTGTTGCAGATGGTAAAGACCTTCTGAAGACCTTCTCCATGGAGTTGGGTGATCAATCCTCGGGTGCTGGTGCGGCCGAGATGTATGTTGACACCAACAGCAATATGCCAGTGATAGATAAAACTCACAACGGTGTTTCCAAAGCTGAATACAACGCTGATGGTGTCATTGTAGCGGCTGTAGTTGGCGACAAGGACTACAGAGGATTAGGAGGCGCTACAGTCATTACGATTGATGGCGACCGACAGCAAATCCATGCCGGTAGCAAGTTTGATGCTATGCTGAAGTACACATCTTGTGGCACTATAACTGACGGGGAAATTCGTTTCACCATACCAAACGGTTTCACTGCACCTCAAGTAGGTGATAGTTCTGCAGCCGGATATGTCGACCTGTTCTATCTGGATCGGGATGCCGATATTGATAATGATGGTGTATGGGACGGTACGGAAATTAAAGCTGCCGTTGATGGTAACACTGCGGCATTCCAAGGTGTGCTACCAGTTGCGGCTAATGGTCCATCTTTGTACAACTGGAATCACTTATTCCCAGTTTTAGACACCAATGGTCGACCGTTCGCAGATCACAGAGAAGGTGTTGGCGCCATCAACTATGAAGACGATGGCATCAAAGGAGCTGCTGGTAATGGTCGGGTAGCTGGTATGGATATTCCGCGAGCTGTCTACGATGTTGAGTATGGCGCACGTAAAAATGATAGTGATAAAGACTTACCAGCTAGTCTTGGTTTGCCAATCGTCTCTGGTCAAACAGTTTCGTTCAAGGTAAATCGTCTGGTAGCTGGTGGAGTTCTGGCACTACGTTATAAAGCCGCTGTCGCTCCGATAACACGAGCCATGGGTGTTAGTGCTCCGGCCTTTAACATCGAGACCCGTTCTGTCTACGGTCAAGGTAATTTCGTGGCTGTCAACGCATTGCAAGCACAGAGCATGAAACTTGATATCCTGAATGGTGTTGGTTTGGAAGATGGAGCCGGAAAATCGTCTGGTAACATCACTGTCTCACCGACATCAGTTCCTGCGGGATCAACCAACACTTATACAGTAACTTACTCACCATATGCTTCCTTGAGTAAAACAGTAGGTAGCTTAGCTGGTGGTAATAATGATGGTCAGCTTACAATAGTTGATTTTTCAGTGCCGGATAAAACCGTTGCCGGAGTTGCGACTGGCTGGACCTTCCCTGAAGTTGACAACAAAATCGATGAAAGTAAAGTCACAGTTACCTTAACCGGTGGCGCTGCCATGAAAGATGATAATAAAGATGGCATTGCCGTTACACCAGTACGATTTAACGGCGACTATGTTTCGATTGAAATGGTTACCCTGGAACCGGGCCAGTCGATCACAGTCGAATTCCAAGATGTTGTTGCTCCACCACAGAGTTCTAGTGTACAGCATAATTCAACCACACCAGGTTTCAGAGTCTGGGCACATCCAAAAGAAGGTGCAATCGAAGCTGGTTTAACTAAGTGGAGAGGTCCATTAGCTCCTCTAACTGCTGATTCAGACAAAGTAACAATAGCTCCAGCTACAGATGGATCAGGTGTTGCTTCGTTAGGAGCGAGTAGTCATACCAGTTACTTGATCAACGCAGGTGGTGCACCAGGTAATCTGAAGTTTGTTTATACTGCTCAAGCTGAAATGGCCGAAGGTGCACAAATAGCACTTAATGTTGATTCAGCATGGCCTAACCCACATACAGATGCTGACGAAGATGTTGATGGTGATGGTACCAAGGCGGCTGATGAAGCTGGTTATGTAGCTATCGGTGGAACAGCTGCTGGGGACGTGGATGTAACAGCTAAAACTAGTTTGGACGGCAACCAGATTTTGGTTACAGTAAAAACTGGACAGGTTCCAGCTGCATCACTGACTCAAGGCGAAACCATCATCTTTGAGTATGGTAACCCGCAATTAAAAGCTCCAGCAGCTCCAGGTACTAGTTACAAGTTTGACATTCTCTCAAAGAAAAAGGATGGCACTTTGACTTCGGTCAAGGATTCACCCCTGAATGTCTATGTTAGTGGTGATGGTACGGGTACTGGTTATGTTAGCTTGTCTCAGACTACGGTACGTGCAACTGGTACTTTGACAACTGATGTTACTTTCGAGCTAGCTGAAACTATGGCTGCAGGGCAGTTAAAAGTTACTATTCCTGCTGGATGGGAAGTTCCTAAGTCTGTTTCCAGCGACGAGACACCTGTAACTACTTGGCGTGTTTCTTCTAAAGTTGTAGGTACGGTTGGAGCAGCAACTGCTGGTAAGGCTACTTTTGACCCAGTCAATGGGGCCAATGAGACAGAAGTAGTAGGAACTTTCGTCGATAATGGTAGTGATATTGTTTTCGACGTCCCAGCCGGTGCAGTACGTGGTGATAAACTAATCTTCACTTATACTGGAAAAGTACAGGCGACCGCCGGAGCTGTAAATATTCCTGCAGTGTCTAAATCCAACATAGACAAAGTTTTTGGTTCTGTACTACCTGGACTGACAGCGACTGTGCAGAACATCGTTTCAGGAGAAGGAACAGCTGAAAGAGTCGGAACTAACCCGTTGCCGTCCAGAAGTAAGTCCAATGTGCTGCAATTCAAATTTACAGCTAAGGGTACTATGGATGGTGGTGCAGTCAGACTACAAATTCCGAACGATTTCACCTTACCACAAACTACAGACCCAAATATAGCCGGTTACGCGACTGCTTATTCAACCGGATCAATTGGTAACTTAGAGATTACCGATAGCGCTGGAAAGAAAGCTGGCGAAGAGGGGGTTGGTACACTTAACTACGTTAAAGTTCCATTAACCACCTTAGCTCCAGCAGCATCCGTAACTGTAGTTTATGGTTCAGGTGGTGCAGATGCTGGTGTACAAGCTCAGGCTGCGCCAGGGTTTGCTTCATTCTACTTTGAATCTAACAGTGGCCTTGATGCTGCTACGGCAGTAAGCGGAACCGCTGACGATTGGAGTCGAGCTTCGATCGGTAATATGCCAGTGCAGGTTACTGACGCACCTCATGGTTCTGGTGAATTGACAATCCCTTCAGGTGATATTAGTGCTGGTGAGAACCAAGCCGTTCAATTGCTGTATACGGCTGTTGGGACTAGTTATCAGTCTATGTTGCGTGTCTTCAAGCCAACTGGTACTGGTTGGGCAGATTTCTCTGCCACTACAATCAGTGTAGTGAAGCCTTCAGGCAGTGCAACGACTCGTTTCTCAACTCCAACTTATGCTAGTGATGGTAGTTATCTGGATCTGCCTCTCGTTTATATTAGCGATAGCAAATCGGTACAGATCAATTACACTTCAATAGCACCGAACCAGCTACAGGTCTCGTCGGTTAGTGCTTCTTTTGCGAACACTAACGTAGCCGATGATCTGTTGCCACTAAGCATACAACCAACTATCACGGTTAAGGGCGCAGCCGATGGTTCAGGTAGTGTCAGCATCGCTTCCGGTACGCTTACCGCTGGTAGCCCTGCTGGACCAATTGTGCTGACTTATACAACCGTCGGCCCGATGGATAAAGGTGGTATTACTATTGATGTACCAGCAGCCTTTACTGCCCCCGGTCAAACAACTATCAGTGCAGATAAAGGTACTGTCAGTACAGACGGTGCAGTGATTACTGTTAGTGATTTGACTTTGACAGCAGGTGGGAGTGTTAAAGTAACCTATGATGGTAGTACTGCTCAGAAAACCGCTGGTGAAGCTGGATTCGTAGTTAAATCTAAATCTGGCACTGACGGTGTTTTAACGGCGTTGTCTACCTCACCTGCTAAAGTTACTGTTGGCTATGCTGCTAGTGGTACAGGAATCATCTCCGTGAGTCCGACCACTGTGATCCAAGGTGCAACCACTGAAATGGCTTTCACTTATACATCAATTGGTGAAGTTCAGAATGGTTCATTGCGTATCAGCATACCGGAAGATTGGGGAGTATCAACCAACTTAAAAACCAAATCACTTGATCAAACAGCTTTTGATCCGAATAATCCGACTCAAGACCGGATTAATTCCGCAGTTCGCTCAACTGATGGAAGAACAGTGTCAGTGTCTATCCCGCAGCTTTCTGCAGATACATCTTTCACTGTTACTTATGAGTTGACAGCGCCAGCGGCCAAGAAGGACAACGAGTTTAAAGCCCTCTTCCAAGGTGGACCAGCAGCTCAGTTCATTGAACTAACTGATCCATCAGATTTGGATAAAGATGGCGAAACAAGTGATAACGCACTTATCGTTCCGACTACACCTGCCGCTAGCCAAATTGCCTTCAAGAGCAATCAGGTCAGCATGTTGCAGGGTGTCAGTTCAACGGAAATCGTAATTGAAACCAGAAATGACGACGGCGGACCAGCTTCGCCATCCAATGACCTGGTTGTAACCTTTACATCAAGTTCAGGAACTGGTGTATTCTCACTGGCCAAAGATGGTGCTAGTCAGAATGCCATTACTGTTGCTCAAGGATCTACTACTGGAAGCGTCTATTACAAAGATGCGGCTGGTAGTGGTACAGCGACTTTGACTGCAACCAGTAGCATTGGAACCGTTACTCAAGCAGCTACCATCACCGACGTAGCTTCCAAACTGGTCTTGACAGCTAAGGAAAGCAATTATGTCGGAGATGAAGTTACACTGACAGTTGAAACACAAGATTCAGCTGGTGTCGTAGCTACTACCGTGAGCGGCATAGCTATTAGCTTAGCTTTAGCTGATGGAGAAACCGGAACAATTACTCCAGCCACGATTAACTTGGCTAGTGGAGTTACCGCTGGTTCAGCTGTACTGACAGGTGCAGCAATTGGTAGTGTAACAGTAACAGCTAGTGCTACTGATCTTACCTCTGGCACTGGATCATTGACTTTCAACAATACGGTGTCTACTGTTAGTGTCAGTGGAAGTCCAGTCAAAGCTGGTAATGCCATCACAGTAACAGCTACAGGTAAACCAGCTGCTACTGCTACCTTTAGCATTAGCGGTGATGTAGCTACTGGAGTAACCATGACTGAGTCCACAACCGAAGCGGGTACTTACACTGGAGTTACTGAGACTGACTTCAGTGGTATCGCTGATGGGAGTTACGATGTTACGGTTACGATCGGTGCTGGTAGTGAGAGTAAGGCTGGGTCCGTGGTTGTAGACAATACTGCTCCATCCATTGCCTCAGCTATATCCGATAAGACTAGCCTAAGAAACGGCGAATCTTTGACCTTAACCGTCGAGGCTGAAGCTGGAACTACGGTAACAGCAGATGTTTCAGCACTGGATACCACTCAAGCCACTGCAGTAGCAGTCGCTGAAAGTGCCACCGCGGGGACTTATAGCGCCGAGATTACCATCAGCAGTGATACGACAGCCGAAAGTGGTAACAAGAAGATCGTTGTTACTGCTACTGATCTAGCTGGTAATAGTAGTACGGCTGAAGTAGAGATCGCTTTAACTACCTACTCTGCCTTTGATCTGGTGATTCCTAAGGGTATTGGTCTGATCCATGTACCTCTAAGTGTTACCGAAGTCAATGGCGAGAAGAAAACAATCACTACTATTGCTGATTTGCATGATGCCATTGGTGATGACAAAGCCTTCTTGATCACCTACGATACCAAGACTGAGTCTTGGAGAAGTTATCTGGGCGATACTAACAATGGTACAGCTAGCGACGTAGCAATTACTGATGATCTGGGTATCATCACGGTTAGAACAGCTGCCACCGATGCCGTAACTGTTAGCTTGAAAGGTAACGCTTTGGGAACGGCAGGTGCTAGTTCAATGACCTTGAAGAAAGGCAAGAACTTGGTTGGTGTGCCAGTTAAGGATATTCGTATCGCCACTATAGGTGAATTACTCTCCTTAGAAGGTGTATCAGCTACCAGTGCCATTGTTTCACAGGAAGGTACTTTCAAAGTCCTGACATCCTTAGATAAAGGACAAGACAGTGATGTAGCCATCACTGGAGGTCAGTCCTTCATCATTGTCGGTAAAGAAGATGCGACAGTTGCTGTTAGTGGTGATGCTTGGGATAATGTCTCGGCAGTAGCTACTGCAGCTGCCATGTCAGCCATTGGGTTTGAAGTCTACAGTCAGACTCCAGTCATGGCGATCCAAGGCAGTTTGAATAGCAATGGTCTACCAGTTGAAACTGATCAGTTCAAAATCAGCTTGAAGAACGTCAACACCGGTACTATCCATACTGGATCGGTAATCGATAATCAGTTTAAACTGACTATAGTCGATGCTGTTTCAGCCAAAGTAGCTAGTGTGGGCGATGTTCTGGAGATCAGCGTTGAAACAGGTAATCAGCAGTATGGGGTTGAAACTCAGCGTCATACCGTCAGTCAAACTGATGTTACGTCTAGTTTGCTAAGTTTGCCAGAATTGGTAACTTACGAGATTCCAGCTGAAACCTCACTGTTGGCCAACTATCCTAACCCATTCAACCCAGAGACTTGGGTGCCATTCAGGTTAGCCGTTGACAGTGATGTCCAACTGACCATCTATAATTCCTCTGGTAACATGGTGCGTCAGATCGACATTGGCTTCAAAACAGCCGCAGTCTACGAGACAAAAGACCGAGCCATTTACTGGGATGGTCGAAATGCGTCTGGTGAAATGGTAGCCAGTGGTATTTATTTCTACACACTGGAAGCGGGTGATTATGTCAGTACTCGTAAGATGTTGATTCTGAAGTAATCAGTAATTACTAACAAGAACTTAAAGCTGTTAAGTACCTGTATTGGTGCTTAACAGCTTTTTTTTTTGATCTAGGTTGTACCATCTAAGGTTTATAAGTTGGAGAAATCGCTTGCGTAGTCTTAGTTTCTTGTGCTAAAATGGCCGAGTCTTTTTCGTATTCGTACTTAACTTATCTGATTGAGTTTACAATTCACAATTTTCACTTAGTCTTGGTGCTCAATGATTGACCACACACATCAAAACGATATCAAAGTCAATGACAGTCGTTTTTCCTTTTTGGGAGGGAGATGGATGCGAAAACAAAAATGGTTTTGTTTTCTTTTTATAGTTACGTTGATTTCTGCGCTGCTTCCACATGTACTACAGGCGCAAGAAACCGACTCTTTTACACTCAACGGTACAGTTCAGAATGTAGATGGTACTGTTGCTGGAGCTGGTTATTCAGTGGTGACAGAAAACCAACGTGTCAAGTCTGGTTGGCTTACTGAACCCAAAGCCGATACTCGCGCTGATGGGACTTTTACTGTTAGTTTCCTAGACATATTTGGTCCTAACAGAACTAAAGTTGGTGATCAACTTGTTATCACCATAACTGAGGTAGCATCAGGCAAGATTAAAGGAAAAAAAACCTATACTGTAGCTGCATTGGATGTTGAAAATTTCGAAACCAGTGTGGTCGTCATGTTGTCGGGTATTACAACCGCTTTTAGTCCAGCTGAAGTTTTAGCAGATGGTCAAGCAACGAGTTCAATTACAATCACCATCCAAGACGAAGGTGAGCTGGTTATCGACGATACTGTTAGTCTATCTGTAGCCGAAGGGCAGATTGGTGATGTGACCAATAACGGTGATGGTACTTACAGTGCATTTTACACTGCTCCATTCATAGCCGTTGATGGAACAAAGTCTGTTTCAGTTTCGATTAAATCAACTAAATTAGATCAGGAAGTTTCTGAGACTCTGATTCTGAAAGAAGTTCCAACGGTTGTCACTTTAATTCCCAACTCCACTTCTTTTACTGCTAGTGAAGGCCTAACTTTGCCTGTCAAAGTGACGTTGGTTAGAGGACAACCACTAAGCGGTGAAATAGTTACCATTGAATCTAGTCGGAATGACAATGGTAATGATATCGGCCAATTGACCGGCTCGATAGTTGAAACCGATGTGGCCGGTGAGTACAAAGGTACTTTCACTTTACCACAGTCCGTTGGAAAGATTTCTCTGGTGGCCAAAGCGGCGGGTGCATCCTCTGAAGCTGTTGAACTAACCATTAATGCTGGTCCCGCAGCTAAAATTGACTTGTCGATTAGTCCTGACACGATTTCTAGTCAGGGTACCGGTCAAATTACCGCTGTTGTTACTGATGCGGTTGGTAACGGTGTCGGAGGGCTGAATCTGTCGATAGCTGGCGGTGGTGGTGGTCAGTTCAGTGATGTCACCGAAACTGCTATTTTTGGAACCTATAATCTGAACTATACGGCTGCGGTAGTAGAGTCAGAAGGGATAGAAACTGCTACCTTCACTATCACTGATAGTGACGTTGGTGGGCAACTCAAGATTAACCTGACACCAATCCCTCCCAAACAGGTGTCGATGGTAGTCGTGAGTGGTACCACATATAAAAAAGGTGGAACCTCACCAATTGGCGGGTTAAATGTTAATGTAAAAATAGGGGATAAAGAATTATCCACAACTTCTGAACCGAATGGAACATACAGTGTAACCGATTTTAACCCTGTTGGGATCGTAGCTCAAACGGGCGACCTAGTATCCGTATCGGTCGTTGACGAGGTTGGGCAAATTCGTGGGCAGATTGCAGCTTTTGTTTTGGAAGAGAAGTACCTCGATGCTAGTGAGGTTACCGCAACTATAACCGGGCAAGACGTTACTACAGACATCGGTGCACGCTCCAATGTGTTGGCCCTAGCAGGTACCGTATTCTTGGAAGATGGTCTGACTGCTGTCGGTGATGGATTAACTGTTTCGATCAATAATTCTGTTCGTGGCAAGAGTGAGGCTGGTAAAACAGACGAGAATGGGGCGTATTCTATAACTTTGTTAGATCCATTGGCGGCCGTTGCCGAAACGGACGATGTACTGTCGATTATAATAACTAATTTAGACGGGCAAACTTTTGAGACTGCTCATACCTTGACTACCGTCGATGTTGAAGCCGGAAAAGTTGAGACCCTGAATGTTACTACTGATCTACTAGCGGTTGAGAGCCGAATTTTTGTTATTGACGGAACAGTCTTTTTGGAAGACGGTGCAACTCCAGCCCGTAGTGGTTTACAAATCCTAGTCAATATCAATGATCAACAACAAAAAACAGCTACCGAAACGGGAGCTGGCTATCAGGTTACTTTTGTAGACGTTTTAGGACAAGGAATCCTAGCCAAAACTGGGGATGAAGTCAAAGTTGAAGTTACGGCTGTTGATGTAGCAGAAGCCAAAGTCGTTGGGGTACAAACCTCCAATCTAAAAACGGCAGAAATTAAAGCCAAAAGGGCTACGATTGATGTAACTACCGATCTGAAGGCCGCGACTAAGGTATTGGCTGTTATTGGTACGGTTACTTTGGAAAATGGCCAGGTAGCTGCTCCGTCAGGCATTAAAGTTTCGATCGAAAATACCGGGATTGCACAATCAACCAGTGTCGATTCGGATGCAAGTGATGGTTACAGTACAACTTTCTTCGATCCTTTGAAAATTGTGGCTGAATCTGGTGATGTTCTAAACATTACTGTTACGGATGCTATGGAAGAAACGTTCCAACTGGCACATACTTTAACCACTGCCGAAGTGAATTCGGGTCTGGCAATTGTTGAGTTGTCAACTGATTTGCCTGCCAGAACTAGCAGCTTAGTTGTATCTGGTCAGGTTTACTTAGTTGGTGGAGAAGTTAAAGCCCAATCCGGTTTAGCTGTATCTGTTTCTGTTGACGATACAACAAGCACTGCCATAACTGACAGTACTGGTTCATATAGTGTTAGCTTAGGGGATGGAATTGTGTCCATCGCAAAAACTAAGTCAAAAGTTATCGTAACCATAAATGATGGTAGTGAAGATCGCGGTTCCGAAAGTGAAAGATTAACAGTAGAGCAAGTGGTAGCAAGTCAATTGAGTATTGATGTTACTACTAATTTGAAACAAACTACCAACGTCTTAGCAGTTAGTGGCTCAGTTACCCTCGAGGATGGAGTTACATTGGCTGGATCTGATCTTGAAGTTTCTGTCAAAAACACCTCAACAGGTATTAGCACTAAGGTGATGACAGAGTCTAATGGTGGGTTTTCTGCCACTTTCTTCGATCCGTTAAGTGTTGTGGCTGAAACAGATAATCAAATCGAAATTAGTGTCATTGATGTCGATCAAGCTACCTACACACAAGCTCATGTGATCACCTCCAAAGAAGCATTAGACGGTCAGGTATCAGTCGAACTAAAGACTCCTTTCCCTGGTCGAAATACGACTTCCTTGATTTCTGGAACCGTATATCGTGAAGGTGGAGAGATTCTTGCTCCGTCAGGGTTAATAGTTGTAGCTTCTATAGGTGAAGTAACAGCTAATGCAACAACTACAAACGATGGGACCTATAGTCTCAGTTTGGACGCGTCCTTGCAGACTGGGAGCCAAATTTCGTTCATCGTATCTGATGAGAGTGGACAGCGTGGCAACCAAGAGCTTTCGTTATCGACAGTACAGGTCGTAGGAGGTACAGCCCAGTCTGACATAGTGACTGATATTGGTGCCACCACAGAACTACTCACAGTAACTGGACAAATTACAGCTGAAGATGGAAGTGCAGTTGGTTCAGATGTAACTGTTGCAGCTACTTTGAGGGAAACAACTCAAACCGTGAGTACTGAGTCTGATGGAACTTATTCGATTGCCTTTGTAAATCTAGTTGGAATCGTAGCTGAAAATGGAGATATGATTCGCCTCATTCTGTCGCAGGCTTCCACTGGAGAGTCAGCCGATATTGGCATTCGGTTGAGTACCAAGCAGGTAGTTGATAAATTAGCGGTTGCTGATGTTCAGTTCAGTGGGTTTAACCTATCAGGTACGATCGTCGAAGCTGATGGGAAATTATTGCAAACTGATTCTGCTGTGTCCATTAGTGTGTTGAATACTGCTTCTGGCCAAACCGTTCAGACCAACAGTCAAGGAGGTGGGTATACGGCCCAGTTCACGACAGCTGAAACTAAGCTGTTTACTGTTGGAGATACGTTTAAGGTTGACGTAGTTAGTGCTGCCGATTCGGCAACCACTCTAGGTGTCGCGAACTATGTTTTGAATAGTGCCGATTTAGATAATAAAGCAGGGGATAGTGGTCAGATCTTCGTCGATCGAACCACTAGTTATAACATTCAAGGTACTGTGCTGGATAGAAATGGAGATCCTGCTGCAGGAGCTATAGTTACTGCGACATCTCCGTTGGCCCAGGTATCTGCTAGTACCAATCAGAATGGAAAGTATGCGATCAAGTTTCTTGATTTTGTTACTAATCCAGCTATTGGTGATCGAATCATATTGGTTACTCAGGTTGAAGGTGAATTGGCTAGGCAGACAGTTGTTACCGCCTTTGAAACGCCAACTCGTGTTGTGACTGTGGATTCGATTCCAATGAGGTTGGGTGGTTTGTCAATTAACTCAGGCCAATACCGAGATTTCATCGATCGTTTGGTAGCCAAGGCTATTGAAAAGACCAGCGTAGGTAAATTATTGGGTGATGGCCTTATGCCATTAGTTCGGAATGATCCTGATCTACGTAAACAGATGTCTGGATTATTAAATAGCTTGTTACCTGGTGGCTTGTTGCCTGAGCAGGTACTTCTTAATCCCGATTTGCCACTCGTGTTTGCCGATCCAGAAAATAAAGACTTAGAAAACTTTGGTAATGGAATTGTACCGTCTCCATTATCAGGTTTAATAGACGGACTAGGTAAACCTGATATGGGGTTAGCACCCTACGTTACTAGCGATAAGCTCGATTTATATTTGTCGATTCCAAGTTCCGAAGTGGCCAAAGTTGAATTTGAATTGAATGGACCTCAATCAAGCAAAGCTGAAGCTGAAAAGGTTACGGCTGGAGAGAACTTCTCTCACACCTTCCAATTCGAAGAAGAGCTAGCCGCCGCCTTCCTACCAGCTTACCCAGCCGAGATTGGGGGGCAACTGTTTAGTAGTGTTACATTACGCTATGCTAGCAAGGATTTACCTGAGCCGAAACTCGACGAAGGGCCAAAGACCCTTGAAGAGCAAGTCCAAGAAAAAGTGGATCAAGTCCTGTCAGATGTAACCAACATTAGTGATAGTGCCACTGACGTTTTGGGTGATCTAGCCGAGGTGGAACTGCCAGCTGATCTTCAAGAACAACTAGGAGATATCAGTAAACAACTGGATTCCTTGACATCCGCTGCTTCTAGTGGTGATGTACAAGATTTATTAGAAGATCCTAAACAGATCGAAGCGGTAAAAGAAAATGTTCAAGACTTTTTAACAGAAGTCACTAGCGCACCTTCTGTGCCCGATGACCTAAAAGCACAGGTAACTGATTTAGACAAAAATTTGGATTCTCTGGATGATGTGTCTAATTTGGCCAGTTTAGCTGGTGGAATGGACTTAAGTGCATTATTCGGTGCCAGATCTCTTAATCGGTTGGTTGGCCCGGTGGCTTATAACCGTTTCGTTGCTCCACCAACTTCCGCTGATTATTCTGGCAGTGCAGCCATGCAGCCTCGACAAATCGGAGATCAATTCATCTGGGAAACGGCCATCAATATTGAACCGGCCAAAATTTACTACTATTACTTCGAAGTTGAGTTTGTGAATCCTATTTCAGTCCAATTTACTGGCTCTTCGGTCAATACTATTAGTCAGTGGGTAATGCCTGATTTACGAAATATGCAACTTGATGATCGAGGCTTAGTTGACCAGTTGCTCACACCAGAAGTCCAAGATACAATGGGCCCGATTTTGGATCCGTTGGTGAGTGGTATTATAGGTGGTGGTGGGGCCTCTTTAGAAATCGCACCTGCAGACCAAGATAAGCTAGTTGCAATCTTAACCCAAAATGCAACAGCCGTATACGAAGATATCTTAACAACCTTGAGTCCGAAATTAGTTTCCATGTTTGCAACTCCTAAGATCGCAGGCGACGAAACTTTGTGGGTGGCCAGGTTTGACTTCGATGCTAATGCCGATGGTGATTATCAGTTAGGAGCTGCCGCTTATGATAGCGTTGGTAATACCGTAGATCAGTTAACGCCAAAATCTTTCGTATTAGATCGAACAGCACCGGCCTCAACACTAGAACCAGCTGTGGTTGAAAATGTAGGACATTATATAACTAACGATGGTACGCACGTAGTTTCGGCTATCAAGCCTGGCAGTATGGGCGTGCTGAATTTGCATGCCAGACCTACTAATTCACAAGCAGACCTAACTGGCTATCTGTATTACATGAAGAAAGATGACAACGAGCCTACCAGCACTTGGTTCACGTTGCCTGTGCCTGAAATCGAAGGTCGAGTTGGGGCTAGCCAGTTGATAGCAGGAGCACTACCTGGACTCGGTTTGGAAAGTATGTTGGGAGCTTTGGATACAGTTCCAGCATCAGTTAGTGCACCACACTTAATGGATATGGCCGTGAGCTCAGTCGAGCCCGGCGATTATCTGGTTCGTGCAATCGGCGTTGATAGTATTCTCAATTTTGGTGCTAATGCTGTACCTACAAAGATTCAGGTTGTTGCTCCGAAAACGGATGTGGCTGAAATTTTTGAACTGATGATTGGGGGGCGCGAAGGGCAAGATACAATTTTCGAGGATACACTCGACTTGGCTCTCAAACTCAAGATGACTTCGAGAACACCTCATCCACTCTCGTCTATCATTGTCAACTTAGATGGTAACGAAGTCGCTTCTGTCGACGGTGACGCCTTATTAACTGCTGAGCAAGACAGCTTAATTGATGTTTCCTACACTATTGATGATTATGCTGACTTACTTGCTGCTAAAGATATGGTTTCGCTTACCGTTACCACTACTAATGCGCTTGGCTTGTCAGATACCCAAACTGTAGAATTAAAACTGAGTGAAGGACTCTATCCGTCATTGCCAGAGGTCCTCTCGATTAAGGTAAGCTCGGATGAGACTAGTATTGACAGTGGTGCTGCTATGGGTATAGTGTCCGTTGAAACTGCAACATCTGCTCGGACTGTACCAGATATTTCGTCTGTTAAAATTGAGATTCGTCGAACAGATGAAAGTGAATGGACATCTTTGGATGAGATAAATGAGCCTGTTCGTGAAGGTACTCAGAATAAGTGGAATATTAGTCTGGATACGTTGACACTAGACGACACCATCACTGGAGATAGTCCAGCTGCACGAGACGTTTCTTTGGATGACAATCCTTACATTGTACGAGCTACAATAACCGATGTTGATGGTGAAACTTATACATCAGATAAACAAGCGGCCTTATCAGTCGATAACGTTGACGATATTGGACCAGTAAGTACAGCTAAAATCCTCAGTTTATCCGATGCCTATGGAAACTTGGATGTAATAGACGGCACCTATGTGGCTGGCGGCCTTTTGGCTGAAGGTGTGGAATCACCCATAGTATCTGTTACAGCGTCTGTCACTGCGGACTCAGCTACTTTCGCTTCTGTTGGTTTGTTCATCAATGGCGACTTGGTGGCACCTTTGATTGCTGACGATAATAGTATCTACAGTGTCAACTTAGATCTTCGGTTGATCGAAAACGGTTCTCAAACTGTCAGTATATTAGCCGTGGATGAGGCTGGTAATAGTGAACTTGCAACCGATTTATCATCAGTTGTAGTTAGAGTAGAAAACTTTACCCCTCCATTCGCTTCAGGTGGCCAGCCATCCGGTGAAATTCTTAGTATTGACCAACTGAGTATTGCTGATGTGGTTGCCGAATTCCCTAAAGGGTACCCTGTCGTCGCCAATTTTGTATTTACTTTGTCTCTGGATGGTGTCAGTGCAGACGAGATTGACGTTTTGATAGATGGAAAATCTGCGAGAGAGCTCGGCCTACTGATTATAGATATTGTACAAGCCAACCGGTCTGCGGATCATGAGACTGATAGAACCTTTGCCGTTTCTCTAGACGTCTCTAATTTCCCGGAAGGCACTTTTGAAAAATTAGAAGGTGTCATTGGCAAGAGAAACGGACAAATTTCTTTCTCACTACCACCAATTAACGTTGACAGGACGGCGCCGGTGGTCACATTACTTTCACCTTTAGCAGGTCATGAAGTTAGTCCGTTACCGACGATTTACGCGGCTTACAATGACGGGGCCATTGGTACTGGGGTCAATATAGCCGAGATTAAACTGATCCACTTGTTGACAGAAGAGTCGTCCATCGAATTGGATGAAGATTTAGTCAAGGCCAGTGAAACTCGCGTTGTCATGACTCAAGAAACACCGTTAGATGGTGGTGCTTACCAGGCTACGGTCTACGCTACTGATAAAGCTGGCAACGTTGGTAAATCAACGGTTGAGTTTGTGATTGAAGGAAGTAAACAACCTGATACAACACCGCCGATTTTGGCTCAAACCAGCCCACAGGGAGTCGTAACTAGCTCTGATGTTACCATCTCAGTTTTGGCCTCAGATGAACAGTCAGGCATTGCTGGGGTAAACTTAACCTTGGATGGAGAGGAATTAGGTGAAGGTGCTTCTCGAAGCATAAGTGATTTAGAAGACGGTACGCATCAGGTTGTGGCTTTGGTTACAAATGGAGATGGATTGGAAACAAGCTATGAGTGGACTTTCTCTGTGCAAGCTAAAGACACTACGGCTCCGGTGATCACTGCAGTTAGCCCAATAGGAATAGTTAAATCTAGCAATGTTAACCTAACAGTACTGGCAATGGATGACCAATCTGGGATAAAAGAAGTACTTTTATCAGTGGATGATGGTGAAGCTAGTAAAGGTTCGACATTAGAATTGAAAGGATTAACACCTGGTATCCACCAAGCTAAGGCTGAAGTTACTAATGGTGTTGGTTTGAGTCAAGTTTATACTTGGATATTTAGTGTTGATATTGACACCTCTGCCCCTATCATTTCTAATCCTCAACCTTCGCCGCAGTCAATTGTAGGTGATGCTGGAGGTCAAGAGGTTATTATCTCAGCCAATATTACTGACGAGCAATCGGAAGTCTCAAAAATTACCCTAAGATTAGATGGCAGTGCTAAAAGCCCGACCACCAAGGATGGCTTGTCCGTCTTCGCCGTTTCGGGACTGAGTGCGGGTCAGCATAAAGTTGAGCTCATTGCTACTAGTACAGGAGGAACCTCAATTTTAGAGTGGACGTTTGAGATTGACAGCACACCGCCTACTATTTCTAGTGTTGCTCCACAAGGTGTAGTGAGAAGTGATACCGTTAACGTTAGTGCTGTTGTGGGCGAAGATTTATCGAAAGTAACGGATGTTACTGTAGCGGTCGATGGGAAATCAACCAAGGCAATGCTTAAAGATGGCTCTGTTCAATTGACTCAATCTGGTCTAGATAGTGGTAGCCATACGGTAACTGTTACAGCTCAAAGTGTTGGTGGTAAAACTTCTCATACTTGGACATTCACTGTTGAGCAGGATGACACGCCTCCACAAATCACCGTAACAGATCCAAAAGGAACTATTCGTGTTGAAAAGCCGATTATATCGGTCTCGGCTGTTGATGACCTATCAGGCATTGATTCAATAAAAATTAGCTTGAAAAATAGCAGTGGAAAAAGCATTTCTGGAAAATCAACTGGAAATGGAAGTTCCACCACTTTTAAGCCTAACAGTGGATTGAGTGCCGGGACATATACTGCGAGTGCTGAAGTGTCTGATAAGAGTGGGAATAGTACTCAAGCACAGTGGACATTTACAGTCGAGTTTGATACAGTCCCGCCGGTAATCGATATTGTTTCACCGACTGGTGAATTACCAGTTCGAGAAACACGTCGTCCCATTATTTCGGCTAAGTATCATGATGCCATTTCTGGTATAGATGCTAAATCCGTCAAAATATCTCTGGATGGGGCACTAGTAATTCCGCAAAAAACTACGAGCGACCAGGTTATCTACACACCACAAGAGGACCTTAGTTTTGGTCGGCATTCGGTTAAAGTAGAGGTCTCGGACGTTGCTGTACCAACACCGAATAAGGCCACGATTGAATGGACTTTTATTGTTGAAAGTCCTGATAACGCGGCTACGGTTGTACTTAACGCTCTCAATTACCCAAACCCATTTAAAAATGACACAACTATTGCTTTTAGCGCTTCCAGACAAGCTAAAGTGACGATCGAGATCTTTGATGCTTCGATGCGTTTGGTCAGAGTTTTGGAAACTGCTAAAGTCGTTGAGACTGGTGAGCATTACAAAAAGTCATGGGATGGTAAGACTGAGGATGGTGAATCGCTTGCTCGTGGGGTTTATTTCTGCCAGATTACGATACTGAGTGAGCTTAAGCCAGAGTATCGTCTTTTGAAATTAGCACTTACTCGATAAAAAATTAGGTACATGTTAAAGGGGAATAAATTCGTTCCCTTTTAGCTGTATAGGAGAATCAATCAGATGTTCCACAAAAAAAATCAACAGACAGTGGTTTGGCTTTTTCTTTTAGTTACGTCTGTGTGCATAGCTGTAGCAGATGTAGATTCCACTCCATACCTCCGATTGGGCACTGGTGCTCGTTCCGTGGGCATGGCTGGGGCTTTTACCGCCATCGCTGATGGGGCGAGTGCAACAGTTTTAAATCCGGCGGGTTTGACCGGTGTCAGGGATCTTACATTTACCTTAGCAACACAGCAACTATCTTTTGATCGTACTCACAGTTTCATTGGAGTTGCCAAAAATATCAATTCCCAAAGTATGGTTGGCTTTTCGCTGACTAGTTTTGGTGTCGATGGAATTCCAGAGATCTCTAGCTCTGGAGAAGATTTAGGCAACTCTTTTTCGTACGGTTCAGGAGCGTACACCTTGTCTTATGGCCATGCTCTTGAGCAGGTTAGTTTGGGTGCTTCTGCTAGAATTATTTCAGACAAGTTTGGTCTCGATAGTGATAGCCGTAGCACAGGTTTGGGTGGCCTTGATTTAGGTTTAGTTGGCAAACTATATTCTAATACATTTTTATATGGTCTGGCTTTTAGAAACTTAGGTGGTGAAACCACGCCATCCTTGGACCTAGGGGCAGCCTTCCGATATGGTGGTAAGAATGCTGTTACGATTGCATTAGACTTGAGTAACGAATTTTCCGCGCTAGAAGAACAAGCAACCTCTGTTAAGATTGGGGTTGAGTATGTTCTAGCTAATATGTTTGCTGTTCGTGCTGGCTCTCAAAGAACCTCAGATCGAACTAGCTTGTATGGCGGATTTGGGGTTAGCGTTTCTGACTTTGGGATTAATTATGCCATTAAGTTAGTTGACAACACTGACTATGATGTTGTCGGAGATAAAAACACACACTATATCTCTTTATCCTACGGTAATTAAGTTACGGAGCTGTGTCTAAGGAGTAAGCCCAATGAAAATTCAAATTAACTTCGCCATTATTCTTTCCTTATTGCTTATTTGTGGCCCGGTCTCAATAGCAAATTCGGCTACTATCACACCTAAATCTCTTAATGGTAGTACCGTTCTTATTACAATTGAAGAGGGGGATACTTTATGGGAGTTAGCCAGTAAGTATTTGGAAGACCCTGGTTTATGGAGAGAATTTAAAAAATACAATAGCTTTACCGATCCAAACTTAATTTTTCCGGGTGAGAAGCTACGTGTACCTAAGAGTTTTACAATGCCAGTTGAATCCGTGATTACAGCTGTCGAAGAGAAAGAACTGCTTACCGAAACAGAAATAGAAACAATTAAGTCTCAATTGAATGAGATGGTGAACGAGCTATCAAACAATCAAAAACAGATTGATGGTTTACAAACTGATGTGGTTAGCCTGCAAACTGGGAGCAAGGAACTTCGACAAGAATTAGACAAGCTCCGACATTCATTAGAAGACGTTAATGACTCAAGTGAACAGCGTTTAAGTAAGTTCGGTGAAAGATTAAAGCGACTGTACAAGGGTACGGAGAAAGAATCCGAACAACTTGAGTCCACAATTGCTTGGATAAAAGACGAATTGGGTCAGACCGAAGAAATTGTTAATGACACAGTTGATAAAGTATTTTCGCCAGATAATGATGACTCAGTGATAGGATTAATCGAATCTGTAAAAGAACAGCTTTCTGATTTGGATAAAAAAATCCAAGTGGTTGAGGAGCAGAATGCAGCGCTTGTCCTTTCAGGCACTAACGAGATCCAAACGACACAAAAACTGATTAGTGAGAGAGAAGAGGGCGCAATCTCTGATGAGGAATTTTTAGTCAGTCTGTCCGAAAACGGTTTAGATTCTGATGAGAAATTAGAGGAGCTTCACCAGCAAGGTGTTATTTCCACGGAAGAAATGACAGCTAAAAAATCCGAGGTTAAGAAGAAAAAGACCACTATACTGATTACTGCGGTTGTTGGTGGAATAGCTTGGCTAGCCGTTAGTGCATTGGGTAACTAGCTTCATTTTCAGTTTTAAAAACAGGATGAGACCACCTCTGTGGCCTTGTCCTGTTTTTTTGTTTCTATATTTTGCAGTAGAGTAGCTTTCTTTCAGGCTTCCATCTTAGCAGTATGCAGTTCGAAAAAATTGTAGGTGAAGATCAGCTAATTGAACTGTATGGAGACCGTATTGAATCCAGTGGTAATGATTTTGTTGGTGGATTAGCTTGGATTGGTACAGAAAAGGTGATGTGGGCGGAATGGAAATCAGATCAAATTAGCATAAGCAGCATTCGCAGGTTAGAACGGTTATTTCAGTTGGCGAGTCATTCAGGACGTCCTTTTTTTTTGACGACCGATTTGGTTCAACAACTACATCGGCAGGCAGAACAATCATCATTGTCGGTCAAGATTGCAATTCAATCCTGGATGGAACGTATGGTCGACTATTCTTCTGCGATAGTTGTTGTTACAAGAGATAAAAAAGAGCCGCTTACTCCATATACCAACATGATTGCAGATTACAGAATTTCGTCCATAGCTGAGAGTCTTGAGATTATCAAAAAGTTGGATAAAGTAACGAAGGATGTCCTAAAACGAGAACGCAAACGACGAATCCTTGACTTTGCCCTCAACCAGCAGAAAGACTATTCATCACAGGAATGATCATTTGTAAAATGTTTGACAGAACTTTTGCAGGGCTGTCCATAGCGTTGACTTCTTCGATAATATGTGGTGGGTAATATTCTAAAGTCGGTCGTGTCTGTCTGCGGTAGACCTCCCACCTACGGCTGATTATATCTTCTCTCGCGTCATCTATACGGTTTTCCTTTAAGGCACGCTGTCGCATTCTTTG
>JACLAC010021982.1_pt1 | contig 37377 bp, 20 predicted proteins | sample 8027881 | NCBI WGS metagenome assembly JACLAC01 (sample SAMN15725517, study PRJNA655200) | protist metagenome | isolation source: fluorescence activated cell sorting (FACS) single amplified genomes of... | place: Spain: Blaines Bay Microbial Observatory, Mediterranean Sea | collected 2016-01-19 | reverse complement strand
ACGCCTTGCATAATAGCCGTTCCATCCATGTTGATTGTTGCACCAAAAGGAACCGAAAATGAGGCGACTGAATTATTCACGCCGAGCCGTTCTGTTACCGTTCTTAACGTGACGGGAATCGTAGCGTTTGAACTAGATGTGCTGAAAGCAAATACTTGCACATTTCTCATTTTTGCCAAAAAGACGAACGGGTTGAGTCTCCCCAAAAAAGCTAATACGGCTTGTAGCGTGACTAACATGTGAAATAGTAATACGCCAATTAAAACGAATACATAGCCCACTAAGTTAAAAAACAAATCGAATCCTAGATTAGCCATTGCTTTTGCAAGCAGGCAAAACACGGCATAGGGTGCGAACGACATGATGAGCCCAACCATTTTCATCATGACTTCATTCATGAGTTCTATGGTTTCGACAAGCGTCCTTGCTTTCTGACCAACCATCAAAATGCTGATGCCCACTAGAATAGCGAAGAAAATAATGGAAAGCATTTCACCGCTAGCCATCGCCTGAATGGGATTACTTGGAATGATATCAATTAATACATCTGAAAGGGGTGGAGCGTCTTTTCCTGTAAATTGGGCGTCAGAAGTGGCATTCATTCCTTCGCCAATACCAATGGTTGCCGCAACCCCGATGGCACTTGCAATGGCCACGGCTGTCGTAAAAAGATATAGGACAAAGCACTTACTTCCGATTCTCCCTAACAGTTTTATATCGCCAATACCACACACGCCACAGATCAGCGAAAAAAACACCAAAGGAACCACTAACATTTTAAGTGCATTAACAAACATCTTTCCCACGATATGGAAAAAACCATTGACGACGTATTCATTAAGCACGGCCCCGTCAGCCAATAAGGAATTGTCGAAAACTTCCACGTTTAAGACATTGATGGTTAACCCAACAAAAATCCCTAAGAGCATCGCGATTAATACTTTAGCAGTTAAGTTCATTTTTGTTTTTTCACCTTATTTTTTTGATTTATTGAAATGCTCTGTTAAATACTGTAACTGGAATAGGTCGACAGGACCCATTTTGACAATTTGAGTGAACTCGTTCTACGCTATGCTCAATTCGATCAAGAAATTTGGTTCCACTTGATCTTCATCCGAGCATCGATCTCAATAAGCTTTGCTCGTAGATAACGTAAGATCTTTAACTAACCTTGCCTGCGCTCATTTGACAATATAACTATTTACGACCCCGCGTATAGAGAAGCCATTTCGAGTCAAGAGAGTGATTCACCTGCATTCTTTTATCGCTCTGCAGTAGACTCGGAGACAGCAATCAGGTATTGAGCGCAGGGGGGCCAGTACTTCTAGAGATGCCACGGCACTTCGTATCACTTGAGTTTGCGCCTCGGATGACCTAGGGGGAGGAAAGCGGTTGCGGCAGGCTGATGGCGGTGATACCGCCCAAGCGATTTGCCGTGCGCACAACATCTCAGAACAAACGCTCTATCGCTGAAAAAAGAAATATGGCGACATGGAACGGGCTGATGCTAAACGGTTGAAAGAATTAGAAAAAAATGCCGCGTTGGAAATTATCCCTAACTCACGTTAATTTAGGACAACGCTTGCTATTACATAGGAGGACTAACCATGGATATTTTGGCCGGTATTGTCCAAAAAGGTAAGACTAAGGCGAACAAGTATGCTGGTCATTATATCGATGGGGTCGACGCTGTGGGCCGCTACGCCATAAACAATGAGCCTCACGAAGTGGTCGTGCTGTGCGGTCCTAATGACGAATGGCCTGGTTTCAAGAATGGTTACTGGCGAGGAACGGATGGTCACGGCGTTATCATCGGCCAGCAGTTTGGTGTCTTGACAGGTCCTTATCTGGTCAAGTGGGTCAATGACGACAATGACTTGCCCGAATGGGTGTGTTGTGCCCTCTATGACTATCGGTCCAAACAGGAGCGATTAGAGCAAGCGGTAGAGGACTGACCATATGGTATCCGGCTTCGGCCAGCTCTTGCTCTGCCACCTCGCCGTTCAATTTAGCCTCTTCGGCCAGATTGGTTCCGGATTTACGTCTTGAATCGTGCTCAAAACACGTAAAGACGTAAAGGCTCTCTTCAACTAATTCACGGAGATTGGGTTATGTCTGATGTTCAGGCGATGGCTAAGAACTACAAAGAAAATGGTTATGTGATTTTTGAGCGGCTTTTGAGCGAAAGCGAGTGTTCGGCGGCCTTATGTGGCTTTCATCGACTTTTTGCTCCGAGTTATGAAAGTTGGGTCGAACAGGGCAGACCAGAAATCGCCCATAACTTTGCTCCGGGAAACCATAACTTTCCCTGGGATGACAGCGGTCTCAATCATTCTGCGGCTCACCCAAAGCTTTCCGCATTAATCGAGGCGGTAATGGGAACACGTGAATTTCGCTTCGGCTTGTGTCACCTCAATGTAAAATATGCACAAGCTACCAACCGGGACTCTATGGTTGAAGGTTTCGGCTTTCATCAGGATCACGCGAGCAATTCTCTTGGACCGACCCTGGAATTTGACGACTATAGCCATGTTGTCGGAACCTTTTGTTTTGAAGAGGTAACAGTGCAAACAGCACCGACCATGATGGTTCCTAAAGGCCGGGATCCGTCTGCTGCACTACCCATGACTGCCCCGGCTGGTTCGTTGATCTTGTATTCACCACTGACTTTTCATCGTGCCAGTTCATTTGAGAATGAAACTGGTTATAAGCCGGGTATGTGGATGACATTTTGCCGCAAGGACCACCTTTGGGACGGATCATTTCAATATACGAAAAGGGTTATGGATGCAAATGCCTCCATACGCTACATAAGCGAAGCGACCCCGCGTCAACTTGAACTGATCGGCTTTCCCTCGCCCGGTGATCCACTTTGGACAGAAGATTTTCTCAACGGCATGGCAGATCGCTATCCTGGATTTAAAAAAGAACCCTACCTCACAAAATTAATGGCTGATCCTCATTTCGCCACCAAGAGTTAGGCAATTCACCACACCCAAATCCGATGGCCCCAACAGACCAGAGGGCGTAGCCAAGAGGGACGCTGTTCCACCGGGAGGTCGTTCAAAGACAGCCACACCGCTTGGCCTGATCCCCTAATCTGAAATTAAATTGGAGCGGGAGTGATAACATGAACTAATTGGAAATACAGTTGAGATTTGTTATTTTCTGTTTTTCCAAGTTTAAAACAGTCACGCTTTTCAGTGTTCTTTCGCGTTCTTCATGCAAGCCTTAATTAACTGACCCCGAAATTAAATTTAATTATGATTGAATCTAACTATAGACAAAAAATACTGATTCTTTATCTGGGAAGTGCTAGTTTGAAGAGTGACGTAGTCGGCTGGTCGCTTTATGATGGGACAACAGATGATGAAGCGGATCTTAGAGAAAATGAAGAGCCTCCGTATGAATCAGTCTTAGGGGCGATGAGAGACGGTTGGAGAGTCATCGGGATTCCCACAATCAATTCCCCATTAATAGGGAAAGAGCATCAAACCGATTATCTACAATTTGAATTTGTCCTTGAAAAAATGGAGCTAGTCGATGAATAAAACGGATCTGCTGGATTCAGTCACAATGGCAAAGTTTGTTCGAAATGGCTATTTGCAGTCTGACGAACTCATACCAAAGGATTTATGCGAGGAAGCGAAAGAGGCCATAGCATCAGGAAAACTAGATGCATATGATAAAGTAGGAGCGCCCTTTTATTCTATATGGGAGCATTCGGCCATGGGTAAGATTTTTCGCTTAACCGCAGTGCAAGCAATCATCGAGAGCTTATTGGGTCCCAATCCTCAATACGATCATCACTATATTCACAATAAAAAAGCGCACACAATCGACAGAGACAGCTTGCATCAGGACGGAACATACGATACGAGAGATTTTGGTTTTGATTTACTGATCTGTTTTTTCCCAAATGAAGTTTCAGAAAAAATGGGGGGTACTTTAGTCGTTCCCGGGAGTCATTTTAGAAAAGTCGATGGAAATGCTATTGGAAGATACCAAAACATTGTCGGACAACAACAATTGGTTTGTAAGGCGGGAACGATCTTATTTATGCATAGCAATCTATGGCATTCGGGAAGAAGTAATCATAGCGACAACGATCGATTACTCTTCAAATTGCGCCTCAACCCGACAGTTGAGCAAGTCCGTCTCTGGAACATCGAGGATATCAACGATTCGAAAATTCTAACCATCCTCGGTGAGCGAATGCCTTGGCATGGCGGAGAGCAACGCTTGGAAAATATCAATCGAATCCGACTGTGGCGTTATATGACAGGCGACCCAACCCCGGATTTTAAGACGGATAAACTCTGGGGGACAAAACTCAATGATATGCCCAAAGTCATTTACCAAGATAGCGTGCGCTCATTGGATATGACAGATAGCCTGTTCTCTGAATAAAAAAGCCCGTGAGGATGGGCACGCCCCGACTGCGGTCGCGAGAAAGAAATCAGCCTTATTGCGCTTGCGATAAGGCTGATTTCTTTCTCCTCACTCCTTTACCCCGCCCAAAAGAATCCCTTTGACGAAGTACTTCTGCACAAAGGGATAGAGGCAGATGATCGGGAAGATCGTCACGACCACCGTCGCTGCCTTGATCGTCTCGGGTGTGTACTGGGTCACGTTGAGATCGGTCATGCCCAAATCGAGCATAATCGTGCTATTTTCGATAACGATGCGCTGGAGAAAATTCTGCAGCACCTGCTTGCGGTCGTCGGTGATGTAGATCATCGCGTCAAACCACTGGTTCCAGTGCAACACCGCGGTCCATAGCGAGATCGTCGCCAGTACCGGTTTCGACAGCGGCAAGTAGATGCGCAACAGGATCGATAGCTCTCCGGCACCCTCTACCCGGGCGGCTTCGCCAAAGCTCTCGGGAATGGTCTGGAAGAAGTTTTTTACGATGATAATATTGAACGCCGTCAGCATCGCCGGTAGCACCAAAGACCAGACGCTGTTGAGCAGCCCCAATTCCCGCACCAGCAGATAGGTCGGCACGATCCCCCCGTTAAAGATCATCGTAAACAGAATCAAAAAAGTCGCCAGACCCCGGTGCGGCAACTCGCGCCGGGCCAATGGATAGGCCGCTAGCGCCGTGGTGATTACGGTCAAGACCGTGCCCAGCACCGTCCGCAGGATGGTATTGGCAAAACCATTGAGGATATCGGGATTGGACAGCACTAAGCGATAGGCGGCCAGCGTCACCTCACGGGGATAGAGGTGCAGCGAGTCCCGATTGGCCTCGGCCGCCGTGCTCAACGAGATCGATATCGTATAGACAAAGGGATAGAGTGCCACCAGAGCCACCCCGGAGAGGACGACTACATTAAAGACGGCAAAAACCCGTTCGCCACGCGTCAGTTTCATCGATTGCTCCTACCAGATACCATATTCATCGTCGCTAAAACGCCGCGCCATCCAGTTGGCCCCGACGACTAACACTAGTCCCACTACCGATTTAAAAAATCCCCCCGCCGTCGCCAGCGCGTAGTCCATCGCGATCAGACGGCGCAATACATAGGTATCGATGATATCGGCGACATCGTAGACGATGGGATTATACATATTGTAGATCTGATCGAAACCGGCGTTGAGGACCTGTCCCAAGCTGAGGATAAAGAGCACGATGATCGTCGGCACCAGCGACGGTAGGGTGATCCGCAAGGTTTGCTGCCAACGCCCGGCCCCGTCGATCGAGGCCGCCTCGTAGAGATTGGGATCGATGCCAGCCAGCGCCGCCAAATAGATCACGGCGCCGTAGCCGGCGCTCTGCCAGATGCCGGCGGCGATCAGCACGGCGATAAACCACAGATCGTCACCCAAAAAGCTGATCGGATTGGCCCCGGCCGCCCGCACTATATTATTGGCCGGTCCGTCCCCGGAGAGCAGCATCAAAAAGATACCACCCAAAATCACCCAAGAAAAAAAGTAGGGCAGATAGGTCAGGGTCTGCACTCCGCGCTTGAACCAGCCGATGCGCAATTCGTTAAGCATTAGCGCCAGCACAATGGGGGCGACAAAGCCGAAGGAGAGCCGCAGCAAACTGATCAGGACGGTATTGCGCAACGCGCGGGGAAAATCTTCACTGGCAAAGAGGCGGACAAAATTGTCTAAGCCGTTCCAAGGGCTAGCCAGGACCCCGTGGCTCATAACAAAATCTTTAAAGGCGATAATCAGCCCGACCATCGGCACGTAGTGGAAAACGAGAAAGTAGGCCAAGCAGGGGCCGATCAATAGCAATAGCCCACGGTGCCGGCGATAGGTCCGCGTCCAACTCGCTTCAGCCGCCATCGGTCCCCTCTCGATCGATACCGACCTCGTCATAAATCTCGTACATCTGCCGCAACATCTCGTTGGCTTCGGCTACGAGAATATCCCCGCCGCGTTGGCGCCAGGTAGCGACGAAGGGCTCGAAGTCATCTAGAGGACGGTCGCCGCGAATAATCTCAGTGAACACCGTGGCTTGGTAATGGCGCAAATCTTCTAGGTAGCGACCGGCCGAATCGACCACATCCGATTTGCCGATCGCGTTTTTCAAGCCCCAGCTCGGATGAGAATATTCATCGCGAAACTCGGCCATGCCTTCGGGCAAATAGCCGCGGGTAAACTGGAGTGGCGCGGCGCAAGCTGAAAAGAAGCCATAGGCGTTTTCGAGCAGGCCGACGTGGACCAAGTGGCGCGTATCGGCCCCGCGCCGGTCGTAGGGCGGCAATAGATACGCGCCCCGCTCGGCCGACATGTCCCAATGGCGACCGCGCTGGCCCATACGAGATTGGACAAAAAGCTCCTGGTCCGTGGCCAGGGTTTCAAACATGTGCAGCACCCGCAATACCTTTTGTGGTGTTTGCGCGACTTGGGTCCCAAACCACATCACATGGGCCGGTCCGCCCCACACCCGGTCGCGCCTCTGGCCGTCAAACCCCGCCAAGACCCGACTGGGCGCCAATTCAGCTTGGGGATTGAGCTGGCGCAGCACCGAATAGGTCGAGTTGGGATTCTTCAACTCGAGATCCAGCCAGCTGCCCCCTTTGTAGAGATAGCCTATCTTGCCATTTTGGAATTTCTTGCCCGCCTGGTCGCCGCTGCGGCCGGCAATGGCGAAATCCGGATCGATGAGCTCTTCTGCATACCAGCGCTGCAGTCGCCGCAAAGCCTCCTTGGCATCGGGTTGGACCCCACCCCAGACCACTTTGCCCTGGCGCAGCACAAAATCCTGGGGCAAGAGCCCGAAGGTGGCGAAGACATCGGCATAGGTCAATGACCAATGAGTCCGCGGATACATACCATAGGTATCTTTGATGCCATTACCGTCGGGGTCCCCGTGGCGGAAACGCCGCAGGGCTTCGCCCATTTCGTCCAGCGTTTCGGGCACTTTAGAAAGGCCGACTCGGCGCAGCCAATCCATGCGCCACAATCCAGCCGTTGGGTAGATATCGGCGGCAGCAAAAGTGGGGATGCCGTAGTTTTTGCCGCGGTAAAAAGAGAATAGCCAGGTTTCACGACCGTATTGGTTGAGGTATTTGACGTAGGTAGGGGCGTGCTGGAGGATCACCTCGTAGGGCAATTCCATCACAAAGCCGTGGTGGATATTGCGCCGCACATAAAGCGGGTCGCCGTCCCAGCTCATATCGGGCACATCGCCCGCGCTGAACATTAGCGGTTTGAGTCTGCTATTGGCCGTCCAGTCGAGAAAGACGGGTTCGAAACGGATATTAAAGCGTTCTTCTAATAACCCTTGGACCCAGGTGTTTTCCTGGCCATTGGCATAGACGGGCGGTCCCAACCAGCGGATGGTTAATTGCTCGGAGCGATCGTCTTCGACAGCCGACCAGTCTACTGCGTCTGCTTGCGCCGGGTTTCCCTTCTCGTGAGGACGAGTTGGGTAAAATAACACAAATGCCAGGACTACAACGACGGCACCGATTAGGCCAATGATTTCTTTTGCGCCCATAGGAGCATAAAGGTCGCTCCAGACTAGCTAAGGAGCAAGCTTTAGTTTACTCGATTGTAGATCGGCGATGCATTTAGTGCTGATGAATTTTCGCGAAAAACGGCAGGTAAAGCAAAAGAGGGCTGATCAATGGGAGATTACAAACATGATCTGCATCCAGAAGTATTTAAAAATGCTTATTGCGCAAGATCAATAGCGAAGTCGCCTCTCGCTGCCAGCGTTTTTCTAATGCAGGCGGCACATTACTCGCCCCCCGAACAAAAGCGCCCAGAACAATATCTTCATCGCCATCGCCGTCGATATCGCCGGCGTCCATCGTCAACCAGCGCGCGTCGGTAGCCGCCAGAAAAGTCCAGGCGACAAAGGCCATATCGCCCTGGTTCTCCAGATAGACAAAGGATTCTTCGGGTGCCTTTTCGTAGTCGGGGAAAAACGAAATCGCCGCGATATCCAAATCACCGTCCGCGTCAAAATCTACCGGTAGCGCTTTATACGCTCCGTTCAGCGGATAGAAGACGGCCTCGACAAAATGATTTTCGCCGTCGTTCAGATAAATCCGCACTCCGTGATAGTGCTTGGCGAAGGGGGTATAGTCTGCATTGTCGCCGTTAGCCGTCAACACATCCATCGCACCGTCGCCGTTGAAATCGACTAACGACATATGTGCGGCCCCATAGGACGGTGGCCACTGAATCTCGTAGGACTCGGCAAAATTCCCGTCACCGAGATTGTAATAAATAAAAACCCCCTCCCGCGCCTGCCCCATCAGCACCGCGATATCCGGCAAACCGTCGTGGTTAAAATCATAGACCGCGTTGCTAATGGCCCCAGGATTATCGTTGAGGATATGTTCCCGGTAATTGCCATCGGCCATATTTTCGAACCAGGAGAAATGACCCACTAAGTAGCCGAAACCAGAAACGACGACATCCTCCAATCCATCGTTGTTCAGATCGGCATAACTGGTACATGTCGGCCGCGAAAGCCCTGTCAAAACATCCCGTGGAGGAAAGCTTAGCCCACCTTCTTCTTTCTGCAATGCGATCAGCTTGCCCTGTGGGTTATCCGAGGGAAACACCGAACCAATCGACAAGATCCAATCCTCATCCGGACGAATTGAGATGGCGACCGGCGAGGGAATCGATGCGATTTTCTGTAGCACTTTGCCTTGTTTGTCGAGTACTGCTAGCGAGTTGTCGGCCGAATCCCCGACATAAATCCACCCTCTTGCCGTATCGATCTTGACGAGTGTCGTAAAAGGCATCGGCGTGCGATAAGCGGGCTTGAAAACTTCGAACTGTTCTAGGCCCAGTCGCACAGAGTCCTTGTCAGCTTGCGGCAAGGCCTTATCCGGCGCCGCCTGCAGGTAATAATCGACGATACTCGGCCAAGCATCGACCGGTACCAGCGGATATTCGGAATAAACGCCGGCTTCGGCCAAAACCGCAAGTGCTTTGCTGTCCTGCTGTCGGGTAATCGGATTGGCGGGCAGATCGGTTGTGCCGACGGGAATACCGAGTCGTTCGGCGAGGAAAGGTAGGACAAAATTCCGCAAAGTCTGTTTGTCGAGCAGGTCGGGCTCGGCAAAGATATGACAGGTCTGGCAGTAGCGAATGGCTTCCGCCCGACCGGGGATCTTTTCGTCAGCGAGGGTAACGGGCAGAATATGCTGACTGCGAAGTGGCAGCGTCTCGGTAGCCGAGTTAACCGCCTGGGGTATTTCCCCTTCGCCGCAGGCGATACATAGGACCAGACACGAGCGATAAAATGACCTATATATGCTCGCCGCCCACTTCAACTAAACCCCATCCCGTATTTTAGCCCCTTCAATAAGCGATGGTCACGACGCGTTCAATAACATCCATCCCACTATCCACCTCTACCTCAAAACGCAAAATATACATCCCCGGCACCAGCACCAAACCATTGCCCGCACGTCCACTCCACTGCATCATAGCACGACCGCTATCCGCCGTACTCTGTAATACCCGCCCCAAACTGCGTCCGGCCAAATCGTAAATCTCCACCCTTACCGGCACCCCACCTGAGAGGTTGAGCAAATCGTATTCGATCTCGATGCGATCATTGACTCCATCACCATTGGGCGTCAATACTCGTGACGAGAGCCGCAATGCCTGGATGGTCCTATGGTCCAAGTCGAGCAAGTCCACCTGCAGGCGGTCGTTGTCGACTAGCGGGTCAGCATCTCCTGGCGTCAAACTCTGATGCACTTCATGCGGCATGTCGCTATTGAAAACTCTGCCGGTGAACACCGTGCCAAACTTGAAAACCTCACCGCGAAAATCCACCTCGATCAACTCTTCGGTCAACTGGGTGTCGACGGCTGGAATGCGCACAGTAAAACCAACCTCGGCAAGCTCGACCACTGTAAACGCTGCATCGATGCCGCCGATACGCACCGCATCGACGCCCAAGACCCGTGCCGGCGTATCGATTGAGATGCTATCAAAACCCAGATCGCCCGGTTGCAACCGAGGTTTGATCTTATAGGAGAAGGATGTCACCTCACCGGCCGAAGCGGCCATCGGCGTGATCTCGGCCAGCGTGGCGCTGGCTACCGGTGGGATCGACACCGCAAATTGCAAATAATCGAGTTGGCCGCTGGCGACGTCCGTCGACTCGAAGTCGGCACGCGCCTGGATAAATTGCCGCGGTTTGCTCGCGGCGATGTCCGCGCGGCCCACATCAAACCCGAAGGCAGTGGTCCAGAAGCCCCAGTGCTTGGTATCGTGGGTCACGCCCGCCTTCTCTCCCGATTCTAGGCTACCGTAGGACCGCAGATTCAAAGATTTGCCGTCACGGCCGAAATGACTGCGCTCATCACCACGAAAAGTGAAGCGCCAGTAGTTGTTGGGGTCGTCGTCGTCACCGGCCCGCATCCTAAAGTCGATATTCGCCTCGGGGTCTTTGCTGCCACCCCAGGTAAATTCGCCGACGCTGGCCGGCGCGCCGAAATCGATCACATTGGATACATAACCCGCAAAGGGCGCCGGTCCGGCGCCGTAGATCTCGAACTCTGCGATCTCCCAGATTCCGCGCGAGTTCTCCGGCCCCTCAAAGAGCAAAAAGCGCACCGGTACCGGGGGGATCGCCAATTCGAGGTTCGGCTGCGTGTTTTCGCTGATATCGTGGATGATGTCGGCGTCGAATTCCGCAAATTGTAGGCGGTAGTCGCGCGTCCCGTCCTTGAGCGGGTCGCCGTCGTTGATACCGATGAGGAATTTCTCGATAAAGCGGTGGGTCTTGAATTTATCGCGCGGGAAGATGCGCACGCGATCGAGCAGAAACCGCCCGCCCAGGTCGAATAGCCAGATCTTATTCTGCGGGCCCAAACCCGAAACGCGCACGTAGTGGCCGTCGCCTAAATACGCCGTCTCGGAATTCCCGTCGAATGCGGCGACATCCTCGCTTTCGCGTTTCTTCCAGCCGGCCCATTGCAAAATCCGTATCTCGCCGCCGAGTTCGCTGTCGATCAAGGGGGTCAGGTTGATATCCGGGTCGAGCCACTGCGGGGCCACCGAGCCGCTATCGACCACTAGCTGGTCAAACGCACCGTGCTGGTTCGGATCCGCGTCGGCCCAGTCTAATTGCACAAATTCATAGGGTACATCCAGTTCCGGTGCAGGCAGATTGGCACCGCCGATTCGATAAATAGTCAACGCAGTGGCGCATTGCCCCCACCCACAAACCAAGATCAGCACCAGCGCTATATGCCGCATAATTGGGTTAGTACGCCACAGAAAGCGTCTTGAGAATCTGTCGCGCCTGAATCCCCGCACCCTCGGTCTGGGTCGAGACCTTGAGCCGCGCATAGTAAATACCCGGCGGCACCACCTCGCCAGCCTGGTCTTTGCCGTCCCAAACGATCTCGTATTCGCCCGAACTCTGCGCCCGTTGCTCCTCCAGCCGGCGTATCGCCCTGCCGCCCAGGTCGTAGACCTGCACTTCTACCGGGCTATCGTCGCCGACGCGCACCACTTTAAAGGCGAAGACCGCCTCATCGTTGATGCCGTCGCCATTGGGCGAAAAGGCCGCCGGACGGACCACCACGTCGCGCAATAGTTGCTTGTTGCCGACCGCGCCGACCAATGTCGTAGTATTACCCATAGCCAACTCAAAGGCATTGCCCGCATCGACTCGCTGCCATGCGCCTTCACCGCTCGAGCGATTCTGCAGCGAGGGACGCAATACAGCACCCGTCGAAAAAAGCGCGGTATTGAAATCCAAGCGCAAAAGCTCAATGTCGTCATTCGGCTGCATCAATGGGAAACTCACCAATATACTGTCCGCCCCAGTCGCCATCAGCACCGCGTCGGCAACCCGAAACGCCCCCCCATCGCCGCCAGCCATAAAATCCGTCTCGGCACCGGCATAAAAACCCGTATAATCTAACGACATATCTTCCGGCACAACCAATAATAGCTCGTCGAAACCGCTATCCCGGCGATCAAAATCCGGGCGAATATATAACGAGAAGGGCTGCTCTAAACCTAGCGAATCTACCTGAAAGGGTACAACTTCGCCGATCAAACCCTGCGCCACCGGATCGACGAAGTTCAAGCGAACCGACCTGATCGACGCGGCGACTTGCGGATCTTCAGAAACTAATGTCGCCCGCACCTTGAGAAATTCCCTCGGCGAGGGCGAGGTAATCGCGCTACCGGCCGGCAGTGTATAAGGCTCGCTCCAATCGCTCCAATCGTTGCCCGCCACTTCCTCCGGTACAATTTCACCCCTAAAAAGCGACAGCATCTTACCGTATTGGCTTTCGGTGACCTCGGTGCCGTCCTTCTTAAAATAATGCAGCACTTCGCCCAACTCGTTGCCGGTGCGGGTCTGAATCCAAACTTCAGTGCCCGGCGGCGCATCGGATTCCCACTCGATCGACAACAGGTTGCGGCTACCGCCCAAGCGGATCAGATCCGACTCCAGCGCCAGCCGCGGTAGAAAGCCCTCGCCATAGAGCTGGACCTCCGCCAACTCGGCATTGGCACCGAAAGTCGCCACCGTCCACTGCATGCGAAAAAAGCGCGCCTGGACCGGAGCAAAGGTATTGCCCTCGAATCCGCGACGCCGTAGACTGGGCGTCAATTCGAATTGCGACGCTGTGCCATCGCTCTGATCCTTATTCAACACCCGGGTCCACTCCAGGCTGCCGTCCGCCGCCACCGCCCCATCCGACACCTCTATCCGATAATCCCCGAAGCTGTTGAGATTGCGCCCTCCGTAGGCCAGCAAGTGGGTATCGACCCAGTAGAAAGTACCGAGATCGAAGACCAACTCGCGATTGTTGATCTCGGTCGTCGCGCCGGTCCAGCCGCCAACACCCCAGACGATGATCGAAGAAGTTTCACGACGGCCGTCGATAAATGGACCGAGCGAAACGCCCGGCTCAGTGGTAGAAATAAAGCCACCGCGGGTGACCGTACCGCTCAAGATCTCGTCGCCCTCACCCCAGACTTCGATCTCGGCCAGCCGTGGCCGTTCGCGCCGAAAATGGCGAATCCCCGCTTGCTTCTCCGCGCTGAGCATCTCGTATACATCCTGGTCGACCTGCAGTTCGCCGCCATTGCGCAGGTGCTTGTAGTATTCAATCGCACCGCGCTCGCCGGCCGGCAACTCGCCGTACTCGGTTTCGGTTACCTGCCGTCCCCGGATGCCGTCGGTGCCATTAATCACCAGCTGGACAAAGCGCAGCCCCATGCCCTGGGGTTCCTCGTCGACCTCTTGTAAATCAATCTCGAAAACGCGCTGGGTTTTGTTCTCCTGCAATAGCCGCATCACCGTCGTGTAATTGGGCGTGGCCGATAGCGGCGAAAGCTTGGGCTTGAACCCGTCGGAGACCAGCACGTCAAAGAGCAGAAAGGGATCGCCCATCTCCTCATCGACAAATTTCAGCACGATCTTCTCGACGAAGACAAAGCGCCCCAAATCGAGATTCAGCCACCACTGCGCGGGCAGGTCAATGCCCTCCGGCAACGGCTCCGGCTGCCAATAGGTCATCGGGTCGCCGTCGATGGCCTTGAAGGCGTTGGCGGCATTAGAGCCGGCCTGCACCGCATCGGCCAGGATAATTTCCTCCGGATCTTTCTTGATGTGTTCAGGGGTATTGAGCCGGAGAAAATCGACGATATCGACGACGGCATTGGTATTGCGCTGCAATCGCTGTGGCTGCACAGACCCGTCTTTGATCTCGAGCGTGCCTAGAGGAAACTCCCAGTTCTCCCAGTGGCGCTGGGTCTCGATAATGACCTGGTTCCCACTCACCCGGTGGCCACTGGCCTGCGCCATCAATTCATCAACAGAGCCCAATAACGCGCCGACCATCGACAATACACAGCAGATTCTCAAATTCAATCCCGCTACAACCATCTAAATACTCCTTTTCATCCCTCGACAAATCTAATATGCCACCGAGACGGTGCGCAGCACCTCAGCATTTTTGACCCCGGCGCCGTCGATCTCGGTCGCGACCCGCAAACGCGCGTAATAAATGCCCGGTGGCACTATATCACCCGCCTGATCGCGCCCGTCCCAGTGCAATACATGCGCTCCGGTGCTGACTTTCCGTTCTTCGAACAATCGACGCACTAAGCGTCCACCCAAATCGTAGAGCAATACTTCCGCCGGGCTGGCGCCGCTGACGCGCACCACCGTGAACTCAAATAGCGCCTCGTCGTTTATACCGTCGCCATTGGGCGAGAAGGCCGCCGGACGAACTGTCGCATCGCGGATCAAATCTTTATTGCCGACCCCACCGACCAATGTCGTGGTATTGCCCGCACCCAAGGCGATCGCATTGCCCGCATCGACTCGCTGCCAAGTGCTCGTCGTCGCTCCACGTTGCTGCAATGAAGGGCGCAGCACAGCGCCGGTCGAAAAGAGCGTCGTACGAAAATCCAAACGCAAGACATCAATCCCGGTATTGGGATCAATGGCCGAAAAAGCTACCCGCAGGCTGTCACCACCGCCGGCGACGACTTCGGCATCTGCGACGGTCAACGCATTAATATCGTTGCCCTCAGCCAAAAAATCTGCCTCGCTGCCGCCGAAGAGCCCGACATATTCCAGCGCCATATCCGGCGGCGATACCAATAATAATTCGTCAAAGCCACTGTCTTGTCGATCAAAATCAGGCCGGACGTATAATGAGAAGGGCTGTACTATCCCCAGCGAATCGACCTGAAAGGGCACCACCTCACCGACGAGTCCCTGCGCGACCGGATCGACGAAATTCAAGCGGATCGACCGCAGGGCCGCAGCGGCTTGCGGATTCTCTGAAATCAGCGTGACGCGTACTTTGAGGAATTCCCTCGGCGAGGGTGAAGTGATCGCACTGCCTGCTGGTAGCGCGTAAGGCTCGCTCCAACCGCTCCAGTCATTGCCTGCCACTTCCTCCGGTACGATATCACCTTTAAAAAGTGACAATAGTTTGCCATATTGGCTTTCGGTTACCTCAGATCCGTCCTTCTTATAATAGTGCAGCACCTCGCCCAACTCGTTGCCCGTGCGCGTCTGGACTATGAACTGGGTCCCACTCGGCGCATCTGCGTCCCATTCGATTGACAACAGGTTGCGACTTCCACCTAAACGGATCAAATCCGATTCCAGAACGACTTGCGGCTGGACCCCTTCGCCATATAGTTGAATTTCTGCCAACTCTGTTTTGGCATTGCGAACTTCCTGAACAGTCCAGCTCATGCGAAAAAAACGAGCTTGTACAGGAGCAAAAATATTCCCTTCGAAGTTTTCACGCGCCCTACCTGCCTGCTCTCGCTCGAAGGCAGTCGTCCACTGCAACGTACCGTCCGGTGCCCGTGAACCATCGGAAAACTGCAAGAGATAATCGCCGAATTTATTGAACTGACCGCCATAGGCCATGCGGTGGGTATCAATCCAAAAAAATGAACCTAAATCGAAAAAAAGCTCCCGATCGAAGATTTGTGTTCTGCCGGCTGCAACGTCCCACACCATGCTGGAATTCGTACCACGATCTCCATCGACAAAGGGGTTTAACGCGACGCCGCCTTCCGTCGCTGAGATAAACCCACCGCGGACAATGGTACCGCTAAGGATTTCGTCACCTAAACCCCAGACCTCTAACTCGGCCAAGCGAGGACGCTCCTGGCGAAAATAGCGAATCTGCCCTCGGCGCGGTGTCTCGAGTTGCTCATAGACATCCTGCCGCACCGGCACTTCACCGCCATTAATCAGCAGTTTGTTGTATTCAATCTCGCCGCGCTCAGAAACTGACAAAGCCTCGTATTCTCCTTGCGTCACCAAACGACCACGACCGGCAGCCGTGCCATTGACGACTACTTGCACGAAGCGTATACCGTCACTCTCTACTTCCGGGCTAACGTCCTGCAAATCAATCTCGAAAAGCCGCTGATCCTTGTTCTCGCGCAAGGTCCGCAACACCGTATGATAGCGCGGCGTTTTCGAACCGGGCACTCGCGGTGGGGCGAGCCCGTCGGAGACCAACACGTCGAAGAGCAAAAAAGGATCGCCCATCTCTTCATCGACAAACTTCAATACCAGTTTTTTGGTAAAAACGAAACGGCCCAAGTCAACCGTAAACCACCATTGCGACGCCAAGTCGCTGCCTTGCTCCAGAGCATCGGGTTGCCAATAAGTGCTCATGTCGCCGTCCAGCAGGTTGACGACGTCCGCCGCATTTGAGCCGCCGGTTATGGCATCGGCGAGCACAATATCCTGCGAATCCTTGTTGAGACCATTGGGCGGGTTGATCTTGAGGAAGTCGACAATTTCATAGACCGCGTTGGTATTGCGCCGCATGACCGAGGGACGCACTTCACCCCCCTCGATTTGCAAGGTGCCCGAAGCGAATTCCCAATTCTCCCACTGGCGTTGAGTCTCGATGATCACCTGATTGGAACTGACCCGGTGTCCCTGTGCTTGCACCTCACCCAGGGAACCGATAAAAAGCAGGGCGACACCCAAGCCAGAGGCTAAACGCGTATTAAAGCGAATACTGCGACGCATATAGACCCTTCCCACATTTTTTAGTAATTACTGTCGATATCAGTACGCAACCGAAACCGTGCGCAGGACTCCGCCGTTCTCAATCCCGGCTCCATCGGTCTTCGTGGCGACTCGCAACCGCACGTAATAAATACCCGGCGGCACTACCTCTCCTACCTGATCACGACCGTCCCAACGCATCACGTGTTGGCCGGTGCTGATCTTCCGCGGTTCGCTCAGTCGGCGGACTAGTCGGCCGGCTAAATCGTAAACCCAAACTTCAGCCGGGCTATTGTCGCCAACGCGCACCACCTTAAACTCAAAGGCCACCTCGTCGTTTATACCGTCGCCATTCGGCGAAAAGGCCGGCGGCCGTACCGCCACCTCACGAATCAGTTGCGCCTGTCCGACCGAACTGACCAAGGTGGTCGTATTACCCGCGCCCAGCGCAATTGCGTTCCCGCCGTCGACGCGCTGCCAGGTGCTAGTCGTCGCTCCGCGCTGTTGCAGTGAAGGCCGCAGCACCGCACCAGTCGAAAAGAGTGTCGTGCGAAAATCCAAGCGCAAAACATCCATACCGGTATTCGGATCAATGGCATCGAAAGCAACCTGCAGACTGTCGGACCCCGTGGTTATGAGTTCCGCGCCCAACAGCGACAATCCACCTATGTCGCCGCTATCGCTCAGAAAATCGGCCTCACGGCCGCCGTAAACGCCAGTAAACTCTAACACCATATCCGGGGGCGAGACCAACAATAGTTCGTCGAAGCCGCTATCGCCCCGGTCAAATTCCGGGCGAATATACAGCGAGAAGGGCTGCTCTATCCCCAACGAATCCACCTGAAAAGGCACGACTTCACCGATGAGACCCTGCGCTACCGGATCAACAAAATTAAAACGAATCGACTGCAGCGATGCCGAGACTTGTGGGTCATCGGAGACCAATATCGCCCGTACTTTGAGGAACTCCCTCGGTGAAGGCGAGGTAATTACGCTGCCCGCGGGCAGTGTATAGGGTTCGCTCCAACCGCTCCAATCGTTGCCTGGCACTTCCTCCGGCACGATATCGCCCTTAAAAAGCGACAGCAACTTGCCGTACTGGCTTTCCGTAACCTCCGTGCCGTCTTTTTTGTAGTAGTGCAAGATCTCTGCCAGTTCGTTGCCAGTGCGGGTCTGGATCTGCACCTTGGTACCCGGCGGTGCATCCGCCTCCCATTCAATCGACAACAAATTGCGGCTGCCGCCAAGACGGATCAGGTCGGACTCCAGATCTACCCGCGGTTGGAAGCCCGCGCCATATAGTTGCATCTCAGCGACGGGTACCAAGCCATTGCCTCTGATATGCCGCGCTTTAGCTTGCAGACGGAAGAAACGCGCTTTCACTAGGTCGAAGCGATTGCCCTCAATCACAGCTTTAAGCGTCGCCTCTTGCTGGCGAAAGAGCGCAGTAGTCCAGTCCAACTCTCCGTTGGCAGCGCGTGCACCATCAGAAAAATCCAATTGATAGTCGAAAAAACTGCGCGCGTGCACATTGCCCGGATTATAGACGATGCGATGGGTATCGACCCAGTAATACGAACCCAGATCGAAAAACATATCGAGATTGAGTTCATTGGGGTCGGAAACCTCGGCGATCGTCGTTGTCACCGTCCCAAAGCTCAGAATACTTCCGTCGATAACGCCGGCAGTATTTATTTTCTGTGTCGAGGTTATAAAACCACCACGCTCAATGGTGCCATTGGCGATCTCGTCTCCGGTCGACCAAACCTCCATTTCGGCCAAGCGCGGGCGCTCGCGACGGAAATAGCGCACGCTGCCTCGGCGTTCAACATCCAGTTGTTCGTATACACTTTTTTTGACTACGACTTCGCGACCACCTACCAAGCGCTTGTAGTATTCGACCACCCCTTGCTCAGCCGCCTCGAGCGTCTCGTATGCCTCCTGGCTGACTTCGCGTCCCCTATATAGGTCACTGCCATTGACTACCACTTGCACGAAGCGCACCCCTTCACTCTGCGCCTCGGCGACATCGGCAAAATCGATTTCGAAGACCCGCTGACTCTTATTGGGTTGCAGCAGACGCAGAACAGTTTTAAAATTCGGTGTTTTGGAACTGGGCACGCGCACCGGGTTCAAACCATTGGACACCAAAACATCAAAGAGCAAAAACGGGTCGCCCAGTTCTTCGTCGGCAAACTTGAATACCAGTTTCTCGACAAAGACGAAACGCCCCAAATCAATGGTAAACCACCATTGCGAGGCCAAATCGACACCGGGTAACGGTGTTTCAGGCTCCCAATAGGTTGTCATATCGCCGTCCATGATCAGCGCCACGTTCTCGCGATTCGAGCCCGCTTGGATCGCATCTAGTAACTGAATATCCTCAGGCGCCTTACTGCCAAGCGCAGGTGGGGGGTGTAGACGCATAAAATCGACGATATCAAATACTGCATTGACATTTTTGCGCAATAGACGCGGCGTCACTACACCGGCCGCGGAAACTTCAAGCGTATTAAGAGGAAACGTCCAATTCTCCCAATGCCGCCGGCCCTCTACGATAACCTGATTGCCGGTGAGGCGGTGCCCCTGGGCTGCCGCTGTAGAATTCAATAACAATATGCCTGTAATAAGACCACAACCTCGTAGCATATTTGCGCAACTTTGCCGCATGCGGCTTCTACTAAGCACCTTAATAGACCAGTGAGACAATGCGTTCGACCGAATCCGTACCCCGGTCCGCCTCTATTTGCAATCGCAAGATATACATGCCCGGCGGCAACACCTTGCCCTCCTCATCGCGTCCATTCCACTCCGTCATGAAACGACCGCTCTCAACTCCGGCCGTAGGCACCGACCCCAGCTTGCGACCCGAAAGATTATAAACTTCAACCGTTGCCGGAACGTCGCCGACCAGATTGAGCAGGTCGTATTCGATCACCAGGACGTCGTTGACCCCATCGCCATTGGGCGTGAGGACCGGCGACGAAAGCTGCATGCTCTGAATCGTCTTCGAATCCAAACCGACCAGATCAACCCTGAGTGCGTCGCCGTCGAATAAATCGTCGGCATTGCCCGGTGTTAGCGATTGATGCACCTCCTCGGCCATCACGCTATTAAAGACCCGCCCGGAGAAAACAGTGCCGAACTTAAAGACCTCAGCCTGGAAATCTACCTCGATAAGTTCCTCGGTTTGCTGGATGTCGACATGGGGGATGCGAACGGTGAAACCCGTTTCGTCAACGGAGATGACCTCAAAACCCGCGACGACCCCGCCAACGCGTACCTCGTCAACGCTTGCCGGCCGGGCCGGTGTGTCGATGGCAATGCTATCGAAACCGAGATCGGCGCCTTCGAGATTCGGTTTGATCTTGTAGGTAAAAGAGGTAACTTCGCCCGCTGGCGCCCGGTTCGGCGCGATCTCGGCTAATGCCTCGCTAGCCAGCGGCGGAATCGCAACCGCAAACTGCAGATAGTCGAGCCGGCCGCTCGATTCGATATTCGAGGCAAAATCAGCCTTAAACTGAACGAACTGACGCGGCTTGCTACCAAGCAGATCGCCGGCCAATGGCTCAAAATCGTATGGCGTCGACCAGAATTCCCAGTTCTCAGTATCGTGCGTAATGCCGGCTTTCTCACCCGATTCCAGCCTTTTGTAGGTGGCCAATTGCAACGGTCGGCCATTGACGCCAAAGCGAGTGCGTTCATCTCCTCTAAAAGTGAAACGCCAATAGTTATTGGGATCATCATCATCGCCCGAACGCATGCTCAAGTCGATATTAGCATCCTCCCCTTTCTGTCCCAGCCAGGTCAACTGCCCAAGGCTTGCGGGCTCGCCAAGATCAATGACATTCGACACATAATGCGCAAAGGGCGCGAAGCCGACGCCAAAGATCTGGAACTCGGCGATTTCCCAGATCCCCCGCGTATTTTCAAAACCCTGGAAAAGGATTTGCTTGATCGGCACCGGCGGCATGGGCAAGTCAATGATCGCGTCCGTGTTCTCAGTGATCTCATGCGCGACGTCGAAGTTGAGAAAATGACCCCGGGTGCCGAATTCGCGGTCGCGGGTACCGTCCCTAAGCGGGTCGCCGTCACTGATGCCGATGACAAACTTCTGCACGAAACGTTCGGTCTCAAAGCGCTCACGTGGAAAAAAGCGAATGCGTTGAATGAGGAACCTGCCGCCGAAATCAAAGATCATGTGCTTTTGCGGCGGCGCATGTGCGGCGAAGTGGCCATCGCCCAAATAAGCCGAATTGGGATCTTCATCGAAGAAAACAAGATCTTCTTTCTGCCGCTTTTCCCAACCAGTCCAACCCAATGCCAAAATCCGACCGCCATTGCCCTCAAGAAGGGGTGTTAGATTCACACTGGGATCGAGTTGGCGAGGCACAATAAAGTCCGGATCGACATCTAAGAGCTCCATGCTGCCGTGCCGTGCCTCCTCGGCCTCCGACCAACTCAGTTGTACAAAATCGAAGTCGCCTTCGATCTCCGGCCGCGGCAGGTTCTCGCCACCGATGCGAAAGATTGTCAAAGCACTGGCCTGCCAACTACAACACAGACCCACAGCCACAGCAGCCAACAGGCAACCTAAAAAACCAAGACGTTTCATATTTTCTCCACGTACAAGACCTAAATTTAAAACGCGTTTAGTAGACGACGGAAACGACGCGCTGACTAGAAGCGGCTCCACCATCGGTATCTACTTTTAACCGCAGTATATACAGCCCTGGCGACAAAGTGCTGCCATTGCGGTCGAGACCGTTCCACGCAGTCGTGAAGCGACCGCTGGCGGCACCACCCGATGCTATTGAGACTAAACTCTGTCCGGAGAGATCAAAGACCTCAACCTCCACCGGTTGCCCGCCGACCAAATTGAACAAGTCATATTCAATGGCGATCTCATCATTGATTCCATCGCCATTCGGCGTCAAAACCGACGACGAGAGCCGCATGGCCTGTATCGTTTTCTGTTGCAAATTCAGCAAATCGACCCGCAATAGATCGCCGTCGACCAACGGATCGGCGTCCCCGGGGGTGAGAGCCTGGTGCACCTCTTCCGGGCGCTCGCTGTTAAAAACTCGCCCAGCGAACACCGTGCCGAATTTGAAGACCTCGGCCTGAAAATCAACCTCGATCAACTCACCGGTCTGGTCGGTATCGATCGTGGGAATGCGGATAGTGAAACCCGTATCGTCGAGCGCTAGGAGCTCAAAACTCTCTTCGATGCCACCGATGCGCACTGCATCGACACTGGCCGGTTTGGCCGGCGTATCAATCGTGATGCTGTCGAAGCCGAGATCATCGGCTTTCAATTGCGGTTTGATTTTGTACGTAAAGGGCGCCACTTTTCCGGCAGCGACCCGAGTCGGCGTGATCTCAGCCATTACTTCATTAGCCACTGGCGGGATCGAAACTTTGAACTGTAAATAATCCAATTGGCCGCTCGCTCCTGGCCCGGAGGTGAAATCGGCCTTGAACTGGACGAACTGGCGCGGCTTGCTACCAACCAAGGCCCCGGACTGAGCAGTAAAATCATAGGGCGTGGACCAGAATTCCCAGTTCTCGGTATCGTGGGTGATACCCGCTTTTTCCCCCGAGTCAAGCTTCTTATAGGTCGCCAGCTTCATAGGCACGCCATTCTTATCGAAACGCGCGCGCTCATCTCCCCTAAAAGTAAAACGCCAATAATTATTGGGGTCGTCGTCATCCCCCGAACGCATGGTGACGTCAATCTTGGCCGCATCGTCCTGGCGACCGGCCCAGACCAAATCGCCGAGACTCGCCTGCGCACCCAAATCGATGGTATTGGTGAGATAGGTGGCCTGTGGGGCAAAACCGATGCCGTAAATTTCCAGCTCAGCTACTTCCCAAATACCGCGCGTGTTTTCGGGTGCTTCAAAGAGCAGTTGACGGACGTAAACTTGCGGCAGTTTCAGTTTCAGGACTGAGTTATTGTTCTCGAATAATTGATGCGCCAAGTCGAAGTCGAAAGTTTGCCCTCGGGTGCCGGACGTAAACTCGCGGGTGCCGTCCTTGAGCGGATCGCCGTCGCTAAGGCCGATGGTCAAGGTTTCGATAAAACGCTCGTTGAGAAAGCGGTCGCGGGGAGACAGTTCAATGCGGTCGAGCAGAAAGATCCCACCTAGATCAAAAATCATCGACTTCTGGCGAATGGCGCCGTAGTCACCGCCCCAATCTCCATCGCCGAGAAAAGCGGTAGACCGGTCGTTGTCAAACATATTGAGGTCGCGGCCAAAAGCAGGGCCCCAACCCGTCCAAGTCAGCGAGAGAATCTTACCACCCCGCTCTTTGAGTAGGGGCGTAAGGTTGACCGTCGGATCGAGTTCCTGGGGGGCGATAAAATTCGGGGTCACCTGCAACAGCTCCGCGCTGCCATGCAATTTAGGATCCGCCTCCGCCCATGACAATTGCACAAAGTCGAAAGGCATATCCAGCTCCGGTTCCGGCATCCCCTCACCGCCAATCCGGTAAATCGTCACTGCATCGACCGGTCTTTGATAGACGATAGCAATAACAGCAAGCAACAGAAACCGCGCAATTCTCATAGCCATAGTGCAATATCCTCAGAGATCTTGGTCAATACATACATACATTATATAACATAAAAAGAGGGGGAGATCAACTGCGATCTCCCCCTCTTTGTAGTTGGTCTACGACCAGACTAATATTAGCTCATCAAGCTTATTGGGCGATCGAAGCCTTGATGTGACCCCAGCTATCGTTCTCAACGGCGGTCGGCAAGTTAGCCTCGTCAACCGGGAGGAGAATGAAATCGCTGAAAGAGCTGGCATTGCCAAAAATATCTGCCTGACCACCAAGGACCCATTTCCAGGTCTTGGGATCTTCTTCGGTGCCATTGTCGTTATCGACGACCTGCAGACCAGCGCCGATGATCTCACCCTCAACGAAATCGTGCTGGAGGCTCTCGCCGGGACCGGCGAAGTTGAAGTCATCCCAACCGACCGTATACCACTCGGCCTGGATGGTAGCTTCGGAACCGTGCACGCCGTCCAAGGTGAACGAATCGGTGCAGCAGGAGTAGGGCTCTTCGTCGTGCCAATCGGAGGTGCTCATCCAGAACCAGTACCAGCCGAAGGGCTCAAGAGCCGGCCAGCGATAGTGACCCGTCTGGGCCTGACGACCGCGGGTGCGCAACTGCTCTTCCTCGCTCTGGCCTTCCTGTTGCCAGAACCAGTCACCACTGTGATCGGAATCAAGACCGACCTCAACACTATCGTCCTGACCGCAGCAACCAACACCGCCAGCATCGCGATCCCAGTTGTTGTCGAAACGATCGTAGACATAATAGATACGATCGAGTTCGTCGTTCCAACCCATGGCGAAACGGAACCACAAGTCAGAGGTGTCGACGGGCTTGCCACTGCCGTCATCGACGGCGAAGAGATCAGGATTGATCTCAAGCCACAACTCAGCCGGTAATACATTCCACTCGGAGATGTCACCGTCAAGGTTGGGCAGGTGCGAAGTCGGCCAGTTCCATGCCCCGAAGATCATGCCTTCGGGCACGTGAGCTGAGGCCGAAGAAGCAGCCAACATTACGACTGCTGTCAGCGCGAAAAACTTCTTCATACTAAAACCCCCTTAAAAAGGTTAAAAAAAACACTACGGCGTATTCTTGGCCGGATTTATAACATGCTTAATTAAGGTTTCCCTCTTACATATGTCAAGCAAATTCTAAAACGGCTAAGTTCATAAAAATAGCATAATTATGTGAAATTCTATGAATCCCCTTTAACTGGCGTCCCGGTGGCCCAAGGCATCGCACTACGACTCAATTGCTTGCGCAAGGCAAGTTGCTCTAAATCTCGGGCTTTTTGTAAGTACGTATTGCTTTCCTTGCCCTTGCCCTGTCGCTTATGGGCCTTGCTTAGTGCCAAATAAGCTCTCCCGTAGTCCTCATCAATAGCGATCGCCTGTTTGAAAGCCGCGATCGCCCTCGATAAACGCCCCAACTGATAATATTCGATCCCGAGATTATAGTGAGCTTTCGCGAGATCGGCATCTAGTGCCAGTGCCTGCACGTGTTGGCTTATGGCCTGTTCGCGCTTGCCCGCCACCGAATAGGCAATTCCCAGATGGGTATAGGCCGGCGCGTATTGCTCATCGACCGCAATCGCCCTCTTATGGGACGCTATCGCTTTCGCCAATTTTCCTTCGCGAGTATAGGCCACCCCTAAGTCATCATGCACCTTGGCGACGTCCGGCGTTAAACGCGCCAAATATTCTTTTGCGTCAATCGTCGACATCGAATAGGTAGCATCAGTCCAAGCGAGAAAAATAATCGGTAAACCAAAATAAATCAGCTGCTTACCCGTCTCAAAAACATAGGGGAAACCCGCCCAGCGATCGCCAAATATTCTCAATCGCTCCAGCCAGCCAGTCTTTACCACGACTACAGCTTGATCCTCTTCTTCCGCGACAAAATTCTGCCGAATCTCCTTTTTGCGCACCTTCCACATAAAACCATCATAGTAATAGTGCATAAAGGCCGTTGTTGCGATCAGTATCTTTACCAAATCGTAAATCAAATAATTCTCAGTAGCACGAGCCATGGTTTCCACTCCGCCATACAGCAGAATTAACGCCAGGTAAAAAAATATGATACGAAATCTTCCATCAGCAAATAAATAGCGAAAAAAGGAAGCCCCTAACCTCTCTGAGCGTTTGAGCACGCCATGATTATATATCCAAACGATGGCGAAATACTGAATATCGTGGGCCAGCGCCGTTATTGCATAGCCGAGAATCACATCATCGAGCACGATATATGCGTAATAGACCGTCAGGAAGGTCGTAAACGAAATGGCGAGTTTCGGCCAGACAATAGGCTGTTTTTGCAAGCTCGAGCGCACCAAATGAGCCAAATAGACGACAGAAATAGCAATCGCTACTACCAACACCCACTGCTTAAGATCCTGTAGGTAGTCTGGATTGATCCAGGAGTAGAGCCCAAACCCGTAACGATGACAGCGCTCCATAAAGTTAACCAGATAGTGTGGGCTAGCGACAACGATATAAGTAAACCAACTCACCGTTAGCAGCCAATCCAACCTACCGCTCAACCGCGATGGTTTGTGCCTTTTTACCTCGTAGATCCGCATAAAACCATAGTGCTGCATAAAAAAATGCCACATGTCCCACAGGGCGAGCAAAATGAAAAAGCCGAGATGCCCGTTGAACACGCTCCACCCCACACAGGCAATGATCACTATCGGCGAAATAATAAAGCGAGCCTTATAACGATCAAAAAGCTCCTTTTCGCCATAGGCCCGCATCAAGCCAGGCAGGTGATGGCCGACAGCAAAGAAAGCCAACACAAACAAGGCAATGTCAAAAGAACTGAAATAATTGGAGGCAAATAGAAGGGCGATTAACGATAACAAGGGCATACCGATAAAGAACAGCGAATCGCTAGCTCGGTTGATGATCCAGCCCTGGGGGGCGTTACTACTGCTCATAGTCAATACCTGAAAACGGCGATCACCGTTTTATCCTCACGATACAACAAGCGGTTGTTCATTCCGCCCTAGAACCCCGCAAAGATCGAGATAAAGGCCACACCAGCGGTGCGACTCTCCCGGTCTTGTTCGACCACTTCAAGCGAGCGCCGATCAAAGCGCACCCCGAGTTGAGACGTCAGGTTATATCCGAGATACGGGCGCGTATTGGTCAGTTGCACCGCCAAAACCGTGCCGCGAAAATCGCCGCTCAAAGTGCCCGGAGCCATCTCTGCTTCGTCGCCGATAAGATTGGCGAACTGACGCTGCTCCACCCCCACCTCAATATGCGTCGTGCGCATCAGGGGAAAACGGGCCTGCAAGAAAAGCAGCACATCCCAACTGTGCTGCTTGCCCGCGCTCCGGCTAAAGGGCATCACGCGCAAAAACTCGCTCTTGACCTTCGGTGATATGGTAAAGCGTCCCAATGGCAACATATAGTCGGCCTTATTGATCAGTCCTACGAAACTTGAGGTCTCCCGGCCATTGCGGCCATCCGGGCCAAGCGGATCAAAGGCCACAACCGGCACCCCTTCCTCGTCCAATACAACCTCGAGCAAATCGTCGCGCAGTAACTCGACTTCCACATTGCGCTGTTTCCATAGATCCCACTTGAAGCGATGACGCATACCCCAACGCTTGGGGCTCGTATATTGCCAATCCGCAGCAAAGGTATTGACCCAGGTGTCCTCGGCCGCCAGCAGATCGACGACCGCCTCGTTGCGCCCGCTAGTCTCCACCGGGTTGCCGAATTGCGGCCGGGGCAGGATCCACTGCGAAAGATGGTCGTGGATCGTGTCCTCCGCCCGCTTCAACATATTGTAGGTCCGCACCCTTCCCACCCGCGGCAAGCTCTTCTCGAAGGTGAAAATACCATAGGCGGTTTGGTTATGGCGGTCAGCGCCGCGCATTTCCTCGTCGAGGCGGCCCACCGTCAACTTGATCTCAGGTGTAACCTCCACGCTGCCGTACACATTGTGCCCCCAATGATCACGCTTATAAGGGTAGTCCGGTGTGTCGTCGTTTTCGAAACGGTCGACCCAACCATTGTTGTTGAGATCCATACCGAAGAGAAAGTCGGGCCGATCGATATGATAGCGCAGGAACGGTTCGTCATAATCCGGAAAGAAATTCTGTCGGTCACCGTTGCTGTTCTGGTTGAAATCAGAGAGAAAGTCGCCGTTTTCATCATACCCGGGAAAGACCGCGGGGTCACCGATGCCCTCGGGCCGCACCTTGAACTGCTGCCCCGGAATTGGCACTAGGCTGCCTTGATTGAAGCGCAGTTGATCCGGATGGCGGTCGTTGTCGTCGTTGTCGTCGACAAAATCATATATGCGATTCGTCGCTTCAGGTGAATAATCGACTACACCGCGCCCATTTACCGGGCGTACCGAAGTGCTGTAATTCTCGTCCATCCCGAAGGCTTCGGCAAAAAAATGCCACACGCCCGTTTTTTTCGATAGATTGGCCATCCAGCCAAGTGCCCGCTCGTCGTCAACAATGCCAGTGATTGAGGGGCGCTTTTTGCTATTTACCGATGGATATTTGCGATACTGGTTGTTGACATTGAACTCTCCGTAGAAGTCAAAACCGTGAAAATCCCGCAACTCGGCCGTAACACCAAATATCTGGTTGGCCGTGGGCAACCCATAGTCAAAAACCACTTCGCGCTGATTCAGGCGATTGCGGATATTGCCCGGGGCTTGCGAGACGATCAGAAACTGCGGCTGCGCCACATTATTGACCTGGCGGTCGGAGGCAACTTCAACCCGGTAGTCGTTTGCCACAACCAAGCGGACCCGCACATTTTTGATCGCGGTAACCACGTCTTCGGCCTCGGACAAGGTCAGGCCCAAGCCCTGCTGCAGCCGCAACCGCAACGAAGTTTCCTCGTTGTCCTCAGTGCCAGTTAGCACGTATTTGAGGGTGATACTCTCGGACCCGTCCGCCGTCAAAAAGCCGTCGCGGACACTGCCGCCCTCGCGCGTCCCCATAAAGCCGATACTGCTGCCAGTAATAACCGTGTCACGCGCCACCAACTCGACCCCTTCGGCTCCTTCTACCGGGCGCATCAGCGTCGTCGAAATCTCGATATCGTCGCTAAAAAGCACCGCACCACCGGCGCCGTCCTCGGGCGAATCGTCCGACAGTCTCACTACCAGGAGTGTCTGGCGCTGATCAATCTGTCCCCCGGTCAACAGGCCCTTGAAGGGGTTGTCCTCAAAGCTCGCACGCGCACCCGTGCCATTGTGGGCGTTGACGAAAGTCGCGCCCAGGGTCAACGAGTTGCTCACCGCCGCCTCAACCCTACCAGCCATCAGGTTGGTAAAATGCGACGCGGGTCGGGTCGGTATTTCGCCGTCGATATCAATGATCGGGTTCGAGATCCGCGAAAAGAGACCGGTGATCTCCACATCGGTGCTCGCGGCACTGATCACGACCCCATTGAAGCCAGACTTGCGAAAAGTCATCGGTGTCAGCGTGGTGCCGATTTCGTCGCCGATCATAATCGAATAGCTATAATCGCCGCCCTGATCGGAAGCGAGAACCAATCGATTGAACCAACTCGCGTAAAAACCCGGTTTGGTGATCTCGCTCGCCTCGAAAGTCTGCGGCTGCCGCTGACGCCAATCGTAGACCAACCGGCCGCGAGTGATCAGTTCGCCGAAGCTGTCGTAAAAATAAAAACCTTCCTGATTGCGGTCGATATAGCGCAGATACGAGTCTTGCGCATAGTTGGTCTGCTCCCACTGGCGCCGACCATATTCGCTAAAGAGTTCTTGCGGCAGATACCACCGCTGAACGGTCGGATCGAGCGACCCGATCTCAATCGAAACGCCTGCAGCTGAATAGGTGTTGCGATCACCGACCCGCCGCCCGAGCCGATTGCCATAATCGACTTGCGCGCCGATATCGGCCACCAATACCAATAACACTACCGCGACCAGAGCCGCCGTGCAATTGAAAATCCGCATCATTACTGCAGCCCCGCGTAGACGGTGAGAAAGCTGGTGGTCACGTTGCTGGTTTCATCGCCCTTTTTAAATTCTCCAGTCGCCGTCTCGGTAATGCCCTCGGTTAGGATCCGCGAAAAGCGCAAACCGACTTGAGTCGTCAACACATAGCCCTGGTAGTTCGAAATATTTGAAAGCTGCACCGCGATCGTCCGCGCGCTGGTATCTCCGGTTTCCCTCGTCAGCCCCAGATCGACCATTTCGTCTTCGTCGGCGACCAGATCCCGTAACCACAGCAGTTCGATGCCACCCTGTAACAACGTATTCTGCAAAGCCGGAAGCTGCGCCAGCAATATGCCAGTGCCCGTCCATTGCTTACGCTTCTCTTCACTGGCCAGAAACGGCGTCTGCCGCAGATATTCGCTCTTGAATCTCGGCCGCAAACTCAAACGCCCGAGATCGTAGGCGTAATCGATTTTGTTGATCGCGCCGAAAAAGCTGGAATTATCGCGCAACAAGCGGTTGTCGATATCGCGCAAGCCCTTCTGGGCTTGGTTGTAGAGGTCCCATTTGAACTTGTTGATCAACCGCAACTTGTCGATGCCCTCATAGTCGAAACCCAACCAGGTGGTGTTGATCCAGGTATCCTGCGCCGGCAGCAAGTCGCGCACCAATGGTTGAATGCCCGTAGCCTCCACAAAGGGCGTAAGCTCACGCCGGTCATCCGGGATCGTATCCTTCGCGCGCTTGAGCGATTGAAAAAGCTGCAAACGCCCCATGCCCGGATAGCTCTTATCGAGTGAGAAGAGCAGGAAATTGGTCTCGTTGGTACGATTGACCGAAATCATCTCCTCGTCGGTGCGTCCTATGCTCAACTTGATATCGGGCGTAATAAATGCCCCGACATAGAAGTTATAACCGCGACGGTTGGGCTTGTAGGGGTAATCGGGCAAGTCATCGTCTTCGAAACGGTCGATCCAATTATTATTGTTGTGGTCGATGCCGAAGAGAAATTCGGGCCGGTCTACCTCAAAGCGCAGAAAAGGCTCTTCGTAATCGGGAAAGACATTGGTGACCGTGGCATTGTCGTTCTGGTTAAAATCCGAGATAAAGTCATTGTTCTGATCCCAGCCCGGAAAGATCAGCTTATCGTTCAACTGGCCGAAACGCGTCCAATCCGGAAAGCGGTCCTGGTCGTCGTTGTCCTCAACAAATTCATAGAGGTAGCGCTGGGTATTGTCATACTGCACGTCGCCATTGGAATCGGCCAAGAAGGCGGTTGTCGAATAGGCTTCGTCAAAGGAGTAGCTCTCGCCGAACATATACCAGGGGTAGACTTGTTTGGCGAGATTAAAATGCCAAGCGTCGGCCTCTATCGACGAGATTTCGTGTTGTTTGCCGGCGGTGAAGGTCGCGGCGTTGGGATATTGATTGTATTTCTTATTGCGATCCCACTCGCCATAGAAGTCAAACCCCAGCACTTCGGTTCCTTCAATCGAGAAACCACCAACCATATTGCCCGTCGGCAGCCCATAGTCAAAACGGACCCGCTGTAAGTTCGAGATGTCCTGCACGTTGCCATCGGCCTTACGCACCGTGAGAAAAGCCGGCTCGGAAGCATCGATCGACTCGGGGCTGAGCGGCGCCGAAGGCATCGGGCGACGACCGGTCTGCTGGCTCGACCATATATCGACCCTGAAGTCGTTCGCCATTACATAGTCAAACTCGACTCCGATAATCGAAGTCGGGTCCGGGCCGATATAGGCGGGGTCGTCGAAATCGTAGTTGAGCACGATCCGCTCAGGACCATCGGCGGCGATAAAACCGGCACGCTGGAACCCGCCGAAGATGATCGGCCATTCCGCCCCGCCACGCACGACCTGCTGCAGGTTCCAGGACTCCTGCTTACCGGTCTCGAAATTCTTGCTGACAATGCGCACGTCATGGCTAAAGAGCGCCGCGCCGCCTTCGCCGTCTTCTGGCGAATCGTCGGCAAGCACGATTGCAATGGCGGTCAGCGGCGTGCTGCTCTGGCCCGAAGTCAGAGTGCCGGCGACCATATCGCCGCTAAAAAGGTCGAGACTGGTATTGGAGTTGCGGGCATCGACCAACGTCGCGCCCAACTCTATAAAGTCGCCGAGTTGAAATGTCGCGCGACCGCCGAAAAGGCTAGTGGCATTGGTCCGTGTGATCGGCTGGTTCGTCGCACCGCGAATTGGCTCGCTGGCACGCGAAGCCAATATTGTCGCGGCGTATTTGTCCGACGAGAAGTCGATCTGGACGCCATTGAAGGTCGGTTTTGAAAAGGTCATCGGGGTGAGCGTCGTGCGAATTCGATCACCGACGGTGATCGAATAGTGGTATTGCCCCTTGGAATCACCACCGATGGTGACCGAGTTGAACCAAGACGAGAAGCGGCTGTTCTGAAATATACTGCTACCCAACTGCTGCGGCTGATCTTGGCGCCAATCGTAGACCAACCAACCACGGCCGATGAAGTTGCCGTAAAAATCGTAAAAATAGTCGCCTTCCAGCGTGGTGCTGACATAGCGCTGGTAAGGATCGCGGGAATAATTGGAGTACTCCCACTGACGCCAACCGTACTCGCTGTACAATTCCTGGGGTATATACCATTTTTTCACCGCGGGATCCAAGGCACCGAACATCACGCCAGCACCCTGGGGTTCAAAGGAAACCTTCCCCCCACGCTGTGTGCCTAATCGACTGCCGTAATCTTGACCAGATACGGCCCCGCCCCACAGGAGCAGACATGTCAGACAAAGCAAACTATAAGAACTATAGACTTTCAAACTCGATCCCTCCCTTTGTACTCAACGGCAAATATATATCTCAAATAAACTCAGTAGGCCACCGCGACGATTCCAATACCCTTTTCACTACCGGTGCCCGCTTTGAGCGACACAGCGACGAGATAGTTTCCCGGCGGCACCATATCGCCGTCGTCGTTTCGCCCATCCCAAGCACGGGCGAAACGACCGCTAGAATCCAGGCTTTCATACAGTTGCCGGATCTCGCGCCCAGACAAGTCGTAAATACGAATTTCCACCGGCGCCGGTCGCGCTATATTGGTGATATCGTATTGAATCATCGCCAGGTCGTTGATCGCATCACCATTCGGCGAAAAAGCCCCCGGCACTACCGCGACGTTAACCAGCAGGTCACGCACAATCGGCACCGCGACCGAGAGATTACCCGTCAATGGTGTGCCAACGGGTTGTATATCGTTATCGGCCAACCCGTCGGCGCTCAAATCCACAGCATTCCCCGGCACCGCGTTCTGACCAATGGTTTCGCTAGCATCAGGGTTGAGCGCCCGTCCGGTAAAGGTCGTGCCAAAACGCAATACCGCCGCGTCAAACTCGACCTTGAGCACCGTGCCATCTTCTTCGATCAACGGGAAGCCTACAACGAGAGCATTATCACTTACATCTACAATACTGATATCGTTTTGACTAAGCGGCAACGCGTCTAGCGACATCCCGGTAAAATCAGCAGTCAGTAATGAGCCATCGGGGTTCGTGACGCTGATCCGCTGGACGGCCTGCGCCTTTAATGGCGTATTGATCTCGAAGCGGTCAAAACCCCGATCCTGACCGGGCCGTGACTGGTTGCGCACTGCATAAGTAAAACTCGTCTGTTGCCCGACCGCCGCCTCACGCGGCGAAATCTCGCCGATAATACGTTCGGCAAAAGGCGGCGTAACCACCTCGAAGGACAACGCACCGACACCTCGCGCCGCTTCAAATTCTTCGCTGATAAGGTCAACTGAAAATTGAAAGTAACGCCTGGGATTAACCGCGATAATCGGCACGCCCATGCCCGCATCCTCAATTTCTGCCTCGGATACCGCCGCGCCCGACGAATATGGCGGTGACCAACCGCTCCAATTCGTTACATCCTCGCGAATCCCGCCCTTGTCCTCGTTTTTGAGACTATTGAATTCCGATTCTTCCAACGTGACCTGGATCTGCTGCTCGAGCGGCAGATCGTTAAATGCCTCGAAGGCCTCACGAATATCGAGTTCCTCGTTATCGAGCACTGTCTCGACCAGGGTCTTCAATTCGCTATCTTCGACATCGTCAGCCCATTTCCAAGGCACCGGATCACCCGATGTGGTCGTGCCGGCCCTATTGCCCGAAGTCGCACCACCGCCGGTGCGAAAAATACGCTCACCCGGACGAATTTTATTGTATTCCACAGGATCGGCATCTTGGCCGATGCGTGTGCGAATCTCCACACTCGAACGCCCCTCATCGCCCTCGCTGATCTGGACCCAGCGCAAATTTCCGAATAGCGCCAAATCGCCAAAATCCATCAAGTCAGAGATATAACGGGCTTCCGGCACAAAACCGGTGCCAAAAACCTGGAACTCGGCGATTTCAAAACCGGCGGTAGTCAGCGATTTCAAACGAATATGACGAACGTATTGCGGTTCAATCCGCATGTTCACCACCGACTCTTCGTTGAGACTTTCCAATGCAATGGTCTTGTAGATTGGGCGACCTTCGAGTTGGCTCTGGTCGGTGCCGTCATTCAGAAATAGTTCGAAACCGCGCATAAAGTCATTTTGGAAGGGAAAGGCCGGCGCCGGGAAAGCCGCATCGGCATTGCGCGGAAAAAATTTAAAGCGGTTAATGCCGAAACGCGCGCCCAGATCAAGATCGATGATGATACCGAGTACTTGCGCGGCCTGCCCTGCCGCGACCCGCAAATCGAGCGCGGTGAGTCCATCGTTATCGATCATTTTGGGTAGATCCGCGCGAATGCGTTGCGCGTTGGGCGAAGTAATTCTGCCACCGCGGTCCTCAGATGCAGCCCCGACCGCGATATTGAGCGTCGTATCCGCTCTTTGCGGAAAGATCCAGTTAGGTAAATCTGCGGAATTGAAATCGATAACACCGCCTGGAGCATTGGTGTGTTCCACTTTGAGCGCGCTGCGAATAACCGTCGGCTCGATACCATTACCACCCTCCTCCCAACTCAGCCCTTGCCCGCCGATTATAATGACTTCTGCTTGCCCGGGCATCGCACTTAGACCGAACGTCAGAGCAAAACAAAGAAGAAGGAACCTCGTTTTCCTATGGGTCTTCAACAGCATCGCAGCGGCACCTCGCAAATTTAAAACGATCTTATCGAGTAGTCAGTATCAGTTGCTTTTGCAAAGACTGCAGTAGATATTTGCCAAAGCGCACCCCAACTACTTGAATTTATTAGAATTCGGAGCGTGTGAAACCACACAACCTTCACTAAACTTTCGGCCCTATTAATAACATATAGTTTTATGGAGAGCAAGCATTTTCTCCGAACTATACTACTTAAAACCTATAAGTCATTTATCTTTTTTCTTTTACTCCAGCACTTTATGACCTACGATTTGTAACCCTAATGTAGTACGGAATGGCAGTAGCTAAAAATTAAAATCGAGATCTCAATCGTTTTTTCTATGAAACGCTAACTAAATCACCAGATTTTTGTATCTTATATCTCTACTAACCGACAAACACGATTATTTGATAGGAGACTACTTCGCCAATGCAGATCATCCGAATCTCTCTGCTAATCGCTATTGGCCTTTGGCTAGGTTGCAGCGAACCGACTGAAGAAGCGCCCACTCTCGCCAAGGTCGGCACCAAAAAAATTACCGCCGATGATTTCTCCACTTTCGCCGCCAGCATTCCCGAGGGTATGAAGGTCGGTGCAACGCCCTTAGAAACCACTAAATCTCTGCTCGGCAGCTTGATCGACAAAACCCTGCTGCTCACTGAAGCCAGTACCATAGATTTAGAAAACGACCCGGAATTCTTAGCGGCCATCGCCAAAGAAGCCAAATCGCGTATACTCGCGCTGTATCAGAAGCAAGAGATCAGCGATAAAATTGTAATCAGTGACGAAGAGCTCGAAGAGCATCAGCGGGCTACCTACCGCGACCGCGCCTTGCGCTTTAGCGGCATCATGCTCAAAACGAAGGCTGAGGCAGAAAAGGCCATTGCCGAATTGGAAGGCGGGGCCGATTTCCACAAGTTAGCCGCCGAGCGTTCGGTCCACCGTGAAACGGGCGAACGCGGCGGTGACAGCGGCGGTTACAAACTGCTCGATCAGACGGTTCCGGCCATCGCCGAAAACGTATTTCCGCTTGAAGTAGGCCAACTTTCCAAGCCCACGCCCGTACCGCATGAAGGCGAAGTTCACTTTGTCATCTTTAAAGTGCTCGACGAAATGCCCGTGCCGCTCGACGCCGCCTACGAACGGGTCAAAGAAGAAGTCTTCGCCCGCAAACGGACCGAGCGCATCACCGAATTGCTCGCCTTTATCAACGAAAAATACCAGCCTCAGATCCAAGATGACCACATGAGCCCGCTGGCAAAATTGAGCAATGCGACCCCCGACGACCCCCTCGTACTACCCGACGAAGAGGGCAAACTGCCATTGGTGTCTTTTACCGGGGGCGAAATCACCCTCGCCGAATTCCTGACCGATGCCAAAGAGGCCCACGTCAATCCGCTCGATTTCACCGACCCCGCCCGAGTCAAGACCATTCTCGAGCGTATTTTCATCCCTGCGCACCTCTTTATGGCTGAAGCCCTCGGGTTCGGCATCGACAAGGATCCCAAACTCGCCACGTTTCTCGACCAGCGCAAAACCTCGATGTTGCTCGGCTTGTTGCGCAAACGCCAAGTGGACCAGTATGTCGCAGTCAGCAAAGACGAAGCCAGGGCCTTCTACGACGCGAATCCCGGGAAATTTATCCCACCGGCGACCACCAGCGCCGCTGAAGTCCTCGTCGCCAGCGATTCATTAGCCCAGCGCGTCAAACGACTCATGCAGGAAGGCGAAGACCCGCAAGCACTCTTTGACCGCTATTCACTGCGCGAAGAAGCTGCCCATCACAACGGCCGCCTCGACATCAACGCCTATAACCAGTCCTACTTCCCCGAGATCACCGAGGTTATGAACGAGCTCGAAATCGGCCAGGTGGGTGGACCGGTTAAACTCAAGGAAGGCTATTCAGTCTTCAAGATTCTCGAGCGCAAACAAGAAAAGTCGCCGTATAACGAAGAGTCGGAACGCCGCTCGCACGCCTATGTCAAGGTCGACAAAGCGAAACGTAGCTATGTCAAATACGTGCGGTCACTGCGGGAGAAATATCCGGTGGAGATCAACGAGGAAATACTGCAGAAAATAAGTACTGAGTCTAAATCATAGCCGCGGCCTATTCGGGTTCGCGCACCTGTAAAACCTGATTGGCTGCGACATCGCGCAGGATTTGCACGGTACCGCTCGGCCAGTGCAGTGCAATACGCTCGACCCGTTGGGCCGTACCTAAGCCGAAGTGCACCCGCCGATCGTTCATCGACAAGTAGCTGCCGCCGCTGCGGACCTCAGCGTATTGCTTTAGGCCGCCCGCATCCAATTGGATGCGGGTCCCGATGCCATCGCGGTTGCTGCGGGTACCTATCGCATCAATCAACAGGTAGTTGCCTGCGTTACCGCCGTCGTTGCGCAACAACCGCGGCGGACCGTTGAGCTCCAGCACAAAAAGATCGATATCGCCGTCGGAATCGTAATCGGCCATGCTTGCCCCCCGACTCACCCCGCTCAGTGCTAATCCCGATCCCGACTGGTCCGACACCTCCGTAAAATCACCCGCACCCAGATTCTCATAAAGCTGATTGCTCTGGTTATAGCTAGACGCCAACCCCGGCAGATCGGCCTGGGGATAGGTATGCCCGTTGGCGACGAAGAGATCGCGGTCGCCGTCGTTGTCATAATCGATAAAAACGGTGCCCCAAGCGACATAACGACTATCCGCGCTGGCGATTTTTTCCTGGTAGGAGACATCGGAAAAAAAACCGCCACCGTCATTTTTATACAGCGTGTTGTTCTCGTC
>JACLAC010020252.1_pt1 | contig 37580 bp, 19 predicted proteins | sample 8027881 | NCBI WGS metagenome assembly JACLAC01 (sample SAMN15725517, study PRJNA655200) | protist metagenome | isolation source: fluorescence activated cell sorting (FACS) single amplified genomes of... | place: Spain: Blaines Bay Microbial Observatory, Mediterranean Sea | collected 2016-01-19 | reverse complement strand
ATAAACATTACCGTGACCGATACGGGCCCTGGTATAACCCCTGACTTGGAGACCCGAATCTTTACACCCGGTTTCTCCACAAAACCGGACCACCTGGGCAATGGACTTTCTACCTGCCAGGCCGCCATGAAAGAAATGGGAGGACAAATCGAGGTCAAGAGACACAATGTCCCTACCGGCGCCGTTTTTGCAATTACCATCCCCCGTAAAAGCCCGTCCCCTCAATCCTGACTTTCCGGCTGGTACCCGAATTCTGATCAGTTCCGCCGCCACCGGCGCCGTGGTCGCTATCCTCGTTTTTGTCAACAATCTCGATGACAGTGGGGGATCGCCTTCCAAAAGATAGGCAACGGTCCTCAATCATCCGGGTCATACCAGAATAGCCGGCCCTCCGGAACCAAAGGCACCGGTGTACCGAGGAAGCTGGAATGGCGGGCATCGAAAAGCCGGTCCTCGAGCCGGCGCAGGGTCTGGCGATGGCTGTTGTTCTGTATTAATACCTCGTACATGGCCTGAAACTCACCGGGTAGGGAAGTCATGAACAGACCCGGATCGTCGCTATTGAGAGAAAAACTCAGGTCTGCCTCGTCAAGGGCCCCATAGGGCAGGGCTGCGTAATCGGAGTAGCCGCCCACCAAAAGGTTCGAGGTAGGATTGACTTCCACACAAATTCGCGAGCCGGCCAGGCGTTTCCACAGCAGCTTGCGGACGGTACCGATCAGATCTAGCCAGTCTTTTTCAACGGGAAAGGAGATGCTCTCCCCAAGGTTTTTGAGATTAAAACAATTCTTCAGGAGCTCTTCATCGGTATAAACCGGACCTTTGGTACTTTTCAGGCCCATGGCCCGGAAACATTCGGCAATTGGTCCGAGACCTTTCTCCCCGGTCTGCTCCAGCAGGCGCTGGTCCACCCAAGGGAAGCTGTTTTGTCCTGCTTCCTGTAAGCGGCCACGGGCCCAAACCAGGTCGAGGATATGGGGACCGATCCCGGTTTCCACATAACCACCCCTGGTCCGGTAGTAATCAACGGGAGATTCGCCCAGGATGAGCCCATGGCCCAGCCGTCCCCCTTCCTCGGGAAGCAACAGACAGGCCACTTCATCGACGTGGCGCAGGCCGGTAAGCATATCGTCGGTGTCCTCCCCCACATGATAGGTATAACCCAGCTTGATCCGCGGGGCTCCGGAACGGGCCCGATGCCCAGTTGCCTGAGATTGCATAAAGCGGAATGTTTTGCCAAAGACACGGGGCGGGGTGTCGCGCTCCAGACCCGCCGCGTCCAGGCCCACGAACAGGGGCCGCAGGTTGGGATAGTCTTTGAGCATACTCATCAGGCGTTCGGCGCCGGCAAGATAAAACGAAGCCTGCTGTTGCTGCCACCCCGAAATGATTGGCCGTTTGATGAAATGGATTACCAGGCCGCATTGGTTGTTGCGATAGGACCGGTCTTGCCGGTGGGATGAGCTGGTCCATCCGGAGGGTGTGAGGTGCTCTCGAATACCGTCAACCCAGGCCTTCCAGACATGAAGGCCCATACTACCGCCGGGAGGACTAACCCGCATTTCGATCCGCCTGCGAGGTGGGAAACGATCATCTGAAAAGACATCGTCGAAAGGATCGTTGAGTTGGGCGTCCAGGGCCGTGGCCATCCGGCATTTTTCCAGCTTGTAGACCAGGCGACGGTAACGGCGACGGCGCCGTTGATAACCCGGTGTCTTGAAAATAAACCCGCGACGACCAAAGTTCTCAACAAAGCGCAGCAGACCATAACTGCCCTTGGGGTGGATCCAGAATTGGTGGAAGGCATTGCGGATACGCAGGTACCGGAGGAGCCGGGATTCCATGGTAGAGAGCATCGCCCTTTCGTCAGACTTGAAGAAATTGGGGTTTTCCCGGTAACACCTCAGGATGTTACCAAGGCGGTGAAGCAACCGGCGCTCACCCTCGGCATAGTGGGTCCGGCCATGGCAAGCGGGGTCGGAGCGCAGGGGATCGGCGAAAGGCCATTGCCGGGAACCGGCCTTTCCCTCACCTCGTCTGACCAGGTATTCCGGGATCAGCTTCCAGGGAATTTCACGAGTAAGCGGCACCTGGTAATCATCCGGATCGGGTGGTTCCTTTCCCGTAAGCGCAAGGTCCTTCCAGGCTGCCGTCCGGATATGCTCGAAAGGGGGTTGAGATCCCAAGGACATCTGCCGGGCCTTTTCCGCCAGCCATAGGCGGTCCCAGATGGATCCAATTACTTCCCGGCGCCATTGGTGATCCTCGGCATGGCCCCGGTGCTCCGCGGCTAAGAAGGGCAGGGCTTCAGGCCCCAGCTCACAACCCATGAGCGGCACCCAGAAAAAGACCGGTGGTAAGGCGCCGCCCAGGTGGATGTGCGTATCCACGGATTCCCGACACAACAGATCCCCCAAAACACCTGTATCGCAAACGGGGATGGCCGGCCAGTCGTATGGCTCGCTCTCGGGAAGATCCAACTCGGGATGAAGTGCAACCAGGACATCGGGATCGATCACGAGGATGAGGCGGCGGGCCAGGGGGGTATTGACCAGGATGGGCAAGCCCTGGCGCATGGTGAAAAGGGCCTCACAGAGCACTTCCACATTATCCAGGAGAGAAGGCGGGCACTCGAGCAGGCGGTTTATTGTCTTGCGGTTGTTATATTCGTCCAGCCACCCCAGATCGCCCAAGCGAACGGATAGAGCTGCGCCGGTATCAAGGTTGCGGGTGCGCACATCTACCAGGGCATGGTCCGCCAGGAGAAGGGCCCGTGTAAATAATTCGATGGGAGATCCGTGGGTAGGCATTCCGTGCTCCGGCTCAGTCGAGCACATCCTCGGCAATGGTTTGGAGCAGGGCTCTGGCCGATTGATAGGCTGGAGATTTCAGGTACATGCGGGCCGCATTGGAAAGGGCGTCGTTTTTCCCCCTCAACCTGGCTTGAAAATCCCGGGTGAACAGGCTCCGGAGCCTTGTGATCACACCTTCTTCGTTTTCCCGAAGCCAGGTGAAGGGATCGCGATTATCCAGCATATGGATAATTTCCCGTTGGGCGATGTGAAAATCATTAAGAGTAAGTCTGTCGCATTGCATCAAGGCATAAGCATAGGCGGAACGGACCAGAGCGGCGGCCAGGACCAGAAAAGTAGAGAGGTGCCATCCCAGACCGGCGGTGAAGACAGGCCAGCAACAACGCTCCAGTCCGTCAGCAAGGAGGACGATGGCCCACACCTCATTGGGGAGAATCGCCAGGGCTTTGTGGGTTGTGCCTTTTTTCCGGATTCCCGCGTCATCCTCGAACACCGAAGGATCGATCAACAGGTCGGTTAAAACACGATTCCAGAAAGGCATGCGAACTGCTTTGAGCCCTTCAACCAGTGGAGACCAACCGATGTGCACTTTCGGCTTTTTCCCCATCTTGGTATTCATCCAAAGAAGCCCGGACCGACCCGGAAACCAATCGCCCCCTTCGAAAAAATCGCGAATATTCTGGCGGGTACTTTCGATTGTGAAGGTAGCTTTGGTTAATTTGGAAGCCACCGGTCTCCAACTTTGGATGAAACGGAGGCGATAACGAAGGGCCAGGCTTTCGGCAACCAGTCCTCTGGCGATACTCAGGTTGATGAGCAACTCTCCCCATAAAGCTCTTCGATGGGCTTGAAGAGGGGATAGGGGAATCCAAAGGTCGTTGTGATTCAACCCGGAAATGGGGTTGAGTGTGTCCTGTTCATCCCTTGAAATCCGCCCGCGGGAGGAGTAAACAATTTCCTGCCATTCTTCATCAGGACAAGGATCGCTTGGGAACTTCATCTCGGCAAACCAGTCTTTCCCTTTAACCTCCTGAAAGGCCCGTGCAAGGTATGATTCCTCGCAACAGTTGGCCAGCAAAGCCAGGAATTTTTCGGCTCTTTTCGGCTCGTCTTCCCCCTCTTCCCCCTGCCATTCCTTTAAAGTAAGATTGAGGTTTACCAGTCCCCTGGGTCGTTGGGGCAGAAGGTTGAGACAAAGCCGGTCCTGGCCCAGTGCATAGGGTTTGATCATTTCTTTGAAAGGGGGTTTTAAAGGGGTGGGGGTGATTTTTTGCCAGGGTTGAAGCTCTACACGATTTTCCGGAGGAAGCAGTTTATTGACCAGTGCTCGGGCGGTATTGGAATCGAAGCCCTTTTTTTTATCGGCACTCAGGCATTCGAGACGTTGAAAATCAGCGGTCAGGACAAAAACCAGGCGTTGTTGACGCATCTCATCCATCAGGCAGGTAAACCAACGACGTACCTGATGATTTTCGATCAAATCAAAATCGTCCAACAGCACGATACAGAGTTGACGCTCAATATTTTTTAGAATATTTTCGAGCCATTCCATGAGTTTTTCGGACAACTCGAGCCTTGCGCTCAAACCTTTGACCATATACCGATTATACTCTTCTTGTGAGGTCGCCAACTCCATGCTCAGTTCCCGAAAGTGAAGAGACGTATGATTGTACAGGCCGGTCAAGTGATCCAGGTCATCGAAGGTTTGGACCAGATCAGGCTTGTTCAAGGATTTCACGAGATCGGGGTTTTTTAGGGATTTCTTGAGATGGAGAAGGATGGCAGTACCCGGGTTGACGCCTTCGGAGAGTACGGAACAATCCAAACAAGGCAGCATGAACCAAGGGGCTGAATCGCTTGCATAGTTAAGGTACAGTGCCTTGAGAACAGTGGATTTACCGGCGCCTCGGGAGCCCAGGATTCCATAAACATTGGATCTTTCAAGCATGGGAGTGCCGGCTCCGGCCCCTGGTTCCTCACCATGGGTATGAGCTTTATCGGCATCTTTGGCAGCATTATCCAGCTTCTTGACAATTTGGGAAAGAGCAGTTTCTTGGGTTTTATGAGGCTGAACCAGGCCCCATTCTCTTTTGTCCATCTCTACACCTCCCTACAACCGGTCCAGGACAGGTCTGGCCAGATAGGCATGGAAACGAGAGGTAATACCCCAACGTCCCCCCGCATTTAAATTCGTCCATCCTCCGATCATCAGGAAACGTTCCTCGCTGGGGGGTGGAAAATAGGCCGGTCCGATGGTACGGACGGCGGCATAGATCTTCATCCGGGGAACGAGTTGGGGATAGACCCTCAAAAGATTTTCCAAATCCTCTTGCCAGATGGAGGCCACGGCGGGGGGCGACTGCACCAGGCGACGCCAGGCTTTCTGTACCTGGCTTTTTTTGAGGGGTGTGTCCCCTTTTCTGGTTTCGCGAAAATGGTCAATGAATGACCGGACCAGAAAGGGTTGGCCTCCCGTATTGAGCATGAGATCATCAAGGGCTTTATTCTCCATTGCGAGGGGTGGTTGCGACGCGTCACCACAAGCAGCCAGAGCGCGCACCTCCCCGGTAGAAAGATGGGGAAGCCGAAAGCAGGTAGCGTTGTATCGGGAACGAAAAGCCGTTTCCAAAAATGCGAACTCCGCCGTACTCATGATCATGATATGGAGGTTGAGATAGGGGCTGGTGTCTCGAAACTGGCGCAAGGCGGCGGCCCCTAGTTCGGCGCTTTCCCGGCCAAGGCCCATGTAGTCTTTGATGATCAGGTAGATGGTTTTCCCCGACATTTTTTCGGCCACAGTCTTTAGGTAATTGGCCTTCTCCGCTGGATTTTCAACACGGCCGAAAGCCTCGATGGAATCCAGGATCGAAGAGTCCATTACTTGGGAAACTGCGAAATTTTCTTTTTTCCAGTCGGAGGCTTGAACCAGAACCCAAGGGTTGTTATTGACGCCGAGCAGCCTGCGGTACCACTCCAAAAAAGCCCGCCCTCCACCGCTCCTTTCTCCAAAAACCAGAATATCTTTTTCCTCCCGAATCTTTTCACCATTTACCAACTCTTCCCAACAGGGTAAGTCGAAGTGTTGACCGCCCTCGGCAAATCGGGCCAGAGCATAGCTTTTCCCCTCATCCCAGGTTATTACTTCCTCATTTTCCACCGTTTTTGGTGTGCCGTCCCCACGAATAATTTTGTTCAAGGCCATAACACACAACTCCCTAGCTCGCGAAGATATCATCCTGTAATTGGTATAATAGTTTTTCAAGGCCTCCATCGTTCCACCTTTGACGCAGGACGAGTTCGTGTTGCATCAGCCGGATAGCGCTTTTCTCCCGTTCGGCCGGTAAAAAAACCATTACTTCCTTCCAAGGGGCAGCTAAACAGGCATACTTCCAGATTTTCATTGCCCATTTGGTATTTCAAGGGGTTTTCTCCCTTTCCTGGTAGAGATCCAGGAACTCGGCTCCCAAGGTTAGAATGAGCTCGTCCAGGGTTGGATCGTAGCGACCGTGGAGTCGTTGGAGCTCACGAGGAAGGATGTGCAGGAGAAAGCCGTAGCGGCCTTCCTGCATGGGGTCGGGTTCCAGAACCAGGGTGAGGGTAAGCAGGCGCAACACCTCGCTGAGGTTCAAGCCCTCGAACCACAGCCGGAACGCATCTCGCTCCCGTCCGAGCAAGAACCGGTCCACGGTTTCCAGGACAATTTTTCTGGCTTCTCCCACTGAAAAACCCAGTTCCGGGGACAGTGAAGAACGTTCCGGCAGCCGCTCGTCCAAAACTGCGGCCCGGTTCCCTCCCAGAAAATAGCGGTGCCTGGCAAGGGTGAACAGGATCAATTTGAAACCCGGCCGCTGGGCCTGTTCCCTACCCGCGTAACCCAAGCTCTGGTAATGGATCGAGTCGATGTATTGCCACACTACCTGGCCTTCCCGTTCCAGGACCCAGGCTACATCGGCGTAGGTCAGGACAGTGCGCCTTTGCTCTTCCAACCGTTCTACAAAGAGTTGGCAATACCGCTGCACCACCCAGGGGATGCGGTAACTTCGGGCCAGGCAGAGTTGGTAGGCTTTCGCTTTCTGTTCCGGGTCCTGCCAGCGCAGCCGGAGTTCACTGGTCTCCAGGACATCGAGCAGGGCTCGAGCGGCCGGCTCCAACAAGGCGGTAAGGGGAATGGCCTTGCCTCCCAGGCTGGTGCCCTCGGTGAAGTGGAAAAAGGGTGACCGGGGATTACCCAGTTTGGCAATAGCGGAATATCCCACCATGAGGAAGCGGGCGAATTTGCGGTCGTTCAGACCCCGCCAGGTCTCCACAAACCGTGGATCATGATGGACCATACCGTCCACCTCATTGAGAAGGAAAAGACAGAGTTTGCCGCGGTCTTTGACCTGGCGGGCCAGAGTTTCCAGGTCCTCGCCGGCCAGTTTTTTCAGGTAGTCCCTTTTATCGTTCTTCAAACTTACCCGTAGGGTTTGGGCAAAAACCTTGCTCGTGTCAGCGCCTTGAAGGTCCAGGTAAATGGGTTCCAGGTCCTCTTCCCGTTCGGCCCAATTTTGGATCTGGTTGAGTAAACTGGTTTTGCCTACGCGACGGCTACCGACGATAAGGATACTCACGCCGCGAATTTTACTTTTAATGAAATCCAACTCGGTTTCACGGCCCACGAACAGGGGACTACCCGGAGGCAACGCACTACTGGCCTGGAAAGGCGAAAGGGTGGTCAGCCGCATCTGGGCTCTTGCTTTGTCACGCAATCCCTTGATGAGGTTGCCTTCCCAGGTGCTTTGCAGCAGGTCGGCCGGCTTTAAAACAGCGATTTTTCGAGTTTCGTCGTAGAGCCGTGGGATTAGGCCCGGGCCTAGTAACATGACCTTGGGTGACCAGGACACGAGCTGCCGGTTCCGGTTGTTAGGATCTCGATTCGCTTGCTCCTTTCTGGCGTTGGTAATTTCGTCGACCACCTTTCGGAGCTTGTTCATGTTCAGGGAGAGGCCCTTGCCGGCCCAAACAAGGTATTCCACCGGCTCCTCCGAATCACCCATATCCCGGCCGAGTCCGAAAACCGGGAAGGGTATTTTGCGCAGGGCGTTGTCCCAACGCCCTTGTTTGGGTCGGAGCAGAGTGACCTCCTCGGGTTTGAACAAGCGGCGGATCAATCTGAGAGCATCATTGGGTGCAGTATCGCCACCTGGTGCCAGCCACAATTCGGCCAGGGCCAGAAGCCTTCGCAAATCATCCTTTTCAGCGGAGGGCATGAGGTTTTCCAAGTCCTCCGTGGAGAAGCGGGCGATATCCTCCAAGTCCATGCCCTCCAGGGGAAAACACTCCTGTCCTTTGATTTCCCGGTAGACAGCGGTATCGCGCCGGGCCTCCTCTTTGTCTTTGTGCAACCGGTACAGCTCCAGAATCAATTCCCGATAGGGGGAATCCGTGTGAAAGATTCCACCGTGTTCACTACCAATGGTCAAGTCCGCAAGCCTCCGAAAGCGTTTTTTCTTGGTATTCGGGGTCATGGGAGTGAGCAGGGCGCCCAGGTAACCAAAATCCTGGCCCAACGTGCCCACCACTCCGAAGCCTCGTACCACGAGATGCTTGTGCCGCAAAACCAGATCGGTCCGAAAAGCGTTCAGGCTCCGTTCCGTCAAGGCTGCTCCCGATTTCTGGAAAAGCTTTGGGACGCTTTGGCGTGTGGCAGAACGATAATTCTCGCCGACAACCTGGCCGGTAACCGCATCGCCAAGGTCTAAATGGGTGACCGCTCGCGCGGCAAACAAGGCGAAAATCAGGTCAAAAGGTTCCAGAGAAGCCAGGTCTGCAATGATGATGTCCCTGGTCGCCGCCTGCGCCTGGTACTTCTTCAGCGGTGCTTGAAGGTGGTTGTGATCCTGTTTGAGCCAGCGAAGCAAGCCCTGGATGAGACGAATATCCCAACCCAGGCGGTCGAGCCGGTGGATGATTTTATGTTCATCCCATCCCGTCTCCCTTTTGACTCGACCCACCAGGTCCTTTCGGATGGATTGGGCGGGAGCAGTTTTATCCCGCAGGGCGGCTTTGATGAAAAGGTACCCGGAAAGCTCGGCGATGTTGCCGAGTCCCAGGGCGCGCAACCGGCAGGCGTTGGTGCTGGAGACTATGATTACATGACGAGGTTTACCACCCGTCGAGGCATGCCGGCGCAATACCTCCAGCCACGAGCCCAATAGCTGAGGTGCCTCCCCTTTCACGGCCCGTTCGAGGACTTCGTCCACGGGCCCGATCAATAAGGGGCCTTGGCCCTGGTTCTCCCGCTTCTCCAATTGAAAACCTCGGGCCTGTTTGATTTTTTCCAGGATGAGCTCGAGATCCAGCCGGCGAGCAGCGTAAAAACGGCCTGAACCATAATCGCGCAGTTCTGCATCCAGGTTCACCTGCCGGCCTCCCGATTGACGCAACCATTCCATAATCAGTTGATCGCGACCCAGGTTCCGGTCTATTTCCACCAGGGTGACCGCTGCCTTTGAGTTCAACACCATTTCGAGAAAAGCCTCGAAGGCAGTGGGCAGACTTTCGTGAAGCCATAGTTGATGGGTTCGGGAGGCAGGGGGTCGGGGGACTTTAAAGCGCCAGGTCTCTCCGGTCCGGTACCCACTGCCGTCCTCCAAGGTCACATAAACATCCACGTTTTCCTGCCGGCCGCGCAGAAAACCATCAAGAGTAAAATCAAAATCCGAAAAATTCTCGGGATAGGCCTGGAGATGTCTGGTTTCCCGGCGATTTCCCGGAGGCAGTAAGCCGTCCTCGCCGGCCACATCAAAGACCAGGGTGACATCATGTAGTTGGGTGAAACCCTCCGGGATGGTCCGTAACTTGAGGCACAGACCCAGGGCATCATCCACCGCCGTGCTGATGAGTTCCAGCCGGGGCCGAACATGCCTGAGGATGAGTTCCGTTTCCCATGTGACCAGATGGTCAAGGGTTTCCTCGACGAGTATCACGAACTTTTGAATAACCGGCTCCCAGGGGTGTCCTGATTGCCGCGTAACGGGCGGGGCAGGTGCATGTAATTTGAGCCGCAGGCCTTCCAGCCATTGATGACGGGCGGTGAATGGCTCCAGGTCGCCGGGTAGAGGATGGGGAGACAGAGCTCCGCCCAGGCTGTTTACCAGGGAATCCAAGGGTGGCTCGGACCGTTTCAAGCAGTCTTTCCAGTGAATTAAACGGCGTAAGGCCTCCATGCTCCCGTCCCGCCGGTCATCCCAAGGAATATCTCCGGTTCTCATTTGGTATAAGAAATCGAGCAAACCCGAGATGAGTCCGTAAAAGGCATCGTCACGCCCATATGGACGAATGAGGTCGGCGAACCATTTTACCTCGTGCTGGGGGAACAGCTCCCCGTTGAGCAGTAGATCCATCAGGTCCGCGAAGACCTCGAAATTCCCTTTCACGGGAGACTTGTAGGGAAGTCCCTCGGCGACGGCCCGGCTCAAGCGAGGATCCAACCGGAAAAGCCAGGGGAACACTTTGATGAAGACCTCTTTTTCGTCACTCCGGCTTCCTGCCAAAACAGCTTTTAATAAAAGCCTGGAAAACTCAATCCGACTCCATGAATCCTCAAAGCGAATCAAGCCGGGAAACAATTCCTTCAATCGCTTCGGGGTGGGCCGGTGGATTTCCTGTTGTTGCAACCAGGTTATGGTGGTTCGGGTCACCTCAGGAGAGATTTGGTTCGCCACCAATTCGCGCAGCCTGGTTTCGATAAAGGGTTCCCAGTCCGACAAGGTTTCGAGGTAGGAGAGTAAAACGAAGATATCTTCCGGGGGCAGGTTCCTGAGAACCTCGCCCTTGACTCTATCGTCAAAAGCCGGCCGGCCAACCTCCAGCATATGCCGGATCATGCGACGCCGGGAACATGGCTTTTTAAGGTCTTTAAGCACCGTTTCGTATGATGGTTCTTCGGGATCTTTTTCCAGGCGATAGACGGCATGAACGGATTCGTAGTCGGGATTGAGCCAACATTTTTTGCGTTTCTCCTCGGGTTGTGAGGCCAGTTTCTCCAACCACTGCTCAACATCCCCAAGTCCCGTACAACCTACTGGGGGGCGAGTAAAAAGTGATAACCGGCCATCTTTGATGGCCACGGCCAGAGTCTCCCCATCCTGTCCAAAGCACAGCAAACGCCGGATCGGGGCATTGACATCGTGCTCCCAAACACGCCTGCCCGTGGCCGCCTCCAACAGGATGATGTGCCCATCTTCGGCTCCAATCAGAAAATGCTTTTTTCCTTCCAGGTTAAGGGGCTCCACGTCACGAATGGTTCGGGCCATTCGGTGGGTCCACGCCAGGCAGCTGGTAGCACCGGCCTCCAGGCGTATACACCATAAAAAGCCGTTGCGTTCACCTGCCAGGATATAACGCGGGTGTTCGGGATCATCAAAACACACATCCACGGTTCCGTGCTTGAGCTCCTGGTACCAGGTGAGAGGGCGTATTTCGTCTCGAGAGATGCGGTAAAGACGCAAAGGACCCGCGTTAGATGCACCGGCGAAAAGCCGGGCACCCTCTTTGGGGTTGTAACTTAGAGCTACCGTATTGATTCTCACCAGGTCCATGGGCCCGCCATTCAGGACTCGGATCCCCGACGCATCGGTCTCCACCAGCTTCAGGTGTGAGCGCCCTTTCCGGTAAAAAATAACCGCGACCCAGAAAGCTGACGGCGATACGGCACAGGCCGCCATGGTGACCTTTTCATCCCATTCGTGGGTGGAACTCTCTTGTTCCGCGATGGATAGAAAATTCAAGTTATGGGTATCCAGGCGGAAAAGCTCCAATCTACCGGAGGCCCTGGCAATAAAAACCAGGGCATCGTTCTTACATGGGAGGGCAATCATGTGTTCAATAAAATCCTCATCGAGCCGGTATTTGATCTTTGCCCGTACCCTCAACCGGCCCTTATGAACCGGATAAGCTTCGAGTTCCTGGTGGGTTGCAATAACCAGCCATTGGCGTTTCGATTCCGGAGTTTCCTTCAAGCTGAAACCAGCCATGCCTACCAGGGCACGTTCCCTTTTTTCGCTAAGGTAAACGGTGTCGGATGACCAATAGGGGTTGGCCCAGATCTCCAGCCCAAAGGCGGCAAGATAGGCCTGCCCCGCCGCGCTTCTCGGTAAGTCTTTATCCTCCCAGACAGTAGCCCGGTTTTGCCGGGCATCCTTGAATAGTTCCTCGAACTCAGGATTTTGCTCGAACTCTTCAGGTTCCGGAGGTGGCCGCAAGCTTCGAATGGCCAGATCGATACGGTCCAGGATTTCCACATGGGCCCGATCGTAAATCTGTTTTACCAACCCTAACAGGGCAGGCCAGAAATCGGTTCGAGATTTCCTATGGGGGTAACATTCCTGAACCTTTTCCAGAATGGGTTGAACACCGGCCATGAGGACGGCATCAACTTCATCTGAACGAAAGGTGGTTTCTACCCAGGCCGATAATTCCTCTTCAGGAACCCGTAAAACTTCCGCCGGCAATTGTTCCACGATGCCTAACATAAGTGCCTTGCGTTCCGTAGGTTTTTCGTGCCGGGGCTGTCTTGTTGCCTCCTCCAGTTTTTTGTTGATCTTTTCAAGGCCCAATCTGTTCCACAGTTTTTGCCAAATGTGGTGGATCTTCCGGTTGAAATACCGCAGCCGCAATATGGCTCCATTGCGCAAGGCGACCAGAAGATCGGGCCATTTCTGTTTCGGACCGGAGGCGAGAAAGGCCAGAGCCACCGGAATATGTGAACAGGTATCTTCCCAACAACGAGTACAGATATCTCGACTGCATTCGAATGCTATGATGCGCCCATCATCGTAACCCGCAACCCCACAAGCCTTTTCGTGAGTGTCGTCGATGAGCGCAAGGGCTCGTACCCATTCTCAAACCGAAAAATGGCGTGGGGGACCACTCCGGGACCCGAGGTTGAGTGGGTAGATTTCGTCACCTACTGAAAGACAGATGTGCTCGCGGGACATGGCCGCTAACTCGGAGCGGTGATTGATGGCCTGTTCATGATCCTCGATTTTGGCGCCGATATTTTTGTCGACTCCACTAAAGGGGTCGGTCTCGTGAGAATAGCTGATATTCCATTGGCACAACCACGGAGGCAGACGGTCCGCCGAAGCGAAAACCCATTGATCCGTCTCCCCCTGGTGCCAGTCGTCTCGTGCCGGCTCCAGTTCCGGACCATGGCCCGGGCTATAGGAAACAAGGCCGTGATAAGCCACTACCACGGGATTTTCTTCGACCTTCCTGGGAACCTGGCGAACCACGATCCAAAGATCCAGCTTATCGCCCACCATGCGTTGACTGCCCGTCACCGAAATGGAGAGCACTTCATGCCAGAAGGGATCGAAATCATTCAACCTCTGCACCTGGCGTTCAGACAGGTCATCGGGCCGGCCCAGGACTACCTCCCCAAAGGCGGTTACCAAAACGTAGAGCTCGGTCTTTTCGGGGTCGCGGGCGTGGAACACCGTGAGCTTGCGCGGTTCACCGAGGGCCGCTTCGGGTTTGTTTCCCTCTATCATCACAAGGTGGTCCTCCAGGTGCTCCACAAGCACACCCAGTGCACGCCAACAGGTTTCCCGGTCCCCTTCTTCAATCAGGGCTTGATACTCCCGGAACTTTTTGTAGGACAAGTGTTGATGCCGCGCCATGGTGTCGGGTATCCTTTTCCTAGCCGGATTTCGTTTCGTAATCAAATATTCTACCATCCATAGTGATTAAAAATGAGGCGGAATCTCACCTAAACAGATTACCCCTATTAATATATGCGGAAAAAAACAGCGAAACGGCTCGTAACCCCATTTTTTTTTCATGTTTTAAGGCCTACTTTGGATTACCTCGGGTCGGTGGTGCAGAAAAACGGGTAGCTATTTCCCATTGAATACTAAATCGTGGATAATAAATTCCAGTGAGTTGGGAATGGTTTCTACGCCATTGGGGCTTGCTGTTTAACATTGAGTGGGCTACTATCGTTTTTTGATATTCGATTTGTAGGTTCGGTACAATCAGGCAGGAGTACTCGATGGATCTCAATAACCCAAATCGTGCTCGGATTTTCCAGGTTCCTGGTTGGGTTTGGTTCCTGTCACTTTTTCTTTCCGGAATGGCCTGGGGACAGCTGCGGTTTGATCGGATCACCATCGAGGACGGTCTCTCCCAGGGCTCTATCCAGTGTATCCTCCAAGACCGTGATGGTTTTATGTGGTTTGGAACGGAAGATGGGCTCAATAAATACGATGGGTACCACATCACCATCTACCGCAAAAAAAATGAAAGTTCAAACTCTCTTTCCGGGAACAGAATCTACGCCCTATTTCAGGATAGAGAAGGAATTCTTTGGATAGGAACGGCGGGAGCTGGGCTCAATCGATTCGATCCCGAAAAAGAACAGTTTTCCCATTTCTACCACGACACCCAGGACTCCGAAAGCTTGAGCCACAACGATATCACCACCATCTACGAGGATCGTGATCAACGGCTCTGGATCGGAACCTATGGCGGAGGGATGAACCTGTTCGAACGTGAAACAGGGCGTTTTCGACATTTCAGGCACGACCCCGATAACACAAACACCCTCAGTGATGACCAGGTAACCGAAATTTTTCAGGACCGGGACGGTCAGCTTTGGATCGCTACGGCGTCAGGCCTGAACCGGTTTGACCCGGAGACCTCCCGCTTCACCCGGTTCCTCAATGACCCGGATGATCCCAAAAGCTTGAGCCACAACGAACCCACTTCCATTCACCAGGACCAGCTTGGTCGCCTTTGGATCGGTGCATTTGGTGGCGGCTTGAACCGCTTTCTGCCAGAAAGCGAAAACTTCATCCACTTCAGGCATGAAGCGGACCGAGACCAAAGCTTGAGTAGTGACCGGGTCAAGGCAACGCTTACCGACCGGAGTGGGGATCTTTGGGTAGGCACCAGAAATGGGGGGCTCAACCGGTATCGCCCTGAACGGGGTTTTGAACACTTCCTTCACGATCCCTCCGATCTCTTCAGCTTGACCGATAGTGATATCTTATCTCTCTATGAGGACCGGGCCGGTGTACTCTGGATCGGCACCGTCAACGGGCTCAATAAGTTCGATCGCAATGGGGAGCGCTTCCTCCATTTCCGCAAACATCCCAATCGCCCCGGCAGCCTCAGTCACAACCGGGTGAAGACTATTTATGAGGATCGTACCGGCGCCCTTTGGATTGGAACATTTGGGGGAGGCCTCAATCGTTTCAATCCTGAACAGAAACGTTTCGTTCACTTTCGCCACGATCCGGAGGATCTCCATTCCCTGAGCAATGACCGGGTCAGCTCACTTTGCGAGACCCGGTCGGGCGTGTTCTGGGTAGGTACGGACCATGGCTTGAACCGGCTCGACAGGCAGGCCGAAACATTTAGTGCCTATCACTTCGAAGAAGATAACCCCACCTGCTTGAGTCACAATCGGGTACGGGCCATTTACGAGGACCGTGCCGGCACCCTTTGGATTTGCACCTTGGGCGGCGGTCTCAACCGTTATGAACCGGAAACAGATACATTTCGGCATTTTCAACACAACCCGGAAGACAAGACGAGCTTGAGTAATGATAGGGCCTATGTGCTGAAAGAAGACAGGCGCGACAATTTTTGGGTGGGCACATTTGGGGGTGGGTTGAACCTCTTCGACCGGGAAGCAGAACGGTTTACACCTTACCGTAGCGACCCGAACAACCCCAACAGCTTGAGTCATGATGACATTTGGTGTATCCACGAAGATTCGGAGGGTTTCCTCTGGCTGGGCACCAACGGCGGCCTAAACCGGTTGGATCCACAAACGGATATATTTGTTTCCTTTCATGAAAAAGATGGCCTACCCAATGAGGTCATCTATGGGATCCTCGGCGATGAGGATGGAAATCTATGGTTGAGCACCAACCGGGGCCTTTCCCGCTTCGATCCCAAGGCCGAAACCTTCAAAAACTACGATATCCATGACGGGTTACAAGCCAATGAGTTCAACAGCGGCGCTTTTTTTCGCGGACGGGACGGGCGGATGTACTTTGGAGGGCCGAGAGGGTTCAACACCTTTTTCCCAAAAAAAGTTGCCAGAGACGATCCCAACATCCCCCAGGTAGTCATTACCGACTTCCTCCTTTTCAACCAATCGGTCCCCCTGCAAAGGGATGATCCCGGCTCACCCCTGAGCAAGCGGATCCACACCCTAAAATCACTTACCCTTTCCTACCGGGATGACATTTTTGCCTTCGAATTCGCCGCACTCCACTTCGCCAAACCCATGCGGAATTCCTATGCCTACAAGCTTCAAGGCGTGGATAAGGATTGGATTCCTACCGATGCGAGCCGGCGTTTTGCCACCTATACCAAACTGGAGGCGGGAAATTACCTGTTCAAGGTGAAGGGCAGCAACCGTGACGGAGTCTGGAACGAAGAGGGCACGGCCATTCAGGTGTTCATCGAACCCCCACCTTGGAAAACATGGTGGGCCTATACCCTTTACGGCCTGATCATCATCGCTTTGGTTGGGGCTTTCCTTTGGTCAGGGCGAAAGAAACTCGAGGCGGAAAGGGCCATGAATCGGCGCCTTAAACAAGTAGACACCCTCAAAGACGAGTTTCTTGCCAAAACTTCTCACGAATTACGTACCCCTCTCAACGGCATCATCGGTCTTGCGGAATCACTCATGGATGGGGCCGGAGGACCTCTGCCCGGCAAAGCCAAAGAGAACCTGGCCATGCTGGTTTCAAGCGGTAAAAGACTCTCCACCCTGGTGGACGATATCCTCGATTTTTCCAAGTTGAAAAACAAAACCCTTGATCTCTTGAAACGCCCTGTTGACCTCCATGCCCTGACCGATGTGGTACTCACTCTTTGCAAGCCCCTGGCCGGCAATAAGTCCTTGGTAATGAAAAACGATATCGATGTTGAGATTCCAACCGTCCATGGGGACGAGAACCGCATCAAACAGATCATGTACAACCTCGTGGGTAATGCCATTAAATTTACCGAAAGTGGATCCATTCTGGTTTCAGCAACAGTGGCCGATAGGGAGGTTGTCGTTTCGGTCTCCGATACGGGGATCGGCATCCCCGAGGATAAACAAGACAACATTTTCGAATCATTCGAACAGGCGGAGGACTCCCTTGCCCGAGTTTATGGCGGAACCGGTCTTGGCCTGGCGATCACACGCCAGTTGATTCACCTTCACGGAGGTCGTATTCGCGTAACATCTACACCGGGAAAGGGCTCCATCTTCAGCTTTACCTTACCTACCTCAGGTCGAACCGCCGTTCCCGCCGAGGAGCTTGATACTTTCCCTCCCCTCGAACTTCCCCCCTTTCGGGAAGAATCAGAAACCCTTGAAGCGGGAGTCCAACCCATTCCGGGTGATTTCAGCATTCTCATCGTCGATGACGAACCGGTCAACCGCCAGGTCCTTGTCAACCTTCTCTCTCTACAGCATTATCACATCAGCGAAGTTTCCAGTGGGCGCGAGGCCCTGGACCTCCTTCAGGAGCGGCTCTTCGATCTCATCCTACTCGACGTCATGATGCCCCGTATGTCCGGCTACGAGGTTTGCCAGAAGATCCGGGAACGCTATCCCGTCCAGGAATTGCCCATCATTTTCCTAACCGCCAAGGGTCGGGTCAACGACCTCGTAACCGGTTTTTCCCTGGGCGCCAACGACTACCTTACCAAACCCATCTCTAAAAACGAGCTCCTCTCCCGCGTGCGCACCCACCTCGAATTATTGGATATCAACCGTCACCTGGAGCAAAAAGTCATCGAACGCACCAAGGAACTCCAGCAGAAAAACGAGGAAATTCTCCGCAGACAACAGCAGATGGTTATTCAGGAAAAAATGGCATCCATGGGCACCTTGACCGCAGGGATTGCACACGAGATCCGCAATCCCCTTAACTTCGTGAAAAATTTTGCCGAAATATCCTCTGAGATGGTCACCGATATTCGCGAAATATTGGAACCCCTTAAAGATAAAATGGGTACGACGAATGCCGAAGAGGTAGAAGAACTCCTCCAGGATTTAAACAAAAATTCCGGGTTGATCCAAAACCACGGCATGCGGGCCAACCGAATCGTGGAAAACATGATGGATATGGCCCGAGGCGGTAAAGGTGAACGGCGCCTGACCAATATCAACTATCTGGTCGAAGAATTCTCCAACATGGCCTACCACGGGGTCAAGGCCAAACACATGACCTTGAATGTTCTCCTGGAAAAGGAGTTCGACCCCTTACTCGGAGAACAGGAGTGCGTCCCCCAGGACCTTAGCCGGGTCGTGATCAACCTGGTCAATAATGCTCTGGATGCCGTCCTGGAAAAGGATCGGAATGCCGGGACTTCTTTTAAACCTATGGTTCGCGTTCGGACCAGGAATCTGGAAAAAAACATGGAAATCAGCGTTTGGGATAACGGGATGGGAATAGAAAAGGAACACCTGAACCAGATTTTCAACCCCTTTTTTACGACCCGCCCCGCCAATCAGGGCAACACCGGTTTGGGTTTGAGTATCTGCTACGACATCGTTACCCAGGAACACAACGGCGAGCTAAGGGTTGAAACCGAGGCCGGGAAATACACTCGATTCTTGGTGCTCCTACCCAAATGAAATTTTTGACCGGCCGCCCGAAGTAAGCTGGATATATCCGAGTGACCTGGCCCCATTTCCAAAATAGACGCCTTTTCCGGGTGCCGCCGATCCGCAACTCCATTTTTTTAAAGAAAACCATTGTCAATTGGTGCACTTAAGGAGAGAATCTTAATAACAAAGAATGGGTGCTGGGGTCATGGACAATTTTCAAATAGATGTCACATCCTACGGGAGGGAACACTTCGAATTGGCCTTGCGCCTGGCAGCCCGTGACGGCAATTTCGATATCCGCTACTACGGACTTGTTGGCGAGTCAAAACTGATCCTATTCATGTACGATCCCCCTCCACACGTTCCTCTGGAGATACGGATGCTTCCCACAAAAATGAAACTGGAAGATGTTATCGAGTTCGCCTGGTCCTGGCTTAATTCCAAGGAGTGTGATTATGGAAAGCCCCCCTACCACGGTGGTGAGGCCCTCAAGGGTTTTCGTATCTATACCGATGCAAGGGGATTTGTAGATGGGATGTGGCAGGCTTTTGCCGCAATTGAACCCAAATGGGGGGGCCTATGTACCGCGACCGCAACCAGGTAGGACACCGATCGGGCGCCTTGTCTCCGGCGGCCTGGCTTGCTTTCGGATCTTCGGCCCGAACCCAGGGGCTACCAACCGGGTGGGTCTTGTGGTTTGGTATCTCCTGATCTTTATCGGTACGTTTTTCGAGGGTGAGTTCACTCTCGTCGCTGCCGGTTTTGCCGTGGAAGCTGGATACTTTCGTCTTACTCCCATCATGATCATCGCTTTTTTCGGGGCCTTCCTTGGAGATTGGTGCCTATTCGAGATCGGCCGAAACAAGGCGTCCTATCTGCTCCGCCACCTGCCTTCACTCAAAGATAAAGGTGCCCGTGTGGGCCGCCTGCTCAATCGTTTTCCCATCCTGACCCTTTTCATACTCCGTTTCCAGATCGGGTTGCGCATGGTCGGCAATTTTTCCATGGGCATGGGCACCCTTTCCCGCAAGCGCTACCTACCCCTCAACCTAATCGCCTGTCTTCTTTGGTCCATGGTCATCTCGGAGATCTGTATCTGGTTCGCAAGGATCATGGTCCCCTTGTGGTCAGCCATACTTTCCGGGTGATTTTCTATGTCATTTTACTTCATCGGATCAAATCCTGAGCTCGATGTCCTCCAAGGCCTCGAGGGCAAGAAAGTCATTGGACTGGATCTGGAGACCGCTGGCTCCAACCCCTTGATTCCACAACAGAGCCGAATCCGTCTCATCCAACTTGCAAGTGAGCTTGATTGTTTCGTGATCGACCTGGATCGGGTCTCCGCCATGGAAAAAATCCGCCCCATCCTCGAATCACCCCAAGTGGTCAAGGTCATCCACAACGCCAATTTCGAGGCCAAACACCTGCTCTACCACTACCATTTGGAGATCAAAAATATTTTCTGTACTCTACTCGCCTCCAAACTAATTGCCAAGGGCAGGCCGGCCCGGCACAGCCTGGCCGAGGTAACCAGGCGTTTCCTGGGAACCTCATTGGATAAGAAACTTCAGAAATCCGACTGGTCCGGCCCACTCAGTGAGGCCCAAGTCCAGTATGCCGCTACCGATGCAGAAATTCTCATCCCACTCCATCGGGAAATGGCCCCACGCCTCGAGACAGAAAAGCTAAACAAGGTTTCCCAACTGGAATTCCGCACCGTTTTGCCCGTGGCGGCCATGGAACTCAAAGGCGTTTTTGTGGATCGGCAACAACTGGATTCCCTGGAAAAGACCTTGACGGGAGAATGCGAGGCACTGGAAGGCCGGGTCCTTGAAGAGCTGCACAGTGGAAACGACCTTCCCGGTATGAATACCCTAAACCTGAATGCCCCGGAACAGGTGAAGCTAGCACTCCAGGACCGTGGGATCAAGGTCCTGGACACATCGGACACCAACCTGCGACCCCTGATCGAACAGTATCCCTTTATTGCCGACCTTTTGGCCTATCGACATAAAACCAAGATCATCAACACCTCCCTTCGAGCCCTCAAGGAACACATCCTGCCCGAAACGGGCCGCGTTCACCCTCATTACCACCAGATCGCCTCCGCCTCCGGTCGTTTTGCCTGTTCCGAACCCAATATCCAACAGGTGCCCCGGGAAAAGGAAGTGCGATCATGCATCAAGCCGGAGCCCGGTTATCTCTATATCATTGCAGACTACTCCCAGGTAGAGTTACGGGTGGCTGCAGGACTCTCCAAGGACGCCATCATGCTGGATGCCTACGCGAAGGGAGGCGATCTCCATGCCCTTACCGCGGCACTTACCATGGATAAACCCTTGGAAAAAGTTACCAGGGAAGAGCGCCAGGCGGCCAAAGCCATCAATTTCGGCTTGATCTATGCCATGGGTCCTCGTGGGCTTCAACAATCCGCCCGATCCTCTTACGGCGTTGAAATGACCCCCGTGGCCGCAACCCTTTTCCGCGATCGTTTTTTCGACCACTACCAGGGCATCCGCCGTTGGCAACGGCAGATGGAACAACAGGCCCGCCGGCGTTTGTACGTACGTACCGCCGCGGGCCGAATCCGATCTTACCGCGGTGAGGATATGCGGGTTACCGAATTGCTCAATATTCCCGTCCAGGGTACCGCCGCTGAAGGCCTGAAATCCGCCCTCTGTATTTTCTGGGACAGGATCAAAGCACGGGAGTTGGATGCCCGGGTCGTAGCCATCATCCATGACGAAATCATCGTCGAAGCCAGGAAGGAGGAGGCAGAGATGGCTAAAACCATTCTGGTCGAGTCCATGATCGACGGTATCCGGTGGCTGGTCCCCGAGGTACCCTTCGAGGCAGAAGCCGTGATCGGAGAGAGTTGGGCGGCCAAGTAGATCGAACCCCACCTCAACCGCCAGCCAGGCCACCTTACCAAGACACCGGCACAACTCCAGCACAATACCTGCAAAGAATGGAGTTTCATGAATAAGGTGTTTTTCTGTTTTTCGGGTTGCCCTGTTTGGGTGCTATATTTCTGATATGATGGGAGTGGTTTATGGCCCCGCTCCGTCCGGCACCTGTCCTTGGAGGATGAGATGACCCGTAATGCCAATCCCCTCACCATTGCATTGAGAGAAGAAATCGGCGATCCGAGCCTTTTTACCGGCCGCCAAAAAGACCTCGACTTCTTTCTCGATTGGGTGGATCAGGTTCGCCGGGAAATAGGACAATCCTATGTGATCCTGGCCCGTAAACGCCGGGGGAAAACCGCCCTGGTCCAACGCCTCTACAACATCCTCTACAGCCGAAACGACCCCAAGATCATTCCCTTCTACTTTCGCGTGCCCGAGGGGAAGATAGCCACCCTCGACTATTGCAAGCTTTTTATGGGGAGCCTGCTCAGCCAGATCTTGGGTTTCAAGTTGTGCAAGCCCGAATACATTCACACACCCTTGGAATGGGACAAATTAGAACTCCTGCTCGAAAATGAGGAGGCGTTGCACACCCAGTTTCGTCAATTCAAGCAACTAATTGCCGTAAATGATCCCGGTATTGCATGGGACTTGACCCGGGAAGCTGGTCACAACATATCCATGGCCTTGGATGTCAAGATCATCCAAATCATCGACGAGTTCCAGTACCTCAATGAAAATATTTACACGGATCGAACATTTACCACCAGGGAACATCTGGCCACTTTCTACCAGAAAACCGGATCCAGCAAGGTCTCGCCCCAGATCATTACCGGTAGTTATATCGGGTGGCTCACCAGGATCGTCAACCACATGGTGGGCCGCTATTTTCACTACTACCTCGACCGCCTTCCCGAGAATGAGGCCGTCGGTTGCGTCTATCGCTATGCAACCGTTTTCAGCCAGGAGGTCACCGAGGAGTCCGCGGCCTATTTGGCGGCTGTTTGCGACAACGACCCCTATTACATCGCCAGTCTTTTTCAGCATCCCGGGCAAGACAAGAATCTATGTGATGAGGTTTCCATACGCGCAACACTCGATTCCGTGACAAGTGCGGGCGGTGCGGTCGCAAATATGTGGCTGGAATACATCTTATCAGCCTTCAAGCGCATCAACGACCGCGTGGCCAAGAAGGTGGTCCTCTATCTGGCCCATCACGATCCTCAGGAGCGGACTTGTACACAAATTCTGGAGGATCTCCAACTCGATATCGGCCAGGAGGCCCTGCAGGAACGCCTGCGGGCTCTAGCCTATGCCGACCTGATTCGTGAAATCAGTGAGATTCGCTACCAGGGGTTGGGTGATCCTATTTTTGCCATGGTCTTCCGGAAACTTTATGCCGAAAGCATCAATAACGTTCACCCGGACCAAACTCGAACCGAAATCGAGCGCGAGCTCAAGCAACTACGGGGCCGAGTTTCCTACTATAAAGGAATGGCAGCGGAAGAAAGGATCGGCAAGAAGCTCGTTTTTCTCAGCATCAAGGATCTGACACCCTCCGACATGATCCTTGGTCCGCCCTCATCGTTGCGCTTCGGACCCTTCACATCCGCCTATGATCATGTTTTCCAGTTAGTGGGCGGAGCTCGAATTGCCGTGGATATCTATTGCCGGGCCAAAGGGGAAGGTCCGGACCTGGTTGTGGAAGTGAAGGACTGGAAAGAGCGACCGGGTCGGACCGAGATCGATACCTTCCTGGCCCTTAAGTACCAACTCACTCCACATCTGGAAAGGACCACCTTCTTCCTGTTCCATAGCGAAGAACCCCTGAGTGAAGAACTCCAGGTGTATGCCACATCAAACGGATTATGGTATAGCGACCGGGAGCGTTTAAAAGCCCTGTAATCCGGCACCGATTTTGTCCCTGGCCCTACACCTGATCACCGGTATCGTTTCAAGACTCCCGGATTCCCGCCGGGCTCGGGCCGTCGTAGTTCTCTTGATTTTTCCGACTCAATCGGCCCGGTATCGTCCGGCAGGATGATTAAATGTTATCATTCCCCATAAAGGGTTTCGGCTCTTAAAATCAATTTGAGGAGGTATTGTATGGAATTCTTGATAGATTTGTGGCTACCCATCTTACTCTCAGCTGTTTTCGTGTTCATCGCAAGCTCCATTCTTCACATGGTGCTGCCCATCCATAGACGTGACTACACCAAGTTGCCTGGCGAGGAGCAAGTTCTCGAAGCCATGCGAAATCAGGGTGTTCAGGCCGGAAATTACATGTTTCCCTGTCCTGCATCCATGAAGGATTGTAGCTCTCCGGAAATGACGGAAAAATTCAACAAAGGTCCGGTGGGTATCATGATGGTGAAACCCCTGGGCCCTCCGGCGATGACCGGTAGCCTGATCCAGTGGTTCCTCTACACGTTGCTCATCAGTGTGTTTGTCGCCTATATCGCTTCATTGGCCATCAGCGGTGAAACACCATACCTGGCTATTTTTCGCGTGGCCGGCAGCACAGCGGTTCTCGGTTATGCCTTTAGCCCAATCCCCGACTCCATCTGGATGGGCCAAAAGTGGAGCACCACGGCCAAACACGTCATGGACGGCGTGATTTTCGGTCTGGTAACAGCGGGCACCTTCGCCTGGCTCTGGCCTGGCAGAGTCTGATACGGCAGTGGCTCATACGGATCCCGACCTCCCGGGAAAAAGTCCCTCCAGCGGGGATCTTAGATGGTTCCGAAGCCGATCTACCAGCAGGTCTTCTGGATTTCAGCTTCGAGTTCCGGCCCGGTGAGAGTCAGAAATAGGCGCTTTTTGGTCCGCTTGATTTGGCTCTGGAAATCCACCGCTTGTTTCCCGGAAAAAACGGGACAAGTAGGCCGATCCTTCGGCTGAAAGCAACGAATTTTCCCAAATCGATTCTGTGGGAAACGGTTTGGATAGATCACAACCCGACTCGAGACGTGGCGGGTTGAAACCAATTGGGCTGTCTTGCATGGCAACGGCATTGCCGCCCCATGTAAATAAATATAAGGTACTGTTGGTGGACTCCCTCAAAAAACCTCGAGGTTGGCTTGGGATTTTCTTTTGGGTAGATCCATGCCGGTACAAAACACGAAATGAGAATCGGCTCCGGTTCTTATTGTTGCTTTGTGCCCGTGCTCCACTGTGCTAAATTTAGATTTTCTCCTTTCCCGGGAAGATAAAGCGGTCCTCGAGACGTATCTCTTCCATGGACCGGGTAACGATTGACCATGCGGGAGTTGGTTTGAAACTTTTTTGGGATTTTTCCAAACAATACATCAGGCGCTATTTCTGGTGGTATCTGTTCGGTGTACTCTGTATCGTGATTACCCAGTCCCTGATGGTTTCCATCGTAGAGCAGGCCAAACGAGCCATCGACGCGGTAGTCGCCCAGGGAGCAACCAGGGATACCGTTCTCCCCTTCGCCCTGCATATTCTTCTTGTCGCGCCTATTGTCGTGCTCATCCGAACCGCTTCCCGCCTACTCATCTTCACGCCGGGCCGGCTCGCCGAATACCATATCCGCAACACCTACTACGCCAACCTGCTCTACCAGCAACGGGACTTCTTTGCCAAACACGATACGGGTGACCTGGTGAGTCGTTGCTCCAACGATATCGGTTTCATCCGAGGCGCCTTCGGCTTCGGATTCCTCCAGGTAGCCAACGTAAGTATCACCCTGGTCCTGGCCGTCTCCTTCATGCTGAACATGGACATCAAGACCACCGTCCTGATCGCTATCCCCATGATGATCTCATTTGCCATCATCCAGATGAGTATCCACTACATGTTTTCCTTCTGGCGCCAGGCCAATGTGCAACTGGGCGAGCTGTCATCACTGTGCCTGGCTGCCTACAAAGGCGTGACCGCAATTCAAAACTACCATGCGGAACCCGAGGTGGAACAACGCTTCTATGAACGGAACCGCGTGTACTTGGACACCCTGCAGGTCATTACCCGAACCCGCTCCTTTGCCATTCCCCTGGTCCAGATGGTGGGTTATACCGGCATTTTCCTGGTCATCTGGTTTGGCGGCATGAAGGTTATCCAGGGCAACCTGAGCATGGGTGAGGTGGCCGCATTCGTGGGTTACATCAACATGGTCATGCCGCCCCTGCTCTCACTCGGCTGGATGTTGAACGTCTTCAACAGGGCCCTGCCCGCCATCGAGCGGTTGAACGAGATCTTGTTTGCCGAAGTCAAATTACCTGCTGTTGTTGAGGGGGCCGCACGGCTAGAGGGTAAAATCCAAATGACGGCCCGAAACCTCGGCTGCCGGTTCCCCGGAGACGAGTTGGGCAAGGGCTTCCAGCTCAGGGATATCGACTTCGACCTGCCCCCCGGTAAGGTGTTGGGCATAGTCGGTCCCCTGGGTTCCGGTAAAACCGCACTCCTGGAAACCCTGGTTCGACTCAACAGCCTTGAACCGGGCAGGCTGTTCGTGAACCAGGTAGATGCGGCCCGAATGGATCTCTCCGATTTTCGCGCCCATCTTTCCTTCATCCCCCAAAAAGCCCTGCTCTTTTCCACCAGCCTGCGCAACAACCTCCAAATCGCCTTACCCGAGGGGGGCGGTGATCCGGAAGAAGATGGCCACCTATTGAGCGCCCTCGAATGTGCCGGCTTCGACCTGGATCCCAAACAGTTCCCCCATGGTTTGGAAACCCAGGTTGGTGAGAAGGGGGTTATGCTGTCCGGGGGTCAGCGACAGCGTATTGCCCTGGCCCGTGCCCTATTGAAACGCGCCGATATCTTCTTGCTTGACGATGTTCTTTCCGCCGTTGACCATGAAACTGAAAAAAGAATCATCACCAATATCCGCCGATTCGCACACGGAAAAAGCCTGATCATCGCCTCTCACCGGGTTTCAGCCATTCAGTGGGTCGACGAGATCCTGGTCCTGGAGAACGGATCCATTTCTTGCCGGGGCACCCACGAGCAGCTCATTGACCGGGATGGCTTCTACCGGGACATCTACAACTACCAATCCCAAAAGATGGATGAGGCATGATGCAGACAACCAAATCCTCCTATTTGCGTGAGTTCTGGCGCTATGCCGGACCGGACCGCAAATCTTTTTCTTTCTGCCTGGTCCTGATGTTCGTCACCCTGGCCACGGAATATGCTCGACCGCTTCTCTTGTTTCAGGCCCTCGAGCATATGGAAAGCAGTGAACTCGGCGCCCTTCAAAACACGGCACTGCTCTTCCTGGCCACCGTCCTGATTGACTATCTGTCCCGTAGCGGTTTCAGTTACCTGATCAGCATGGCCGTGCTCCGCACCATCAACCGTATCCGCGACGGCGTTTTCCAACATGTCCTGCACATGAAGATGTCCTTCTTCGACCGTCAACCCGTAGGCGTTCTCCTGACCCGCACCATCAGTGATTGCGAATCCCTTGCCGAGACCTTGCGGGCGGGTACTGCAACCATTATCGTCGATCTCCTCTCCATCATCGTTGTTTTTGCCGTCATGATCCGCATGGACCTGCAACTGAGCCTGGTCATGATGATCATGGTCCCCATCACCTGGCTGGTTGTTCGCTGGTGCGGTGCACGACTACGCCTTAAATTTCTCGCCGTGCGCCGGGCCCTCGCCAACTCCAACGGCCACATGACCGAGGGTATCTTGGGGGTAACCATCCTCCAGCTCTTCCGCAAACAAAGGGAATCCGTGGCCGAGTTCCAGCGCTTCAACCGCATCTACCGCCAGGCCACCGTCACCAGCAACGTCTATGATGCCATCCTCTCCGCGGTGATTGACGGCGTGGCCGCCGTCACCACTGCCGCCATCCTGACCGTGGCCTTCCACGTCAAGTTCGGGATCATGGAGGTGGGTGCCCTGGTGGTATACATGAGCCTGGTGGACCGAATCTTCGTGCCCATCCGCGATTTCAGTGGAAAATTCACCACCGTCCAACAAGCCCGAGCTGCACTCGAACGGGTTCTCGCCCTGCTCGAGAATCCGGAACACATGGTCCAGGGTCCCAAGCGACTCCAGGGTGACCGGCTCACCATTGCCTTTGAAAAAGTGGGTTTCCGCTATGTGGTTGACGGGCCCAAAGTTCTGAATGATATCCAATTTACCGTCAAACCGGGCCAGGTGATCGCGCTTGTGGGCCAGACCGGGAGCGGCAAGTCCACCATCGGTAAGTTATTGACCCGGGCTTATGACGGCTATGAGGGTCGCATCACCGTGGGCCAAATAGAACTCCAGGACCTCAACTACAACAGCCTGCGTTCCAAAATTGCCGTGGTCCACCAGGATGTGGAGCTCTTTCCCGCACCCATTCGCGATAACATCAGCATGTTCGACAACGACATTTCCGAGGACCGGATCAACGAGGCGATCCGGATCATCAAAGCCGAACACATGATCGAACACCTTCCGGGTGGCTTATACTACCAGGTCCAAGAAGGGGGCGGCAACCTTTCAGCGGGCCAGCTCCAACTCATCGTTTTTGCCCGTGCCCTGGTCCACGATGCCCCTATCGTGCTCATGGATGAAGCTACTTCTTCCGTTGATTCCGTTACTGAATCCTGGATTCAGCAAGCAATTGACCAGATTTTCAAGCACAAAACCGTTCTCATCGTGGCCCACCGGTTATCTACCATTGCCGCTGCCGACAATATCCTGGTCCTACACCAGGGGCAGATCATCGAGCAAGGTACCCATCAGGAGCTGCAGCGTATAGAGAATGGTTATTACGCGGGCCTGCTCCAGGCCTCCAAGCTCCAACACGGCTCCGACAGTGTTTTGGTTTAAGGTTTTCCAGGCTGGTCAAACCCAGTCGCCCCCGCCGGCCTTTTCCATTCCAGCGCCAAAGCGGGCAAGGATCGCTACCAGAAAAAATCGGTTTGAGGGTTTCAAGAATATCCGGGCGGGCAAATCCAATGGCCGTCCGGGCTACTCGAATATCCGCGCGGCCTGCTCGAATCACCGCATGGCCTGCTCGAAAAACCCCATGGCCTGCTCCAATCGCCGCGCGGCCTGCTCGAATATTGGTGAGGGCTGCTCGAATCGTCCCGCGGGCTGCTCGGATCGTCGTGCGGGCAGCTCGGATCGTCCCGCGGGCTGCTCGAATCGTCGTGCGGCCTGCTCGAATCGTCCCGCGGGCAGTTCGAATCGTCGTGCGGTCTTGATTGTCCTTACAGCGCTCTAATATATTGTTACTGTTCGTTACGATAAATCTCGTAAAATCACCGCCAACAAAGGTGCAGACCAGTCATGCCTTACAGCGTATTACTATGTTGTTACGATTGTTTACGATTCTCGAGGCGCGGGCCAGCCGAACAGGTGAGCTGGTTGGAATGTCGTTCTGGTTTTTTAGAATGAACTTCCCGCGTGCATGAACGATCATCTTCAAAGGTAGTCTGACGGGCCTTTTTTGCCCGGGTTAGGGTCTTTTGGTTACCCGGAAAATCTTACAAAGCAATGAACACCTCCAATCTAGGGTGTTTTAGGGCCTAAAACCCCATTCGAAATGTCCGGAACCTTCTTACAAAGAAAAGTCCTGTCCCTTGATCGCTCTGGTGGTTGGAGTTGAGATCTATTACCTGTTCCGTCCTTGAAACTCAAACGGTAAACCCTCGAATTGGGAATCAACATTTTAAAAGCATTTGAGGCTTTGAAAGGGAAGTGGAGCCGGTACATGCAAACCAAACCTTCGAGTACTTATTTTACCATTTAGTAAGCCAGTCCTTATTTGTCATTGGTCCGGCCGGCCGTCCGGCCCCTCTTATGCCATACCCGGGCAGACCGAAGAAAAGCCTCTGCATGGTTTTTCAATCCACATATTTCTTCGCGAACCACTCGGGGATTTCGAGCCGGCGGATCGTGTAGCCGCTGAGTTCCAACCCGCGGAGCGGGTGCCCACCGCTCCGCGATTTACCCAGGAGCTATTCATTTTTACCCCTTCATCAGTTGTACCACCTAATTCATCGCCATGGGCCTGACCGGCCGGATCCCCTTCCGCCTCGGAACGGCCTGCCGACCTGGCCAGCGTCGTCCTCAAAGCCATGTTCGGAGTTTTCCCGGAGTATCTTATCGGCCCAAATTATGTGGAGTTGAATCACGAAAACAGTGCAAAGGGTATTGGCAGCACAGAGTCCCGCTGCTCGTCTCTTATGCTGCCACATATAACCAAGAGCACCACATAAATTGATCTCAATGCGGTCCATGCCGGAATGGTTAAAACACAGTCCGATTATGCATGGAATTCAGTGTGTGCGATAAAACGGGCCTTGGATCGTGGAGAGGTTCCCCAGGTTTATCTTGCCGGGGGATACCTCTAGGATTTTCAGGAAGAGGATCGGGCCTGGGCCTATGTGATCTGGACCAACTTTCTTACTACCCGACGCCATGGTGATCCCGGGGTGCAAACTCCCGTTCAAGTTGCATTGGTGTTGAAAAGGGTGGATCTGGCAGAGATTGCCCTGGAATTTGCCAGGGTGAGCCGGCCAACGGTTCCCAATCCTTTATCGAGAAAACCCTCGGAATCCTACCTCGGACCGATAGACAAGCGCAAAGGGAATAAGGAAACGTCCATACCAAGAGAAGGAATAGGCTAGGACCGGCCCGGGCATCACCCGGATAAATACAGGGCCGACCTAAACCAATTGTATAGACCCCATAAGGCAAAAAAAGCACCCAGAATCGAGGGTGAGAGGCGTCGCTTTGCCGTTTTCCACCCGAAATGAACCAAATGGACCTCCAAAACAAAAATTTTGGTTCGAGGCCGCCCTCCTTTTCTAAATTTCAATTCACCTCCCCCCGCAAAGTATTCTCACCAACACCTGCAGCGCAAAAACTAAAAGGACTATGAATTGACAGACCTCCAAAAGTTACCTATTCCCATAACTTCCATAACTCTCCTTTCTGGCGGGTGAAACCAACAAACCACCATCGAGGTCATCTCCTTGCTCGTGAGGCCTTGCGTCCTCCCCCAATGACCGATCCACAACTGTTTACCAAATACTGCTTCACCCGCAAGAGGTCCTTGCGGCTCAACACGAAGCTGATACCGGAGGTGTTGGGTCATTAACCTGACCTTTGTCAGATTTTTCTTGACCCACATCAGTTATCTGCTCCCATTGTTCTTTATTCTCCCATAAATAACTGAAAACTACCTAAATTTTTTTGGGTTTTGAATTTTGTCTATACAAAGGGGTCCATTAGAATTATAATGGATATTCTGGATCAGGTCAATTTACCTTCAGGGCTAACCAACCACCTTTCAAACCCGGCATTTAAGCCGAACTGCGGTAAGTCTTACCGGAATTTCCCCTTACGAGGATACGTCAAATGATAAAACCGATACACAAGTTTATGTTCGCATGTGCCACATGCCTCCTGCTCCTCGCTGCGGATCACAAGGACGGCAAGGACGTGGTTGCAGACCCCACTGCCGATATCAGTGACTTTTTTGTTTTCCCAAGAATTGACAGCGCCGGGAAGAAGCGGCTCACCATGATCATGAGCACCCACCCGGACTCGGCGCCAGACGCGCTTTTCAGCAATGCCATCAATTATCGGTTTCGGCTACGCCCGGTCAAAGGATTTCTGAAAAAGCCGTTCAGGGCGGAAGTCACCAATTCGGAATTCTATATAGATTGCCGGGTGACCGGCCTGGACATGCAGGAAATGTCCTGCCGGTTGTTGCACATAAAGAAAAATGGGGAACCGGTGGTTCTTGCCGAGGCCAAGGTCAATACGCGCGATCCTGGCGGCGGCAGCAATCCCGACATGCTTATCTTCGCCGGTTCCCGTGCGGACCAGCTGTTTTCCGACAGAGCGCGGGTTCGTATGCCCGTCTGGCGCGACACGGAATTCGACGGGTCCCAATGGCCCGGGGTCAACACCTTTCTTAACCAGAATGTATTGAGCATCGTGGTTGATATTGACGTCGACAAGTTCTTGAAAATCAAACGGACCAAACTGGCGGCAGCGGCCGAAACCTTCCTGATTACGGACAATCCCGAAAGCCTGCTCCGGATTGACCGCATGGGCAGGGTGGAGATCACGGTGTTTTTCATAGACGTGGTCGATCAGACCACCCGTTACCGTGACGATTGGAATAAGGAAGACACTTTTGCCGTCGACCCAGAAAACTACAAAAAATACAAAGTCGAACTCCAAAAGGGCCTGAAACGGATGGACGGCTTTGACGAGAAGATTTACGACTGGCCGGAGCCTCATCCGTGGCTGGAGTTGCTTCTGGACGATTTTCTGATTATTGATCTTGCCCGCCCCACCAAGCCGTCATCGGCTGAAATCAATTATCTCGGCATTGAAATCGCAGAATACCTGGGTCGTCCCTCTCAGGTCGTGGGAGGGCGGCTCCCCAATGAGAATGTCATCCAAAAGACCCTGACCTTTTTTATCAACGGCCTCGATCGGCCAGAACCCCTTCGCGGTGTCGGCGTGGATGAACCCGCTTCCTACACAGTCGATTCCTTCCCATTTGTACCGCCACCCCATGGAGCAAAGGAGAAGATGGGTAAATATGAATAACAAAAGCATGTGTATGCCAATAGTCGCAATGCTCATCCTGGGGATGCCGGGCTTCGTCCGGGCGGCTTCCTCGGCAACGGTAAAGGATCCGCTGGGCCATGTGGCTAGCACACACGGACAGATCTTTGTCAGCAACCTCGATCGCCGAATCCGGTTTCTGAAGGATCTGCCGGAGAAGGCGCGGACCAGGCCGCCCAGGATGATTTCCCTTGCCGAGGCACTCTGGCAAAAGGGGCTGACCTACAGTAACCTGGAAATCATCGGCGAGGCACTGACCGTCGCGGACCGGCTCGTTACCCTCGCCCCCGAGAACAGCGAGGTCTACCTGCTTCGAGCAAAATTGAACGCCTCGCTTCATCGTTTCGAACATGCCCGCTCGGATGTGGCACGGGCCACCCGCCTGGGTGCCGCCCTCTACCTGACCCGGGCCCTCCTGGACGAGATCCTGTACAATCTTGGCGAAGAGGCAGTGCCGGTGCCTGATGGACGACCACGGCCGAACACCACCTACGCTTGGATTGATCGGACAACTCGTTTGATGGAAGAGAAAAAATACGAGGCGGCCGAGGTCTCCCTCATCACGCGATGGATTCGATCCGCGATCCCAACCCCATCCGATTTGTCGTCATCTACCTGCTCTGGGCCGAACTGGCAGAACACACAGGGGACATGGAGCAGAAGACCTATGCCTTGGAGTCGGCAGTCGCGCGACTTCCCGAACACGTGGCCGCTTTGGAGACACTTGCCATGCATTGCTTGGAAAAAGGGAATCTCGACCGGGCCATTGTGCTGCTTCAAAAGGCAAGGCAGCATACCGGCGATCCACACCTGCTCGTCAAGTTGGCAATGGCACACCGGCTCAAAAATGACCTGGCCAGGGCACAACATCTTGAAAAGCAGGCAGTAAAAGACTTCGAAAGCTTGCTTGCAATCTACCCCGAGGCCTTGGCGGCGGAGGCGGCCGGTTTTTTCATGACGATCCCGAACGGGCGGGGCAAGGCCCGACATTGGGCGGAGGTTGCGGTCAGGGTTCACCCCATTTCCGCCAACCATCGGCTTCTGATGACGATCAACTCTAACAACGAGAGCCATTGAAACATGCCGAAAAACCAATTAATGAAGAGACTCGCAATGAAACATTTGAGAATCCTAACCATACTTTCAATCTTTTGCTTGGGCTTGGGCCTGGGCTCGGGGGCGTTCGTTGAAGCATCCGAGTTGACCATCGGCAAATGGGAATCCATCGAAATGCCGCCGCTAAAGGATCGGGTGCAGGCCATTCACGTGGCACTGCTTCCCGCACGAGCCCGGACCCTCTGGTCGGAAAGGCCTCCGCCACCAAACAACAGTAGCCCGGCCAATGGGGCGGCGATCCCGCAACGACCAAAACATTCAGTTTCGCCAGGTATGTCGCCATGGAGGGCGGCGAATACTTCTTCGCCCCCTCCATCAGCTTTTTAAAGTCGTTGGGCTCATAAACAAACCGTTATCAATGTGATAGGAGGTGTCTCCCATGAATAAAAAAACCGGAGAGGGAATAAAACGCCGTGACTTTCTGGCATTTACATTATCAATGGCCGCGATCGGAATTTCCAAGGTCGCCCTCTCAGGCGTCGGTACGGCAGCGGCCTCAAAGGGTAAGGTCAAAACTCTAGGAATCTATCCACCGCTGGGCATGAGCCGTGTCGGAAACAGCCAGGATCCCGATGGCTGGTTCTACGCGCCGGAGGTCCCCGGGCTCGCACCCAACTCGGGCAAGCCGTACAAGGACAAGGATGGGAAGCTGAAGAAACAGGTGCAGCGCTTCCGCATTTATGGTTTTGACAAAAAGGGCGTACCCGTCAGAGAGTTCAAACTTACCGATCCTGATGTGGCCTCGATTATCTGGACCGTGCATGTCGCCAACAGCAAAGCGGCCTGGTACGGCTTCAAGAACCCCTTGGACCTGGGTGAGAATGCACCGGGCATTCCCAACAAACGGCGTAATGAACACGTTAGGAGCAAGGAGCGCCATATGCTGATCATCAATCCCGGAGAGGTGTCCATTCAGGGTGCTGCGGACCAACCCATCCCCCTTGAGGGTCGGTTTTGGGGCGCATTCAAAGACTCTGCCCCGACAGGGAACCACGAAACCCTCACCGTCAAACTGGGCGAGTTGCGGACCGATGGTGAGGGTCGCCTGCTGGTCTTCCCCGCTGATGGGATTTCCCGTTCCGTCCTGCTCGCACAGCGCATCGACAACTTCACCGACAATGACGCCTGGTATGACGACTGGTGCGACGGCTGGGTGAAGGCCGAGGTTAAGATGCAGAAAGGCAAGACATGGGGCAAGGATGAGGTGGAAAACGCATGGGTCGCGTGTTGCGGGCCGGACTTCTCGCCCGAAATACCGCCCATTATTTCCATATATGATGCTATCTATGACGTGCAGGTCGAGGCCGGTATGATCACCCCTCCCGATCAGGTTTCGTTCCGTCGTGATGTCTACCCCTTCTTCCAGCGATTGGGCCTGATGGTGTGGGTGGCGAACGCGGCCAACCTGCGGCGCGGATGGATTGACGTGGGTAATTTCAACGACCCTGACTATATCGCCAAGCTGGCCGATGCCAGTGACGATAACAAGGCCTTTCGCACCAAACTGTTCAAGAAAATCAGAGGCCCCAAGGATAACTTCAAATTTGACTGCGAGAATTTCCATGAGAAGCCCGGAACCAAGGGCCAGCAAGAACTCAAGCTTCCCTATATTCTGGGGGGCGGCGTGGACTACACCGGTTCACCCGATCACTGGTTTAAAATCCCGACCTACACCCATGAGGTGCTCAAAAAATGGGCCAAGGGCGACTTCGTTAATGACTTGGAAGACGAGAAAACAGACGCCGTCACAAGTCTGAAGGATGTTGATCTGAACTTGCAGCCCGAGTCCCTGACGCGGGCCGCTCTGTCGCCGCTCTCGGGATCCGGATTCCACCCCGGCGTCGAGTTACCCTGGGTATTGGCTCAATTGCCGTCGCTTGGCGTCGAACCCTTCTACCGCGGTCTGTTCCGCATCAATCCCGATACCAACTCGGACCGGCGCCCGGGATTGGTCCAAGACCTGGGTCGGCTGCTCACCCCGGAATTGGCCTTTTGTGGCAACGGAAAGGTACCTGGCGTGGTCGGCGCGCAAATGCCGGGAGACCTGACGCGCTGGATGGGATTACCCTGGCAGCCGGATGCCTTCAGCTGTCAGGATGTCTATTACGCTACGGACTTCCCCACGTCCGTGTGGTGGCCAGCTTTGTTGCCCGTTGATGTTCTCCCCCATGCCTATTACAAGGCCCTGATGAACCCCAACCTGCCCGTCGACGAACGATTGAAGTTCTATCACAACCGCAGGTCCTGGAGCCGGGGAGGTGCTGGTATCGGCTATCACGTGGAGGGCAGTTATACCGACGGTCTCAACCGCATGGTTGAGGCGGTGGGACATATGGGGTTCGTGGTCAAAATGCCGGGGCCCGAACCCCCCGAGGAAATCAGGTCACTGACCGAGGGCAAGGCTTCCGATGAGGAGCAGCGTCTGCTTCGGTGTTTTTGGATTCCCCGCGAACTCTATGTGGAGATGGAACGCGGCTCGGTGGATCTTAAGTACAACCAGGCCCCGCGCTTCAATGAGCCGGACCAATGAAGGTGGATATCGCCGTGATCGGCGGCGGTATTGCCGCCGCCGCCGCCGCCCATACCCTCAAGGACAAGCCCGTCACAACTTGTACAATCGCACCGCCGAACCCGGGAGGTGACCGCATTGGGGAGAGCTTGTCTCCCCATGCACAAGCGGTATTAGAGGAGATGGGGTTGTGGACCGCCTTTTCGGAAGCGGGTTTTCCCGAGGCCCAACTCTCCTTTTCAAACTGGGGTGTGCCGGTCCTGGTTGAAAAAAGCGCCCTGACCCGTCCGGGTGGACTGGGCTGGTATCTGGACCGCACGCGGTTTGAGGATCTTTTGTGGGAACAAAGCCCTAGTGTCGTGCGGTTGGAAGAGAGACTGCACACTTCCTCGCGTACCGAAACCGGCTGGGACCTCGTCACGCGAGGCGGGAGCATGGTCAAGGCCCGTTTCATCATTGACTGTAGCGGAAGAATTTCGATCGCGGCAAGGAAACTCACCAAGCGCAAACGGCTGGACCGGCTCACCGCCGCATATGCCTTTCTGGAACAGGTCGACGCGGAAGTTGAACCTACGCGCGCGACGCTGATCGAAACGACACCGAACGGCTGGTGGTATTCGGCGCTTATTCCCAATGGAAAGATGGTTGTTGCCTTCTTCAGCGATGCCGACCTGCTGCCCCGCAGGCTCAGTCGTGACCGAAAGAGTTGGTCCGAGTTGGTTTCGGCAACCACCTACACGCGGGCCAGGGTGGAAACCGCGGGTTTTGCTGTCGGGAAGGGTCTGAGCCTGACCGATGCGGGCAGCTTTTGCCTGGAGAATCCCGCCGGCGACGACTGGTTTGCCGCGGGAGACGCCGCACTGGCCTTCGACCCGCTGTCATCAAACGGAATAACAAGCGCCTTATGGACCGGAAACCGAGCCGCGAATGCGGCGGTCGGCGCACTCAATGGGGATATGGTGGCGCGTGACCGGTACGTCGAGGCCGTACGTGCCGGGTGGTCCCATTATGAAAGCGAACGACTTGCCATTTACGCCGGAGAAAACCGTTTTCGTAACAGCCCCTTTTGGTTACGAAGGCAGTCGCATTATTCTGCAGCTTGTTCAGAAAATAATGGAATAATGGGAACCGGTAGCCTTTGAAAGCCTGTAAATTCTGGATTTTTAGCTCGCCAGGTGTCATAGGGGTTGCTCAATTGGAATATTGAAAAGGGTGATTAGGGAAAGCATGGGAACGGTGGCCAAAAATCCTAGTTTTGGGTATCCTTTTGCTCGTGTCCCCGCTGTGCGGAGTATTTCCTGGGATACCCGGTGGCACCATTCGGGTTCAAAGATCCAGGAAGACAGAGGAACAAACCTTTGCTTCCTGGACCACAGCCTGGGCAGGCCGGAAATTCCCACGATCCGGGCCGGCAGATTCCGTGACCTGCTATAATCACTCCCTAGTTATTGGATCGCCGAGGTGAAACATGGCCGAACCTATCGACCCCACTGTGGATTATGCATTTCGAGTCCTTTTTTCCAGACCGGGTAACGAACCTATTCTCACCCATTTCCTCAATGCTGTTTTCGCGTCAGAAGGTATCCGGCTCGAGACCGTGATGGTGGTCAACCCCTTTAACGAAAAAGAATTCGACGATGACAAGCTCACGATTGTCGATGTCAAGGCCGTCGATGCATATGGACGGCATATCCAAATCGAGATTCAACTTACACACCACACCTGGTTACACGCCCGTATCCTTTTTACCTGGAGCAAAATGTATGCTGGTCAATTGACTGAAGCAGAGAAATTCAAGGAGCTCCAACGGGTTTTTTCCATATGGATCCTGGGCAATACCATGTTTCCCGATTCAGGGGCGATGCATCATCGCTTTGTGCTCTATGACCCCGAGCGCGGGGTGCAACTGAGCCCTCACCTATCGATCCACACCCTCGAGTTGCCAAAATGCCCCAAGGAAGGTAAAATAAAATCAGACTTGGAGACTTGGGTTTACTTTTTCGAACACGGAAAGGAGATCGACCCGGCCAACCCACCGGAAAAACTGCAAACCGGGATTATGAGGC
>JACLAC010024497.1_pt1 | contig 37610 bp, 33 predicted proteins | sample 8027881 | NCBI WGS metagenome assembly JACLAC01 (sample SAMN15725517, study PRJNA655200) | protist metagenome | isolation source: fluorescence activated cell sorting (FACS) single amplified genomes of... | place: Spain: Blaines Bay Microbial Observatory, Mediterranean Sea | collected 2016-01-19 | reverse complement strand
TTCTGGCCGTGGCGCTGCGGGGCACCAACAGCGTAGAGCTCGAGGCGATGCTTGGGGTTGATCTGGTAGCTTGCGCCCACGTAGTAGGCGCTCGCATCGGTCCACGTGCCCTTGTAATAGCCGTCACCCGTCTTTTTTACCACAGATCCGCTCAGTGCAAAGCGGTCGTTGATCAGGCCCGTGTTGTAGCTCAGCGTCGTCTTGCTGAATCCCCACGAACCCAACTCTTGTTTGATCGATCCCTTGCGCTCCAACTGAGCAGGATCAGTCACGATGTTCATCGTGCCGCCAATGGCCGGCACAGCTAGGTTGACATCGCCCATCCCGCGCTGAACCTGGATGGATGAAGCTGCGTCACCTACTCCGTCCCAGTTGGACCAGTAGACCCAGCCGTTTTCCATGTCATTAACGGGCACGCCGTTGATCATAATGGCAACGTTGCGCTGGTTAAAGCCGCGCACGTTGACGCGTGCATCACCGGCACCGCCGCCCTGTTCAGTGGCGAATACGCTTGGTGTCGTATCGAGCACAAGCGGGATGTCGCGCGAACCCAGCTGGGCGGTGATCATCGACTTTTTCATTTCGGTGAAGGACGTTGGCGAACGCTCGTCAGAGCGCGATGCGATGACTTCTAACGGATCCATGTCGATAGAGGATACCTGCAGGCGGAAGGAGATACTCGCATCTTCTGAAACCATCACAAAGAAGCTCTGGCTCGCGTAGCCGACCAGAGAGGCCGTGACGATATAGTCTCCGCTTGCAACGTCGACGATGCTGAAGTTCCCCTCGTCATCCGTTGCGCCGCCGAGGTCTGTGTCCTCGATGGTTATGTTGGCACCGGCTAGCGCGTTACCCGACGCATCGCTGATGCTGCCAGACAGCGTGTATGCGCTGGCTGACGAGACAAACGCCAGCATTACTAGCGCAGAAAAGATAGCTTTTCTCATAAGGTTACCCCTTGGGATAAGTGGTAGAGTACAGGGTGTACTCATATGACTGTATTGGACAAAATTTACTGGACAAATAGTATAGACAAAATCACGTGCGCCAAAAGGCATTTTTGTTACAACAGAGGTAAATTTAGGCGTTTTTTTTAGCTTTGAAAATGGGAACGATATTTTGTCCGCGAACCCCTTTTTTTTGGTCATTTTGGGGTATACTCTCTTGTAGGGCGGTTCTGGGGGGTTGTGGGCTAGGCACTCACAGCCCCCCTTCTACGTTCTAATCGGCCGCACCTGCGGCCACAAAAAAAGGCGGCGGAACGGATACAGCGTCGTGCCGTCACTGCGTCTGGGATACGCCTGACGCAGGCGTAGGGGTTACTCGGTCAAGAAAGACGCGCTTTCTCTGTCTCCGAGTATGGGGCACAGCTCGGTGCCCTGCCACCCACCTTAAGATGGGGTCCGCTCCGTTTAAAACGTGGACATATTCGGTCTTCCACCCTGTACAGAGTCGCACGTGGACCGCAGATATAAAATTCTGCGGCGCGATCGCAAAATCGGCAAGAGGTGGATGCTATAGAAGCGGGCTGTATTCTCTGGCCTACGCACCCGTTATGTGATAGTATTAGACGCATGCGAAAAGCCGTTTTGAAAAATAGAGACAACGCGGGGAGACGGGATATTTGAAGCTTAGTACTACGACGCTGGGATGTCCGGAATGGAGCCTAGACGAAATTATAACTCGCTGCAGTGAATACGGTTTGCAGGGCATTGACTTTCGCGGCATACGGGACGCACTCGACGTGACGCAGCTGCCGGAGTTTACCAGCGAAATAGGCCTAACGCGTCGCAAGATAGAGGATGCGGGCCTAGGCGTTTCGGGCATCAGTTCCAGCATTCGCGTGTGCGTGCCCGAAAAACTGGAAGAGAATCTCGAAGAGGCGCGGCGGACCATTGCAGCGGCGTGTGCCCTAGGCTGTCAGCAGGTGCGCGTCTTTGGCGGCGGTGACAGCGAGAACCATTCGAAAGAGGCTCTAGCGGATATCGGGCGCGAAACCGTCGAACACATATTGAAGTTAAACGGAGCGCGTGAGGTTCGGTGGGTTTTCGAGACGCACGATGAGTGGATCCGCGCGGCGGACTGCGCGCTGCTGCTGGACCGCATTGACGATCCGGCTTTCGGCGTGTTGTGGGATATGGGGCACACGGCGCGCGTCGGCGGTGAAACGCCGGCAGAGACCTATGTCGCCGTTGGCCCGCGAACCTTTTACACGCATGTCAAAGATGCCATCCACGATATGAATCATCCGCAGGCAATGGGAGATGGATGGCGCTACGTTGCTCCGGGCACGGGCCAACTGCCCCTAGCAGATGCGATCGCCCTGCTGAAAGATAATGGCTACGATGGCTGGATCATGTTCGAACACGAAAAGCGCTGGCATCCCGAGCTCGAGGATCCGGCGATTATTTTCCCACAGTTTGTCGGCTGGGCGCGGCCGCTGATAGGATAGACTGATGCAAACCGAATTTCCAGAAGCGGCACTCCACGTGCCGACCATATTGTTGCCGAGAGAAGATGTGCCCCTGACGTCGTGGGCAGTTATTGCCTGTGACCAGTACACCTCGGAGCCCGAGTACTGGGAGGAGGTGGAAAAGCGCATCGGTCAGGCGCCGTCTACGCTGCCGCTTATCTTTCCCGAGGTATACCTAGAGACGGCTGATCGCGGTGCGGTCGTTGATGCTATTAACGCGTGCATGGACGAGTATGCAGGCGGGGGCGTGCTGCGCGAACTACCGCCGGGGTTCGTATCGGTGGAGCGCACGATGAAACGCGGCGTCGTCAGGCGCGGTCTAATGGTGGCCCTCGACCTGGAGCACTACGACTATCGCGACGGGGCGCAAGAACTGATTCGGACTACGGAGGGCACGGTGCTGGGCCGTCTTCCACCGCGCATCGAGGTGCGCCAGCGCGCGCGCATTGAAGTGCCGCATATCATGGTGCTGATCGACGATCCTCAGCGCACGGTTATAGAGCCCCTTTTTGCGGAGGAGCGGCCGCCCGTCTACGAGGGTGAACTCATGTTGGACGGCGGTCACGTGCGCGGTTTCCACATCGGCGATGCAGCGTCCATTGAGCGCGTTGCAGCTAGCTTGGCCGCGCTCAAGCGCGGAGAGCCGCCCTTTCTCTACGCCATGGGAGATGGAAACCACTCGTTTGCGACGGCCAAGGCGGTATGGGAACAGATCAAGGCCGAAGCGCCCAGCCCGGAGAGCGTGCTCGATCACCCGGCGCGCTACGCGCTGGTAGAGCTGGTCAATATACACGATGAGGGGTTGGAATTTGAGCCGATCCATCGCGTCGTTTTTGGCGTCGAGACCGAGGAACTGATGGCCGCCGCCGCTTCGTTTTTTGCCGCGCAAGATTTTAACTGGGCTTTCTGCGAAGACGAGATCGACGCGGACGAGCAAGCGTCTGGTCATACCATCGGTTTTTGCAGCGGCCAGCGGCGTGGCTGGATGCGGATCGGCGATCCCAACGTGCAGCTACCAGCGGGTGCGCTGCAGGAGTTTATCGACGACTTTATCGAGGGCTACTCGCTGGCCAAAGTAGACTACATACACGGTGAGGCATCGCTGGAAAAACTAGCGGCTACGCCGCAGTGCACGGGTTTTTATCTACCGGCGCTGGCCAAAGACAACTTTTTTCAAACGATTGCATTGGAAGGCGCCCTACCGCGCAAGACGTTCTCGCTTGGTGAGGCGGAAGAAAAGCGATACTACGTGGAGTGCAGACGGATCGCACCGTGAATGCGCGCTCAGACAGGGCGGTTCACTCCGCGTAGTCGTACGACGCGTTGCGTCCGATGTAGTCGATTGGTCCCTCCACGAACTCCGCTTCCGTTTGTAGTCGTTGGTCTGCCAAGAGAGCTTCGGACCCTTTGGCAAAGCGAACCTTCCCATCCGTTCGGTACCAGCGCGGCCAGTGAATCATAGCGATCATGGGCCGCGCTATTTTTGTGTGGTTGGGCATACCGCAGTGCCACAGGCGCATATCGCGTATTAACAGGCCGCCTGCCGGCACGTTCGGCTGGAGCGGCTGCACCCGTGCGCGCACGCGCTCTAGCGCTGTATCGGGAATCTTAATATCTCCGTCGCCCATGGTGCGCGTGGTGTCCAAATGCGTGCCGGGCCACAGTTCGGTGCTGCCGTTTTCCGCCGTCATGTCGACCACGGGCACGTTGACTACGAGCGCGTGTGCTGGATGCGCTTTTTGCAGGCCGGGCCAGAGGTGTCCGATATCGACGTGCAGCGGCTGACGATTGTTGTTTGGTAGACAGCAATTGCCGCTGTAGAAGGCATTTTTGACGCCCTCGCCGAGCAGGGCATGCGTGATGTCGACAGCGAAAGCGTTTACCAACACGTCGCGAAACAGGTAGGGGGGGAAGGGCGGAGGGTCCTGCTGTAGATGGCCCGTTCTAAATTGATAGGGCACCTGATCGAGCGCGGCGATCTGTGCTGCATCCGCCAGCATGCGTTCGCGCAGCACCGCTATGTGCGCCGGGTCGATGGCATTGTGCAGCACGACAAAGCCCTCTTCGCGCACGGCGCGCACGGCCATCGCCAGACGTGTATCCTCGAGATGGCCGTGCTCCTTCTCCGCTTGCGTTATTGCCAGTTCTGTCACGTTTGTGCTCCTACTTATCCTTGCCGATCCAGCTCATGCCCTCGCCGCGCACGAGAAAGGATCGTTCGTCCCAGACGCCGGGGCGCGTAACGGGTATGACGCCTTCCTCAACCGCTACGTCTAGCGGATTGGCGCGCGTTTGCAGCGGGAAGCGCACGCGTTCGTGCACGCGGGCCGACTCGTATACGGCCATCATGATTTCCGTAGCGGCGCGTCCGTGTTCGGCCTTGCCGTAGTAGTCTTCAAAATCGCCCTCAATCCAGCGGCAAATGCCGTAGGCTTGGTCGACAAAGGCGTTGCCGTAGCCGTGCTCAGACTTGTCCGTGGGTTCAAATACGTTCCAGCCGTTTGAAGCGGCGTTCATATAGCGCAGGCTGTTGTCGTTCACGACGATCATACCCTCTTCGCCGTATATGTGGGCACCCACTTCATAGGTGTCGTTCATCTCATTTTCTATTACGCCTTCAATGCCGCCCTCATAGCCAATGATACCGGCGCAGCGGTCCTCCACCCGGTGTCCGAATACGTAGTGATCGGTATGGCGTTCGACCGAACCCATGACCCATTCGACGTTGGGATCGCCCAGTGCGTAGAGTTGGAAATCTATGCAGTGCGTTCCCGTGTTCATCATGCCGGCGCGGATGGCCGACCAGAGTCGCTTGGGCTTTCCGATAGCGCCGTCGGCAATCATGCGTCTGGCCTCGCGCCACGACGAGTAAAAGCGCCGTTGATGGCCGATGGCCAGCTTTACGTCGTTGCGCTGTGCTGCGATGATCATGGCATCTGCTTCGCCCAAGGAGATCGCCATCGGTTTCTCGCAGAGCACGGCCTTGGGGCGGCGCGCGCAGGCGGCGATGCTCATCTCGGCGTGCTGCGGATCCCATGAGCACACGCTGATGATGTCGAGATCTTCCTTGTCGAGCATCTCTCGGTAGTCGAGATATTGGGTCTTGACGTTAAAGTCGCTGGCGTAGCTGGAGAGCGCGTCTGGGTGGGCGTCGGCAATGGCGACAATTTCGGTGTGTTCGCACTCGGCCCAGCCGCGGCCGTGTTCGCGCGCGATGCGTCCGGAGGCAATCACGCCAACGCGGTATGTAGCTGCCATGGTGTCTTTCCTTTGGTATCAAGTGAGTTATCTATGTGTCGGGCGCCAATAAGTACGACAAAAACTAATGCTGTGCAAGCTTGCTAGCGCATCTGTTTTAACCCTTGTTATGAACCATTCATCCCAAGAGAGGAGCGCCTATTTTGACACCAGAAGAAAAATTCACGTTTGACCTTGAGGGCTACCTGGTGGTGAAGGGTGTGCTCAGTCAGGCCGAGGTAGACGAGGTTAATGCACTGGCCGATCGAGCGTGGCCCGGTGCATACGACGAGAGCGGCATTCGCCGCGTTAGCGACGTGTCGCGGTGGGGGCCGGCGACCCAGCGGCTTATGGACCATCCCGGCATCGTATCCTACCTAGCCGAGCTGCTAGGTCCCTACGTGCGAATAGACCATGACTACAGCATCTTTATGCAAAAGGGCGGCAGCGCAGGCCGTCTGCACGGCGGTCCGACCATGCAGGGCGGCGTTAAGGCGGCCGATCACTGGTATCGCTATCACGACGGCGTTATGCGCAACGGATTGACGGTTTTCACCTACTGCCTGAGCCACGCCGGGCCGGGCGATGGGGGCTTTGGCTGCGTGCCCGGCTCTCACAAGAGCAACTTTACCAACTGTATCCCCGACGACGTTCGCCACTGGGAGCGCCGCCCCCACTATGTCCGTCAGGTCGAAGTGGAAGCGGGCGATGTGATTATTTTTACCGAAGCGCTGGTACACGGCACCGTGCCCTGGAAGGCTGACCACGAGCGGCGCTCCCTGCTTTACAAGTATAGTCCAGGGCATTCCTCGTGGTCGCAGAGCTACTATGACGCTGACGCCTATCCCGATGCAACGGAGCAGCAGCGCCGCTTGATGGTGCCGCCGTCTATTGGCGGGCGCGAAGAGACGTTTCAGGGCTAGGACGATACGCCGTATTCCATACACCGCATAGAGGCAGGGGAAAAGCAGGATGAAAATTCGCGATATCGACACCCTGATGATGGACTCACCGGGGCGTAAGTGGACGATCGTCCGCGTCTTTACCGACGAGGGATTAGTCGGGCTAGGGGAAGCCACCTACTCAAATAAAGAGCCGATTGTGGCGGCGGCCGTCGACAACATGAAGGAGGAATTGATCGGCGAAGATCCGGCGCGCATCGAGTATTTGTGGCACAAGATTTACCGCCTCTCCACCGTCAGCGGCATTTGGCGCATGGCCGGCCCAGTGTGGATGAGTGCGCTCAGCGGTATCGATCAGGCGCTTTGGGACATTAAAGGCAAGGCTGCGGGGCTGCCCGTGGTTGACTTACTGGGCGGTAAATTCCGCGATGGCGTCGAAGTATATACGCATTTCAGCGGTCAGACGCCCGAGGCCTGTGCGGCGATGGCCAAGAGCCTAATCGACCAAGGGCACGGCGCTCTCAAGAGCGGCGCGCTGTCGAGCAGCGGCTTCAGCTTTGATCCCTACGAAGACGACGGGAACCCGAGTGCTACGGCTGAGATGTTTGCCGCCGTGCGCGAAGCCGTAGGGCCCGACGTCAAGCTGTTGATCGACTGCCACGGCCGCTTTACGGTAGCCACCTGCATACGTTTGGCTCGCGCCCTTGAGCCGTATGACCTCTTTGCGTTTGAAGATCCGGTCCCGCCCGACGATTTGGGAGCCTACCCCAAAGTGCGTCACGCCATATCGATACCGGTCATGGGCAGCGAGCGGCTCAACAACAAGAGCCAGTTTCGCCAGCTATTAGATCTGGACGGAGTAGATATTGCTCAACCCGATCTCATGTATGCCGGGGGTATTACGGAAGTCAAAAAGATTGCTGCTATAGCTGATACATTCCACGTGCCGATCTCTCCTCACAATACCAAAGGCCCCGTGGGGATTGTTGCCGCGGCACACCTCATGGCGTCCGTTCCGAACGTGGCGCCTATGGAACTGGTGACGGGCATTGACTGGCGCGACGAAATTATTACTGAGCCCCTGAATATCCAAGGGGGTCGCGTCTATCTACCTGAGGGACCGGGTTGGGGCATTGAACTAGATATGGACGGCGTGGAGAAGCACCGCTGGCATCCGGGCGATCCGCGCTAGGACGAGCGTACGCACGTCTCTAATAACTCAATAGCGGCCTGCGCGAAAGTGTGCATATTGTCTGCCCGGTCTGTGCTTTCCGTTCGCAGTGTGAGGGCTTTTTCGCAGGGTCCAGACACGGCGATGCAGGTATGGCCGGGGGGATCTCCATAGCGATTACCGGTTGGCCCGGCCGCTCCCGTTTCTCCGATGCCCCAATCGGCCCCTAGGCGCGTGCGCACTGCCCGGGCCAGTGCCAGGGCGTGTGCCTCGGTGGCGGCGCGGTTCGCCTGCATTTCCTCTTCGGATACTTCAACCAAGATCGTCTTGGACTGGCTCGTGTATACGACGCCGCCCCCCTTGAAGTAGCTGGAGGCACCCGGCACGGCCAGCAGGGCGGCAGATATTAAACCGCCGGAAGACGATTCAGCTACGGCAACTGTCTGTTTTTTTTCTTTGAGTACTGCGCCGGCTGCGGCGCTCTTTTCTAAATTCATTATGCATATCCTTTACGTGCGTGGTCGACTACCCGTATGCAACTCCCGGTAAAAAGCCCGAGAGCACGCGCAGGCGGCTCGGTCCGTGCTTCATCGAGCACGTTGAGCAGAAACAAAAAGCAGTCTCGGTGAAATTGCTTGATCCAGTCTGCAATTTGAGCGTGGTCTGCTTCAATCATGGATGTATTCGCCACGGGCGAACCTCTTTCGTACCTTCAGTGAGAATGGAAAAACGAAAGGACATTGCATGCAAAGGCTCATAGGATATGTTGCCATTGTCGCTTTTCTTATGGCCGGCTGTGCGCCTAGCGCAGAGCAAATTAAACATCTTCTGGCGGAGAATCCAGAGATTATCGCCGCGGCTGTAGAAGAAAATCCCCAAGCCGTGCTGTCTGCCATAGAAAAAGATCCCGAGCGATTTATGGCCGTAGTTAACGCCGCAGCCCAGGCGGCGCGCGCTAAGGCACAGGCCGAAGAGGCGCGCCGCGAAGGGGAAGAGCGCGAAGCGGAGTTTAAAGATCCCAAGCTGCCCGTTCTACCGGTAGATCGCGTGTATTGGGGGCAACCGGACGCGCCTATTACCATCGTCGAATACTCGGACTTTGAATGCCCTTACTGTGCGCGCGGCTATCGCACAGTCAAAGATCTAATGGTTGAGTATGGCGACTCGGTGCGCCTGCTCTACAAACACCTGCCCTTGGAAATGCACGAAGAGGCACTACCGGCAGCGCTTTATTTTGAAGCTATTGCCCTGCAGTCGAACGATGCGGCCCGGCGCTTTCACGACGCCCTCTACGAAAATCAGGCACAGCTGCGCGGGCAGGGGAATGCTTGGATGGAAAGCGTTGCGCGGAGTTTGGGCGTTGATATGGAGCGCCTGCAGGAGGATGTCCGATCAGAGGTCGTGCGCAGTCGGGTTGAAGCTGACATGGAAGAAGCTGCGGCGTTTGGCTTTACGGGCACGCCGGGGTTCCTAATCAACGGCGTTTCGCTTAAGGGGGCCTATCCGGCTGCGGCTTTCAAAGAGGTTATTGACCGTCACTTGCGTAATCTGCCCAAGGATCGTTAGGCGATTCGCGCTCTATCGTTAGCGTGTACAGCCGTTCGTCTGGGACCATGTTTAAGCGCAGGCGGTCTTCAACTACGGCATAGCGGCTTTGGTCGTCGGCCTGCGATGGATGGATGCGCGCAAAGCGCACGTTTAGGTCGGGGTTGAACGTAAAATCGAGGGTCAGAGGCTCGTCGTAGAGATCGTTGTCTAGTCCGTCGCTGAGAATAAACTCAAACCGATTGGGCATGTCGCGTCCGAAGTAGCGCGCTATCTGTATGTCGAGTGCGTTGCGCTCTTGAATATATGCGGCGATTGAGGCAAAATTACCGCTCCAAAAGTCGTTGGCCTTGATAAAGTCGAGGTCGCGTATAAACTCGGCGTGCGGGTAATAGCCCCATCCCTCCGGATGTCCTATAGAGTGATAGGTCATGATGGTCCACGCCCGCTTGCGCAGCGTTTTCAGAAGGATGGGCCGCAGCTGGTCGTGTGTGCTGGGATCGCGCGTGCTGGCGTTGCCCATGATGACAGAGGGTAGGTTGTACCAGTTTTCGGGTTCACGCACGCTGTTGGCGCAGATATAGTAGGCGTTTGCATCGCGCGTGCCGCCGCGCGCGGCGATAAACCCGGCCTGGCGGTTGGCTGCTTGAGTTTGGGCGTCGCGGCCGGCAAAGAGCGGGTAGGCATAGGTCTTGGGGTTTAGTCCCCACGCACGCATCATGACATAATTGATGCGAAAAGAGCGGTAGGCGGCGTGGTAGCCCAGGGCGTCGTGGTCGATGTGCGCGTGGCCGTGCCCGAAAAAGCCGATGTTGTTCGGTATTAGCTCCTCGTGCATGCGCTGCACGTTGGGCACGCGTTTAAAGTGGGACAGCTTGTTGCTGACGATTTCTATATCCATCGCCAGGCCGCGCGCTATTGCGGCGTCTGTGGCGAGAGAAAAGACCGGATGGATGCCCCACGGGGCGTCGTAGGTGACTGAGACCGCGGCTCGATGTCCGTCCTGCCACTTGGTCGCTCTAATCGTGAATACTTCCTGACCCTGGTGGCTGGCCGTAAACACGCCGGGGGAAAGGTCGACCAGTTTACCAGCCGGCTCGACTGCATCAGGCCCCACGAGCGGGCCGCTATCCTGACAGGCACCGAGAAGAAACAGTGATAGCAGTGCATATAAAGGATTATTTTGCAAGCATTTAGTCATTTGAGAGTGGAAAAATAGGTCACATTGCATCGCTTGCCAAACGAGCGTAGGCGGATAGACCCTAGATCTGGGCCCTGTTCGAGACCGCTCTCTCCTTTAAATGACTTGAGTTTGTCATGGGCTGATTGTACATTTCCAAGCCGATTTAAGAGCAACAATCCGATTCTCTGAAGGAGATTGTCGTGCGTAGGTATCTTCCCATTTTTTCCCTGTTTTTTTTGCTCACTGCTCACGCTGCTGCGCAGGTGGGCACGTTTCAGTTTGGCGGTCGTAGCAACGCGTGGAGCACGAGTGATAGCAATACCGTTTTCGTAGACTTCAATACGTTTCCCGGTTCAATTGCACCGGCCTACTTTAACGGAGAGAATATTCTCGACCAGCTGCCCTTTTGGTCCCCCTTTAAGTTTCCTACGGAATTGGACTATGAAGACGGTCTCATACCGCGCGTGTGGCGCGCTGCCAATGGTTTTTACTGGTTCACGGCCGGCACGCTGACGACGGAGTGGGTCGACGGAGATAGTTCGTCGTACAGTCCGCCCGTTAGGCGCGGTATCACGTCGGAATGGTACACCTTTGACGTGGGCGTGCCCGTGCCCGCTGAGGTCGTGGGTTTCTACACGCCGCCAACGGGATTTCGCGCCGACGGCACGCCGCTAAGTGACGACATATTCAAGGCCTTCGAAGTATCCATCTCTGAAGAATTCGATCCGGTGCTCAACGAGGAGAACGGTGACGGCGATTACCATCGGCTGAGAACGTTGGTTGCAGACTTTCCTCTCAACTACGAATCCAACGTGCAGTTGGAGTTTCCCAAGCAGTACGTGCGCTTTATCCGCCTGCAGCGCAAACCCTCTATTGACGACGGAGTGCGTGGGGTGCAGCAGGGAACGATTGGCGAGTTTGAACTCAAGGGAGCGGGGGTGCCGCGTCGCGTCATCTACATCTCTCAAATCATGGACCTGGGCAGCACGGTCAACTTCGGCAAGATCCACTGGGCAGCGACGCCGATGCGCTACGTCGACGGCGTGCCCGAAGAGGTGACCGACGCCAACGCATCGATCAGAGTGGAGGTGCGTTCGGGACGCGACGCCGATCCCAACGTGTATCACGAGTTTACCGACACAGGTGCCGAGCGCGTGGTCACGCGTGCGCGCTACGAAAATGAGCTCAAGCAGCCTGATCAGGCGACCGGTGGTGGTATCCAAGAGGGCAAGCCGGGCCTGCGGGCCTCGGTGGTTTACGATGCGGACAACTGGACGTTTTGGTCTTTTCCGATCACGCAGCCGGGCGTGCAGGCGCCGCTAGAGCGGGGTTCGCACATTCAGGCCCGCATTACGCTAGAGAGCGCATCGTATTTCGATTTCGTGCGTTTGGACTCGCTGTGGGTTGAGACTTCACCTCCACTCGCTCTGCAAGTCGTGGGTGAGATTGCTCGCTCCGATGAGCCCGATCCCGAGCGCGGCCTTACCGAAGTTTCGCTCGGTGAGATGAACGACTTCACATACGATATCCACGCTCAGTTCAACAACGTGAGCCAGCGCGGCTTTGATGCGCTGCGGATTCGCACCGGGAGCCGTCCCAGTTTCAAGGGGTTGGAGATGGGCGACCCGCTCGTCGCGGTGGAGCCGTCGGAGGTCCGAGAGGAGGACGGCGAACTCGTCGTCTATTTGCCGCGGCGCGTCACGCGCCAGACCAGCGGTGCAGTGCGCGTCGTTTTTGGGGCAGAAGTATTCGTCTTTGCCAACACGTTTGCCGGCGAAGTGTTTGATACGCAGAGCGCGAGTTTACCTCAGCAGGTAGAAGCGGGAGATGCGTCTGACGCGATCGGCACCAACAATCTCCGCGTGCTCGGTGGAAGCGAAGAGACGGGTGATATCATACAAAACCTGTCGTTCGCTTCGAGCGCGGTGACGCCCAACGGCGACGGCATAAATGATGCGCTGCGCATCGACTATACGCTGTTTCGGATCCCTGCGCCGATTCCCGTAGAACTCAATGTGTACGATCTGCGGGGACGACCTTTGGGTCAGGTAGATCTCGGTTTACAGGGTGCCGGACCGCACCGCGTAGAGTGGGACGGTCGCGATGGATCGGGAGCGCTTTTACCGCCTGGCATGTACTTGCTGGAAATTGCCCTACGCGCTGAGTTGAAGACGTTTCGTCACCTGCAGCCTGTTGGCGTTGCCTACTAGGGCAAACGCGCCGTCAGACCCATTGCGACGGTGGGAATGAAAGATGTCCGACGGGCTTAGGGTTTTGGTAGTGGACGACGTGGAAGCGTGCCGATCCGTGCTTATTAACGCACTCGGTGCCCTTTCGGGCGTGCGTATTGTCGGCACGGCCAGTAGCGGCCAAGACGCTTTGGCGCAGCTTGATAGCTTAAGGCCCGACATGGTACTGCTCGACGTAGAAATGCCGGATATGGACGGCATTGCAACGCTGTGCGCCATAGGGAAAAAGCGCGTGGAAACCAGCGTAGTAATGGTTTCCCCCTCTACGCAGTCGGGCGTAGAAAAGACGATGAAATCGCTGCAGATGGGCGCGTTCGATTTTGTAAGCAGGCCTGCAGACTGCGATCCGTCCACACAGGCGGAGAAACTCGTGAACGACCTCAGGCGCGTCGTCAGGGCCTTTGTAACGCGCCGGTCTGTTGGCGCCCTGTCCGACGTGTTGACTACTACCCAAACGCGCCAGAGCGCGCGGGCAGCCTCTAGCGCAGCGGTTATGTCGAAGGTAGAGGTTGTCGCCCTAGGACTTTCCACCGGAGGTCCCGGTGCGTTAGATCAGCTGATGCCGAGCCTGCCCGGTGACTTGGGCGTGCCCGTGCTCATCGTTCAACACATGCCCTCTACGTTTACGCCGCTGCTTGCTTCGATGCTCAACAGGCGCAGCGCTCTGCGCGTGACCGAGGCCCGTGACGGCCTTTGGGTGGAAGAGAACACGGCCTATATTGCCCCGGGCGGACGGCACATGCGCGTCCGACAGTGCGCAGAGGGCGTCGTGATCGAGACGACGTTGGATCCACCGGAGCAGCACTGCAGACCTTCGGTCGACTACCTGTTTCGTTCCGTCTCCGAAGTGTATGGGGCCCATGCGCTGGGCGTTATCATGACAGGTATGGGTTCAGACGGTACGCACGGCCTTGCGGCCATGAAGGCCAAGGGTGCGCATGTTCTGGCTCAAGACGAGAAGAGTAGCACAGTTTTTGGCATGCCGGGTGCGGCTGCAGAAGCTGGTTTGACGGACGAACAGCTACCGCTCGACCAGTTGGCCAATCGCATTGTAGATCTCGTTGTGAGATCCCAAAACAGAAATAATTAACGCGCTTTTATAGGAGAGAATAACTATATGCTTACTGAAGAGCAGGTGGCGTTTTACAACGAGCACGGCTACGTGCACATTCCCGAAGTGTTCACGCAGGAAGAGACGGATGAGTTAGAGGCCGAATTGGAGCGCCTGGTTGCGGATTGGGCGACTACAGACCAGGGATGGACGGGTCCCTGGCGCAAGCAGTATATGGATGAGGAGACGGAGAAGGCCTCGAAGCTGACGGCGATGCACGACCTGTACTTCTACTCCAAAGCGTGGTCTCGTGCAGTGACCAACCCACGTCTCACAGGCTCCATGAGCCAACTTATTGGCCCCGACGTGGAGCTGCACCATTCGACCATGCACATCAAGCCGCCGGAGGCGGGTCATCCCTTTCCCATGCACCAAGACTGGGCATTTTACCAGCACGCTGACGGGCGCTACGTGGACGTGCTAGTCCACCTGGACGACACCTGCCATGAAAACGGTGAGATTCGCTTCCTGTCGGGCAGCCACAAACAGGGCGCACTGGAACATGTCACCCAGACCGAGGAAGGCCCCTGCACGCCACACCTGCCCACGGATCAGTACCGACTCGACGACACGGTAGCCGTTCCAGCCAAGCGCGGAGACGTGGTGTGCTTCTGCATACATACGATCCACGGTTCACACATCAACCAGACAGCAGAGGAACGGCGCCTGGTGCGCATTGGCTATCGCGCGCCCGATAACGAGCAGATGGGAGGCCAGAGCAAGGGACGGCCGGGCATGATGGTTGAGGGGTATCGAACGCCGGCTGAAGGACAGGGCGTCTTTAGCAATGCAGGACCTGCCTAAGAGCCCAGTGCGCAGCGAGCTGTCCCCGTCGGTTTGTCGCCGACGGGGACTTTTTACTGCGTGGATTAACTCGCCGTGATCCGTGCTCTTCGCTATACTTGTGAGCCGATGGACCCACAAAGACAAGACGGTATATTCACCTGAAATAGCTTAAAAAAGGATGTATAAATGGCCGAAGCACAATCCGTACTGATTGCTGGAACTTGGCGTCCCGCCAATGCCGAGGGCACGTTTCAGCCAGACAATCCGACGACAAAAGAAAAAACGGGCGAAATCTATCCGGTTAGCACCGTTGAGGACGTGGAAGAAGCCGTAGAAGCTGCAGCGGTGGCTGCCGAGCAGATCGCTGAGATTGGCGATGAAATCATAGCTCAGTTTCTCGAGCGCTTCGCCGAGCGGATCGAAGCACGGGGCGACGAAATCTGTCAGATGGCCTTTGCCGAATCCGGCCTGCCCGTCTCGCCGCGCCTCAAAGATATCGAGCTGCCGCGCACGACGTCCCAGCTGCGCCAAGCGGCGCAGGCCGTGCGCGAACGCTCTTGGACGCAGCCGGTCATAGACACGGCTAGCGGTATTCGCTCTAAGTTTGGTGCGCTTGGCGGTGGCGTAGCCGTTTTTGGTCCCAACAATTTCCCACTCGCTTTCAACAGCGTGGCCGGGGGCGATTTTGCCGCGGCCATTGCCGCGGGTAATCCCGTCGTTGGCAAGGCAAATTCTTCGCATCCGGGCACGACGCGACTGCTGGCAGAAGAGGCGCTAGCTGCTGCTGGAGAGACGGGTATGCCCGACGCAACCGTCCAGCTGATATATCGCACGGACCACGAGGTTGGTAAACGTCTGGTGTCTCATCCCAAAATCGCCGCGACTGGGTATACGGGTTCGCGAGGTGCAGGGCTCGTGCTAAAAGAAGCAGCCGATAAGGCGGGTAAGCCCGTCTATATGGAACTCAGTAGCATCAATCCGGTCTACGTTTTGCCGGGGGCACTCAAGGAGCGGGGCGAAGAGATTGTCGGAGAGTTCGTCACCTCGTGTCTGATGGGCACCGGCCAGTTTTGCACGAACCCGGGTATTGTCGTGTTGATCGACGGTCCTGAATCCGACGCCTTTATTGAGCAGACTCGGGACCAGTTTGGCAGCGCTCCCGTAGGCACGTTGCTGACGGGTAGCGTCGAACGCAGTATGGTTGAAAGCGTTGCAACGCTGCAGAAGGCTGGAGCGGAGGTCGTTATTGGTGGCCAGCCCGGCGGCGGTAACGGCTACAGCTTCAACAACACGCTGCTGAGGGTTTCGGGAGACGCCTTTCTGGCAGATCCCGAGGCGCTGCAAACGGAGGCCTTCGGCAACGAGAGTCTATTGGTTGTCGTGAGAGATGCCGATCAAGCAGTGGAGGTAGCGCGCCATTTTGAAGGAAACTTAACCGGATGTATTTACAGCGATAGCGAAGGAGCAGATGAGTCAGTCTACGTGCGCGTGGCGGCTGTTTTGCGCAAAAAAGTTGGGCGATTGCTCAACGACAAGATGCCGACGGGCGTGGCGGTTGTGCCCTCGATGAATCACGGCGGCCCCTATCCTTCGACCGGTCATCCTGGATTTACGGCGGTGGGAATGCCCGCTTCAATCGTGCGCTTTGCCATGCTAGAGAGTTATGACAACGTGCGTGAACACCGTTTGCCACCCGAACTGCGCGATCAAAATCCATCGGACATATGGCGCCAGATTGACGGTGCTTGGACGCAGGGCGACGTGGCAGTATAGCACCTAGACGCAAAGCGCATTATGGCTCGCATAGAGATCTACCTCAGCCGCCTTTGCATATACTGCTGGCAGGCGCGCAGAATACTCGACGCCCAGGGAGTGTCCTATCAGATCAAGGGCGTGCCGATGATCTTGGGCTGGAAGCCGCCGACTCGTGCCTATCGAGAGATGGTTGAGCGCTCGGGCGGTTGCACGACCGTGCCGCAGGTTTTTGTCGACGGTGAGCACTTAGGTGATGAGGAAGTACTGCAGTCTCTGGCCCGAGAAGGCCAGCTACGGCGGGCACTGAAGATAGACACTTGATCGCGGGTAACGCATGGAGCAGAGGAGATACCGATGGCTTTTGATATCGTCTTAAAGGGAGGGCACGTAATCGATCCGAAGAACGGCATCGATGCTGCTCTGGACGTGGCGTTGAGCGATGGCAAAGTAGCTGCGGTTGCGGCCGACTTGCCGACAGAAGACGTGGAGCGATGCATCGACGTGAGCGGGCTCTACGTCGTACCTGGTCTGGTCGACATACACATGCACGCCTACGCTACGCCCGGTCATCGCGATGCTTGGGCTGGCGATAACAGCATATTGCCCGACGGCTTTTCCTTTCGCACCGGCGTGACGACGATGGTCGATACGGGCAGTGCAGGCTGGCGCAACTTCGAAGATTTTCGCCAGCGCGTGATTGATCGCGTTCAAACGCGGCTTTTCGCGCTTGTTAATATCTGTGGCGTCGGCATGACGGATACCGATCACGAGCAGAATCCCTATGACATGGATGTCGAGCGGACGGCTGCCTGTGCCCGCGATCACGAGGATGTGGTGGTCGGTATCAAGACCGCTCACTACTACGGCCCCGAGTGGATTTCAGTGGATCGCTGCTTGGAGGCGGCCGCCAGAGCGGATACGCGGGTGATGATCGATTTTGGCTTTTTTAAAAAGGAGCGGCCCTATTATCAGCTGCTCGGCGAGAAACTGCGCTCAGGCGATATCAGCACGCACGTTTTCCGAGGACCTACACCGTGGTTTGATGCGCAAGGTAAGGTGCTACCCTACCTGCACGAAGCGCGGGCGCGTGGCATTGTTCTCGACGTGGGACATGGTGCCGGCTCGTTCTGTTTTCGCAATGCCGTGCCGGCTATTGAGCAAGGATTTTACCCCGACTCCATATCGACGGATCTACACGTACTGTGTATGAACATGGGCATGTTGGACATGCTTACTACCATGTCCAAGTTTCTAGTAATGGGTATGCCCCTGGAGGAAGTCATTCGACGCTCTACCATAAATCCCGCGGATGAGATTGGTCATCCGGAATTGGGGCATCTCAGCGTTGGTGCCGTCGGCGACGTAGCTGTGTTAAACAAGATGAGCGGACAGTTTGGGTACGCAGATTCGTTTGGGGGTCGGTTGGCCGGCAGCGAGCGGCTGCAGTGTGAGATGACGCTGAAAGACGCTCGCGTTGTGTGGGACTGGAACGGTCGAGCCGCTGCAGACTATCGCCAGATGGATCCGAACTACGGCGTCAGGCCCGGTGAGTATCTGATCATGCCTCCTGGAGCCTAATGTGAAGCGTCGCGTAGTGATGTGCTGTGCGGGGTTTCTACTGCTGTGGATGGCCTGTGGGGGGAGAGACGAAAGTTCGGTTGTCGTGCGTGACGCGTGGGTGCGCGAGCCCCCAGGAGGCCACCCAATTGCCGCTGCCTACATGACTATAATAAACAACTCGGATGCGGCGATGGTCTTGGTTGGCGCTCGGTCACCTGTGGTGGAACGTATAGAGATACATACTATGACCCACGAAGATGGCACCATGCGCATGCGCCAAGTTGAGCAGGTGCCCCTGCCGGCCGGTGGGCAAGTCGTTTTTGAATCGGGCGGTTTGCACCTAATGCTCATGGGCCTGTCGAATCCACCCCGAGCAGGAGACTCGGTGGATCTGACGCTGCGTTTTGCCGACGGCTCTGCGCGGACCGTTAGCGCCTCTGTGCGCAAGGATCTGTAAAAGAAATGATCTCAGAAAAATGGGCCATGATGCGGTGCGGTCTCTATGCGTTAGCGTGCAGTATGGCGCTGCTATCCTGTGCGTCCAACCCCTCTGACGAAGAGAATGTCCAGGCGGATCCGCCCGTTGAATTACCCAAGGACGTGCCTCCGCTCAAAGACTACGGTGGCATTGGCGGGGCGTTCGCTCTGCGAGACCAGCGCGGTGAGATATTTCAACTCGAAGACCTCGATGGCCGCCCGGCTATGCTTTTTTTTGGCTATACGTACTGCCCCGATATCTGTCCGGTAACGCTCTCAAAAATGGCGGCTGTCTATCGCTTGCTAAACCTAAAACCAACGGACCTACAGACCATTTTTATTACCGTAGATCCCGAGCGCGATACGCAGGAAAAACTAGCCGAGTACTTAGCGTACTTTCAAATTGGTGCGCTGGGTTTAACGGGAACGCCCGATGAAATTGACGCCGTAGTGCGGCAATACGGTGGCTACTACACGCTGAACAAGCAGGAGGGCTCTCCTGACTACTTTGCAGATCACTCTACCTATACGTACTTGATTGATCCGCAAGGCCAAGTTCGCTTTTTGTTTCGACACGGCGACTCACCTGAGTATATGGCCGCCGTCTCTCGCCAGCTGTTTTAAGGATATACCCGCAGTGAAAAGAGTGCTGCTCTCCATCCTCAGGTTGGTTCACGCACTGGTCTGGTTTCCGCTCAATCTGCTTGTGCGCGACCGGCCGCTGCGCCCGTTCCGCAAAAAGCAGCGCCGTGGGGGCAGTGCTCAGAGCCCCAAAAAAATCTGATTGGACAGGGGTAGAAAATGACAGGAATGGAGAATATATTCCTCCCTGCGGTCTGTTCCAGAGCCGTCCCATTCTCCCGGGTCGCTTAAACCCATAGAACGCGCAAATGCGATTCGGGAACGATGCCAGCTGGGGTCAAATGGGATCACCGCAGTTTACTGCGCTAAACGTCTCTCACGAACAGACCGTTGTATAGCCGTAAAAATGCCACGTTCATAGGATGATTCGCTTCCCATGAGCGTGGCATTTCTAGTTTACGAAGCCCGTTTTTAACACGCTCCGCGTCTCCTGCGGCCAGTGCTTCTTATGCTTTGTCGGCAGGGGTAGACGTTCATGAGCGTGTGGGAACACCCGCGTATAGCCCAACGAGATCATTGCGCGGGTCTCGTCTGTGCCGTTGGGCATGGATCCGTGCCACAGTCGCATGTCGCGCAGGCACAGAGACCCCACGGACATCGTCATGCGCACGCTTGACATCGGGCGACTGCGCTCTTCCAGATGGCGAATATCAGAAGGGGGAATGTCGACGAGTGCGTGCGTGCCCGGCCACAGTCGCGTAGCACCATTATCTTCTGTGAAATCATCCAAGGGAATATCCACAGACAAGCCGGATATAGGCAGGGCGAAGGGCAGTTCGGGAAAGAGGGGATTACCGTCTCTATGTGGGGGTGCCTCGTGTCCAGACCGCGGCGGCACGGCGTGAATGTAGTAGAGTCCCCAAGCGATCTTATCGCCCATAGCCGCTCGCATAATTTGCACGACAAGTGGGTTGGCGATAAGTCTATGATCGACAAAAGGCATGCTTAGCGGAGGATTCTTAAGCGGTTTGCCGAGTGCGCAAGAATCCATATACGCGCCGTGCACGGGCTCAATAGCCTCGAGCGCTACCGCGTTTTCAAGAATGGCAAAACCCCGATCGTTCAACCCGCGCAGGACGCTGCTCAAGCTGGTCGCTGTGAGCGCGCCTGCTGCGCGTTCACCCTCGGAGACGATCAATCGCATGGGCTGGATTGACGATCTATCAAACCGCGAGAGGAGCGGCTTGAACCGCTTACCACGTGCGCTCTTTCAACAGTTCCTGAATCGCTTCTTTGGGTACCGGTAGTTCGTCTATGTGGTCTTCGAGCCAGCGCGAGAAATCTGCTTCTATATCATCCGACCAGCGCCGATCAATCTGCCCGGGCGTGTACGTGCCCTCGTTTAGGCGCAGCTTGCCAAACATGTCGCGCAGGCGGACAACTTCTGAGGTCATGACCACCTTTTCGGCCAGATGCGGCGGTATAAAGAGAACGCCCTCGCGCTTGCCCAACACGATATCGCCCGGCATGCAGGTAGCGTGTCCGATGCGTATGGGACAGTTCATACCCGATAGCATAATGGTCGGCGAGGCATAGGACGGATCCCAGCCGCGGACAAAGCTGGTAAAGCCCTCGAGCTCTTCGATGCCCTCCAAATCGCGTACGGCCGCATCGTGCACCACGCCGTTTCCCGAATTGGCGTAGATGGCCGTAGCTAAGTTATCGCCTATAACGGGCCCCTGTTCAATTTTGCCAAAGACGTCAGCTACGTATACATCGCCCTGAACGAGGGCGTCTATGGGCCAAGAGATCTGATCGCCGACCTGCCCCATGCGCTCTCCCTTTTCATCCATGATGCGACGCATAACGGGACGTCGGGGCATATACATCGCCGTTACGGCTCTTCCACACAGCGTGCCGCCCGGGTGCGTACACTGCCAGTTGCCTTCAAATTGGTGTTCGTATCCATCGCCGCGCACCACGCCCCACGCTTGGGTGATAGTGACTTGGCGCATGCGCTCAACGATGTCGTCGGGCACCTTGGGACGGCCGTCGTCAAAGCGTTCCCCCTGCCATTCGGGGGTGTACTCGATTAGCTCTTCTGGGCTCATATTGAGGGGTGCAAACTTTTCCATCGCGCGTATCTCCGGTTTTATTAACGCCTCATAAAGGTGACGCCTAATATACCGGCTTGCGTTCCGCCTCTCAAATTGCACGTCCTGGTATACATACGCTTGCGTCTTGACCCTCTATCTGCTGCGCGTACATTTCTATAGCGATACGATAATGAACTCGCGAAAGGCATGGCATGATCACGATAACGGAAGCTGCAGAAAAAAAGATAGCGGAGCTAGTCGCTCAGAACGAAAAACCGATTAAGGGACTGCGCATAGGAGCGCGCTCCGAATCGCCGCTCAAGGTCGACTACAAGCTCGCCTTTGTATCTGAGGACCAGATAGAGGACTCAGATCAGAGCGTATCGTTCGACGGCTTTGAAGTCTTCATGGATCAGGACAGCGTCGGTTTGCTCGAAGAGGCAACGGTCGACTACGTTGATGGTCTGATGGGCAGCGGCTTTAAGATCGAACGTCCACAGAAGATGCCCGAGCATTTAAAGGGCGATTTAGCCCAGCGCGTGCACGAGGTGATCGAAAAGCAGATTAACCCGGGCGTCGCGGCGCATGGGGGTATGGTCAGCTTAATGGACGTGAAGGAGAATACCGTCTACGTGCAGCTGGGCGGTGGATGTCAGGGCTGCGGTATGGCGAGTGTGACGCTACGGGACGGCGTAGTGCGCATGATTAAAGAAGGCGTGCCAGAAGTCGAAGAGGTCGTTGATGTGACCGACCACGGTGCGGGAGAAAATCCCTACTACTAAGGGGCACTGGATAAGTGTGAAACGGCGCGAGCGCAAAGGGGCGTTTCGCGTCGTTTGCGTTATTGACATACTGTGAGCGATTGTATAGTCTACGATCAAAGGCGATTAGAGGGCGCCTCCAAGTCCGCGGGAAAGGCCGAGCCTACCTCACCTCGCAGCACGCACATAGCAACTTCTTTCTACCAGTCGAGGGCGGACAGCTGGTGCCATAACGGAAAGAGGTTGTACGATGGCGAAAACCCTACCTTTGCGGCCCAACCTTGAGCAGCTCAAGAAACAGGCCAAAGATCTCCAGAAAGAGTACAAAAGCGGCGATGCCGAAGCTTATGCGCGCATTCGCCTGCACCTGTCGCGTCTGGCAGAAAAGTCCGACGAAGAAATGCCCAACGAACGCTTTGTGCTGCAGGATGCACAGCACGTCATTGCGCGCCTATACGGTTTTTCCAGTTGGGAAATGCTGTCTTCAGCGGTGAAAACGCCCTTTGCCGCGCTGGTGGATTTTGCCGACCGCGAAATTCAGGTGTTGCTGCGCGAGGTCGATCAGCGCGACCTCGTTATTGCGCTCAGTCGGGCCGATGAGGCGGTATGCGATAAGATACTCAATCACAATATGAGCGAGCGCGTGCGGCAATTCATAAAAGACGAGATACGCTTTGTAGGAAATCTGCCCTATGAACAGGTCGACGAGACGCAGTTTCGCATCGTCAAACAGTGCGTACAGCTAGGTGAAAAAGGGCGGGTGGTGTGGCCGCCCAAGCCTTTGCATAAGCGAACAGTCAAAGAAAAAGAGGCCGAAAAGCCCAGCAAAACCGAGCGCGAAGAAAACGAGATGTTGCTGCATCTGGCCCAGAGAACGCTGGAAGAGCTGAGCTACGACGAACTTCACCAGCTCTTTGTCGGCATGGCCGAACGGGCACGTAAAGAGGGGATTTTGTCGCTGGAGAGCGTGGGTGATGCAGCGGTAGATCCCTTTGTAAAGATGGCGATTGACTTGGTTGTAGACGGCACCGAACCGGCGCTAATTATGGATATCTTGGAGACGTGGACGAAGTCGCTGATGCACAAGCACGAGCGCAGGTATCAGGATCTGCTACATGAGAATGGGGTAAAATACACCAAGGTTATTGAAGCGATGATGGCGATGCAGGCCGGCGACAATCCGCGCGTTATCGAACACAAACTGTCTGTTATTTACTGATGAAATGACTCGCAGCGGAGAGGGCTGGCTGTGGCATTATTCCGAGTTTGAGATGGCTTCAAGGTGCTTCTGTATACGCTCTCGCAGATTGTTGAGGGTGTCGCTCTTCAGCAGGTAATCATTGGCGCCTTTACCAATGGCTTGGCGCACAACCTTCATATCCGCTTCCCCTGTTAAAAACACAATAATGGTCTGTTTAAAACGAGGGTCAGTGCGCAGTATTTCCATTACTTCAATGCCATTTCTCTTGGGCATATGCAGGTCGAGCATGATCAGATCGGGCTTGAAGCTCGTAGCATAGAGCAGCGCCATTTCTCCATCGACCGCTTCCTTAACTTCGCAGTTGAGACTTTCGAGCAGTGCGATAATCTTGCGTCGGCTAATTGCGGCGTCTTCAGCGACGAGCACGCGCGGTTGACTCATAGGTGTCTCTCCGGAAAGGCTACTCAGCAAAATGTTCTAGAAAGGGCAGGGTAGTCCTACGGCGAAGCATTTTTTATACTTTTACCGTGTAAAACAAAGAAATTTATCTCTTTTTGTAGTGAAAAATACTATGCAGACTTTGTCTACCAGTCAAGAGCCCAACTATACGTTGCGCTACACGTTGTTTGGGGTCGCATTGGGATTTTGCTTTCCCATCCTTGCTACGCTCTTGGACGTGTATTTGTCTGAGCACGCAGTGAGTATACGTGAAATCATCGCCATTCAGCGGGCTCAGCCACTACACTGGATTATCAATACGGCGCCGTTGTTTTTCGGTGTAGCTTTTGGTCTTGCCGGTAAACGGCAGCAGCAAATGAGCTTAACCGTTACAAAGCTAAAAGAGCAAGAAAACTCCCTGCGCAGGGCCACGTCTGCCCTCTCAAGGACCAATGCGGGTTTGCATAAATCCAGGGAATTGGCCAGTGCAGCCAACGATGCCAAAAGCGACTTTCTCGCCAATATGAGCCACGAAATCCGCACGCCGATGAACGGCATCATCGGCATGAATGATCTGCTAAAAAATACGGGCACAACTCCGCTACAAGACGAGTATATCAATGCGATTGGGGCATCGGCCGAAGACCTACTCGGAATCATTAACAGCATTCTCGACGTGTCAAAAATAGAGGCAGGTAAGTTTGCTCTTGAACACGTAGACTTTGCCGTTGACTCTGTTTTACAGAGTGCGATTCGGTCTATTGTCGCGCGTGCGCACAACAAGGGCTTAGAGCTGCTGTGCGAAGTAGACGGTCAAGTGCCCAAGTATCTCAAGGGGGATCCCGTACGATTTCGCCAAGTGCTAATAAACCTTCTTGGCAATGCGGTAAAGTTTACAGAGCGGGGCGAAGTGCGCGTGTCTCTCAGGGTGGAGTCCTGCGATGAGTCTGGTACTACCGTGCACGCATGCGTAAGCTATACGGGTATTGGTATGACGCAGCAGCAGCAGCGGGATGTATTTGAAGCCTTTTCGCAGGCCGATGTTTCGACGACTCGGCGTTTCGGTGGCACGGGGCTGGGCCTGACTATTTCTTCACACATTGTGAATATGATGGAAGGTGCCATTTGGATTGAGAGCGAGGAGGGAAAAGGCAGTGCGTTTCACTTCACGGCGCGCTTCCGACAGGCAAGCGCTGCGGAATCTGACTCAGAACCGTCGTTGGAGTCTCTGCGCGGTATGCGTGTCTTAGTGTTGGATGACAACCTGGCGAATCGCAAGATCCTCGACGCCGCCTTAAGGCATTGGCATATGGAACCCGTGTTGGCCGACTCAGCCAAGGCAGGTTTAGAAGCCATAGAAACTGCTCAGAAGCGGGGTGCTCCGTTTCAACTGATCTTGTTGGAGGGCATGATGCCAGAGATGAGCGGACTAGATTTCCTAGTGGAGCTACCTTCTTCGCGTGAGGTCATTGGCTCTACGGTGATGATGCTGTCCTCTACGGACGATACCGAATTTGTGCGGCGCATGCGCGATCAGGGAGTCCGGTCATATCTGCGTAAACCCGTCTTCCACAACGATTTGTTGGCCTCTATTCTTGAGATTATGGGATCGGGACCCTCGTCCGCACGGTCCGTTTCTGTGCCCGAAGTCGGACATATAGATCTATCAGGTAAGCGCATCTTGCTCGTGGAAGATAACGAGGTAAATCGCAAGGTCGCGTTGGGTTTGCTGGCAGAGACGGGCTGCACGTATCAGACGGCCGGCAACGGTGAAGAGGCGATCCAGCGCGTAGGAGAAGAGCGCTTCGATTTGGTGTTGATGGATTTGCAAATGCCGGTGATGGGAGGCATTGAGGCAACCGAGCGCATCCGTACTTTAGAAGATACTTCACAGGCTCGCGTCCCCATCGTCGGTCTTACAGCTAATGCAATGCAGGGCGTGCGCGAGGAGTGTATAGCGGCGGGTATGGACGAGTACTTGCCCAAGCCCGTTAAGCGCGCGTCGCTGCACGCTATGCTCACTCAATTCTTTCCTCAGGCCGAGACTTTGCTCGATCCCAGTCATTGGCCTTCCCCTAGTGAAGATCAGCCCGCACTTCTCGTTCTCGACGAGCAGATACTCGACGAGCTACATACGCTGGATACGCCGGGCGGCTTCTCGCTGCGCGAGGTCATGGGCCTCTTTATTAGCGAGTCGGTGCGCTTTGTCGGTGAGATGCGTCAGATGTTAGCCGATCGACAGGGCGAAGACCTGCATCGTGCCGCCCATTCCTTTAAGGCGAACGGCCGCGATTTGGGGGCACAGCGCTTGGCCGCGGTGTGCCAGCAGATAGAGGATCGCGCGCGCGAAGGTCAGTTTGACGGCATGGATGCACTGATTGACGAGGCCGAACGCGAAGCCGACGCGACCTGTGCCGCGCTGAGAGCACATAGGTATATGCTATGAAAGATGAAGTACAGGAAATACGACGAAAGATTATTCTGCATTCACTCAACGTGCTGCTCGCAGCGATGGCGCCAACGTTTATGCTGAGCGTTTACAGATCGCTGTCCATAGGCTGGCAGGCTACCACGACTGTGCACGGCGGCTTGCTCGTCGTTTGTATCGCACTGTTTCTCTTTCGCCATCGCATATCTCAGGTTGTCATTGCCAGTTTTATCTCTTTGACATTTTTGCTGATCGGTATTGCCGGTTATGCGACCTTGGGTATGATGAGTGGAGGCTTGGCGTTTTCCATCACGGCGGTGTTGTGTTCTACTGCGCTTATTGGCCGCCGAGTGGGTGTGGGTGTACTTGTGTTTGTAGTGCTATTGACGATCGCCTTTGGCTACCTGCACACGAGCGGTCGCATCGATCCCAGTCATCTATTTGCGATGTATAATAGTTCTGTCAGTAGCTGGACTCTAGTCGTTGCCATCGCTTCTGTCACTTCTTACGGGGCCATCTTCATAATGTCTGGTTTACTAGACGGGCTCGATAGGCTTGTCCACGATCTCAAAAACAAAACCGACGCGCTAGGGCGTGCGCTAGAGACCATAGAAACCACCAATAAGCAGCTGGAAGAAGCCAATAACGCCAAGAGCGTATTCTTGGCCAATATGAGCCATGAAATTCGCACGCCGATGAACGGAATCATTGGTATGACGGAGCTGCTGAAGAACGCCAAGCTAGAGCCACTGCACGCCGATTATATCCAAATGATTGGTTCCTCTGCTGATAATTTGCTCGAGATCATCAATAGCATTCTCGATGTCTCAAAGATTGAGGCCGGTAAGTTTGAGCTGGAACACATTGATTTTTCCCTGAGCGAGGCGGTGCAAGGTGCCGTGCGTCCGCTCGCCGTACGCGCGCACGAAAAAGAGGTGGAACTGCTGTGTGAAATAGATGCCGATGTGCCCGATCAACTGCACGGCGATCCGGTGCGTCTGCGCCAAATCGTGATTAACTTGCTCAGCAATGCCATTAAATTTACCGAACGTGGCGAGGTGAGCGTGCACATACAGGTTGACTCGGCGGATGAGCAGGGTACTACGCTGCTCGTGCTCGTTCGTGACACTGGCATCGGAATGAGCAAGGAGCAGCAGCAGGACGTATTTGAAGCCTTTTCTCAGGCCGACGTTTCGACGACGCGACGCTTTGGTGGCACGGGGTTGGGATTGGCTATCTGCACGCACCTAGTTGATATGATGGGCGGCTCTCTTGGGGTTGAGAGTGAAGAGGGAGCGGGTAGCACATTCCACTTTACCGCGCGTTTTGCGCATTCAACAACCCTAGGTAAGACAGAAACAGGAGGCGTGGAGTTACTGCGCGATGTGCCGGTATTAGTCGTGGACGACAATCTGACCAATAGGAGGATTCTTTCCGACGTATTGGAGACCTGGCATATGAAGCCCACATCAGTCGATTCGGCTGCCCAAGGCTTAGAGGCCATCAAACGCGCTCGCCTAGAGGGTATGCAGTTCGCGCTCGTGCTGCTGGATGGTATGATGCCTCATATGAACGGCATCGACTTTTTAAAGGAGCTAAACGAATCTCCTGAAGTAGTTGCGTCGACCATTATGATGCTTTCCTCAAACGATGACAGCGAATTCGTGCAAAGCGTGCGCGGCCAAGGGGTGCAGACCTACCTGCGGAAACCCATACTGCGCGATGATTTACTCAGCGCTCTACTGCGCACGGTCTCAGCGAGCACGAGTGGTGAATCTACCTCTCTATATCACGCCGGCGAGCACGTGACTCCTGAAATAGAGCGATTAGATTTATCGGGCAAGCGCATTCTGCTGGTAGAGGACAACGCGATTAACCGGCAAGTGGCAATGGGTCTACTCGCTGAGACGGAATGCGTGTGCGTTACGGCAGCCGATGGTCAAGAAGCGATTGATCGAATGCGGACAGAGCCTTTTGATCTCGTGCTGATGGATATGCAGATGCCCGTAATGGGAGGTATAGAGGCGACGCAGCACATCCGTTCGCTAGAGGAGCCTCAGGTCAGGCACACGCCGATTGTAGGGTTGACGGCCAATGCGATGGAAGGCACGCGGGAGAAGTGTATTGCCGCGGGCATGGACGAGTATCTGCCCAAACCCATCAAGCGCGCATCGCTGCGCGCGATGCTGACGCAGTTTTTCCCTGTGGTTGAAACGTCGCCTCGATTGAGCACAGCGCCAACTGCTGACGAAGACTCGCTCGAGCTATCTGTTCTTGACGAGGAGGCGCTAGATGAACTGCACACGTTGGAAACGCCGGGCGGCTTTTCGCTGCGCGAGGTCATGACGCTCTTCATCAGCGAATCAGAGCGCTTTGTGGGCGAGATGCGCCAGCTGCTAGCCGAGCGGCAGGATGAGGAACTACAGCGCTCGGCGCACACCTTTAAGGCCAACGGCCGCGATCTGGGGGCTCTGCGTTTAGCAGCTGTGTGCCAGCAGATAGAGGATCGGGCGCGCGAAGGTCAGATCGATGGCGTAGATGCGTTAATTGACGAAGTCGAACGCGAAGCTGCCCATGTTTGTGATCTCCTTAAAGACCACAGGTATATGCAAGGGTAGCGCGGCTGCGTCGGCCGATTAGCGCACTCTTGTGCGTGTATTTTCAAACAGCATAGATGTCCTTTAAAGTGAGTATCTCCTTATGGCGTTAGCCCGTTTTTTCATCCCTCATCTCCTTATTGCCCTGTGTGCCATTTGCCTGTACAACGGTGACTGGTGGCCGTGGACTTTCTTTCTGGGCCTGTCTGTGTTGGTGACAATCGGCGACCGACTCTGTCCCCGAGATCACGCCGATTTAGAGGGCGTAAATCCACGTGCTGCCAATGCTCTCCTCTTCGCTATATGGCCATTGCTCATTGCTTTGGTCGCACTGGTAATAGTCAGTGTGGCGGTTGGTATCCAGCAGGTTACGCTGCCGCTGCTCGGGGCAGGCTACTCAGACCGCTGGGACTACACGCCGCTTCAAGTACTGGGCGTTGTGCTCAGCGTGGGTTTGCTCATAGGCGGCGTGGGGACGAGCGCAGCGCACGAGTGTATGCACCGGCCTCGCGGGCACCGTCTGCGCACAGTGGGAGACTGGCTTATGGCACTGAGCATGGACGGAGTATTCCCCATTGAACACAACCACGGTCACCACAAAAACGTGGGTACGGTCCACGATGCGGCGACGGCGCGCTACGGAGAGAGCGTGTACCGTTTTATTGGTCGCTCTACGTGGGGTGAGTATGCTAACGCGTGGCGCGTCGAGCGCGAACGCCTCGAAAGGCAAAGCCGCGGGCTTTGGTCGTTGCACAATCGCTACCTGCGTGCGCTGGCGCGCTCAGCGGCATTTCCCATACTGGCAGCTCTTGTAGGCGGAGGCTTTTGCGCGCTGGTGGTTCTTCTGTCTATGCTGTGGGCCAAGGTGCTGCTCGAAACGGTCAACTACATTGAACATTACGGACTCGTGCGCGTTCCCAACGCGCCCATTGAACCGCGTCACTCGTGGAATTCTACGGCTTGGATGAGCGGTACGATCACATTTTTATTAACGCGACACAGCCATCACCATCAGCATGGGGCTCTGCCGTTTTGGCGGCTCAATGATATGCCCGACGCGCCTATGCTACCCTGGGGCTACCTCAGCGCAATTTATATTGCCCTACTGCGACCCGCTCACTACCGAGCCGTTATGCAACCCCGCCTAGACCACTGGTTTGATCACTATGCCAGCCGGGAAGAGTGCCAGCTCGCCGCGCGTAGCTGTGCTATCGCCTCAGCAGAGACAGCTTAGGAGAACCCGATACGCACATGAAACTCAAAGTACGCCTACAGCTTTCGACCGGCATGTTTCTACAGTTTTTTGCCTGGGGAACGTGGTACGTTACGCTGGGCACCTACCTTTCCACAATAGGGTTTGGCGGTACGGATATTGGCGATGCATACAGCGCTGCTGCGTGGGCTGCGCTCGTCTCGCCTTTTTTTGTAGGACTCATTGCCGATCGCTTTTTCGCCGCTCAGCGAGTGTTGGGTCTGCTGCACCTTGCAGCGTCGGCGTGTCTCTTTTGGGTCTCCACGCTCACAGATCCCACGGCGCTCTTTTTTGGATTGCTGCTGATGATGCTCTGCTATATGCCGACCGTTGCTCTGACCAATGCGGTCTGCTTTCATCAGATGAGCGATGCTGGGAGTGAGTTTCCCACGGTGCGCGTGTTTGGCACCATTGGCTGGATTGCCGCCGGTTGGCTGGTCGGTATGCTGGGAATCGAATCGACGGCGCTCCCCATGAAGATAGCGGCCTGCGCTTCGGTGCTAACGGGCATTTTTGCCTTTTTTCTTCCACATACGCCGCCGCGCGCCGCCGGTCAGCGCACGCGTATAGCAGACGTATTGGGGCTAAATGCGCTGGCGCTTTTGCGCGACCGATCGTTTGCCATATTTGCCATAGGGTCGCTGCTGGTTTCTATTCCGCTAGCGTTTTACTACAACTTTGCGAATCTCTTTCTCAATGAGATCGGGGTGCAAAATGCAGCGGGTAAAATGACGTTCGGCCAAATGTCAGAAATTGTCTTTATGCTGCTTATGCCGTTTTTCTTTCGTCACCTGGGCGTCAAAAAAATGCTGCTGGTCGCCATAGGTGCTTGGGCGCTGCGCTACGTGCTCTTTGCGGAGGGCGCGGAGTGGATGCTCTATGCGGGTATTTTATTGCACGGGATATGCTTTAATTTTTTCTTTGTCACGGGTCAAATCTACGTCGACCGGCATGCCGGCCCTTCGCTCAGGGCCAGCGCACAGGGATTTATTGCGCTGCTGACGTACGGCGTAGGCGCCTTGATTGGGGCCAAGGCGTCGGGGTATATGGTTGAGCAGTTCAGCACTGACGGCGGACACGCCTGGTCGCAAATCTGGCCGATACCCGCCGCAATGGCCCTCGTAGTCTTCATACTGTTTGCCTTTCTGTTCAACGAACAGAAAAGGGAAAAGTCCGAACAATCGACGCCCTCTGTTGGTGCTTGATAGAAACGCGCGGAAATACGAGATAACACAGAGATCGGCTCGCTAGCCATTTTACCGCAGGAGTCCTACTTTTGACTACGCTTCCTCTGCCACTGCAGCCCCAGACCGATGTGGAAAGCTATGCGCACGCTCTGCGCGACAGCGGTTTTGCCTACTTTCCCGCCGTGCTGGATTCGGGACAGATCACCGCGCTGCGTCAGGCTATGGACGCATTGACGGTTGATCCGGACAGTTACGATCAGTATACGAGCCCCGAAGAGGGGGCTTTTTTAAACAAGAGCATTAATAATGCGTTTAATAGGGATCCGCTATTTGCTCAGTATCTCGACTACGGGTCCATTATTGACGTTGTTGAATTGGTGCACGGTGCTGACTGTCACTGCATTGGTATGACCGCTTGGGTTACGGGTCCGGGCCGCCCGGACCAGCCGCTGCATGCCGACTGGCAGCCACTGACGCTGCCCGAAGATATTATGCGCGACGAGCGGGTTCAGATCCCCATTTTTATCTCTACCCTGCATTTTTACTTGGACGACATATATCCCGAGCTCGGGCCGACCCACTTTGTGCCTGGCAGTCATCGGGCGGGTCGTCCGCCGCGCGAGGGAGAGCGGTCTTGGCTCGGCGAGAACGAGCAGAGCATCCTGTGTAAAGCTGGCGATGCGGTTTTATTCAGATCGGAAGTGTGGCACCGAGGTACGGCCAATACGAGTGAACAAACGCGTTATCTGCTGCAGGTGCACTACGCGCAGCGCATGATAACGCAGAAGTTCCCACCCTACCTAAATCGCTTCCAGTTTGATGAGCAGCTCTTGGCAAACGCAACGCCGCGCCAGCGCCGCTTGCTGGGAGATCATAGACCGGGGAGCTACGATTAAATGTTCTATCGTCCGGAAGAGGGTCACGGACTGCCGCGCAATCCGTTTAATGCGCTCGTGCTGCCGCGACCCATTGGCTGGGTCTCTACGGTGGATGCGTCGGGCTGCGTCAACTTAGCGCCGTATTCATTTTTTAACGCCGTGGCTTATACGCCGCCGCAGGTGATGTTTTCGGGAACGGGCAACCACGCTTTTGGCGGCCTGAAAGACTCGATTAAAAACGCGATTGAGACGGGAGAGTTTGTCGTCAATATGGCGACGTGGGCGCTCCGCGAGGCCATGAACGCCTCGGCGGTGCCCGCGCCGCACACCGTTGACGAATTCGAATACGCCGGCCTGCATAAAGTGCCGTCAGAGCGGGTGAAACCGCCGCGCGTGGCCGAGAGTCCGGCCCATCTCGAATGCGTCGTTACCCAATCCGTCATGCTAGAAGCGGAGGGCGACGAACCGAACACGGCCGTTTTTGGTCGAGTTGTTGGCGTGCATATAGACGATCGTTTTCTGAGAGACGGCTTTGTCGATACGAGGGCCATGCAGCCGCTTGGTCGCTTGGGCTATCTCGACTACGTCGCCGTTACGGAGACGTTCAGTATGGACCGCCCAAATTGGAAATAGCGCTAGGAGGTTGCCCTTGAACATCATCTATGTGAATCCCGACGAAATGCGCGCCGATGTGCTGGGCTGCTACGGCCACCCGCTGGTGCAAACGCCGAATTTTGACCGGCTAGCCGCAGAGGGCACGCGATTCGATCAGTGCCACGTGCAGCACACGGTGTGCACGCCCTCGCGCTGCGCCTTTATGACCGGATGGTATCCGCACGTGAGCGGTCACCGCACGCTGTGGAATCCGCTGCAGCCGCACGAGCCCAATACGATGCGCTACCTCAAGCAGGCCGGCTACGACGTGCACTGGTTTGGAAAAAACGACTGCCTGGCCCCTGGCGCGTTTGACTCTTCCGTGACCAACGTCTACGGAACGGATGGAACCGCCGGTCGGTCACCGGCCCTCTTCGAGCGCGGCCAGCCGGGTTATTACAGCTTTCTGCGCGGTCCGATGGATGGACCCTCGCGCGATGAACTGCTTTACGAACGGGCAATTGACGTCATAAGGGACCGGCGCGCGTCCGATCCACCCTTCTTTATGTTCCTAGCGACTAGTTTTCCCCACCCAATCTATCACGCACCGCAGCCGTGGCACGATATGTATAACCCAGACGATCTGCCGCCGCTGCGTCCCGTGCGGAGCGAAGGTGCGCCTGACTTTCACGCGCTGATACGTCGATATCGCGATATCGAGAACACGGACGAGACCGTGCTGCGCAAGGTCATGGCCGTCTACCTAGGGATGACGTCGTACGTCGATTATCTGCTGGGTCGGTTAATGGATACCCTAGAGGAGACGGGGCAGGCCGAATATACGGTGATTGTTGCGTTTTCCGACCACGGGGACTGGGCCGGTGATTATGGTTTGGTAGAGAAATGGCCGAGCGGTTTGGACGATACGCTCACGCGCGTGCCGCTTATTGTGCGCGCGCCGGGCATGGAGAAGGGTCACGTGGTAGAATCTCCGGTAGAGCTTTTTGATATCGTCCCTACAACGCTCGAGTTGGCTGGAATAGAGGCGCGGCACACGCACTTTGCACGCTCGCAGGTAAAAGCCCTGCGCGGGGGGGACGCCGATCCCGATCGCGCGGTGTTTGCCGAGGGTGGATACGACAGGCACGAACCACACTGCTTTGAAGGTAAGCCTTCAGACGGCGTGGCCGGCGATCCCGACGGCATCTACTATCCCAAGGGGATGCAGCAGCAGGACCACCCCGAAAGCGTCTGCCGCGCGCAGATGGTGCGCACTGCGACCCATAAGCTGGTGCGTCGGTCAAGCGGCCGTCACGAGCTATACGATCTGTCGTCGGATCCACACGAGCTAGACAATGCGTACGGTCGAGCCGAACACGACGGAGTGCAGCGCTCCTTAGAGAATAGGCTGCTCGACTGGCAGCTGTGCACGAGTGACGTAACGCCGCAGGTGGCCGACCCGCGCGGTTTTCCCGATGGTATGGTGAAGTAAATGTAGACGGCATCTTGTATGATACCCGTACTTCAATAGATTAACATGGTTGCGGCCAACTTAGTTCAATAGGAGAAATACAGCGTGGAAAAGATTACGGTTTATCACAACCCCAACTGAAGCAAGTCAAACGGTGCGCTGACCATACTGCGCGACCGCGGCGTCGAGTTCGACGTCGTTAAATACATAGAGACCCCTCCGAGTGAGGCCCAGCTCAGAGAATTTCTTCAGATGCTAGACGTAGAGCCCAAAGAGATGCTGCATCCGAGCTCGTTCAACAAGTTGGGGCTGGATGTGAACGCGTACAATGAGAGCGAAGCGCTTATTGGTTTGCTTGTATCTCATCCCGAAGTGATGAATCGGCCAATCGTCGTCCGCGGAACGCGGGCCGTGATTGCCCGTCCCTCCGAACGCGTAGAGGAGCTGCTGGACTGAGCGGGACTTCGCTTCTAGAGCGACGTTTTTTTTGGAGTACTGGCAGGGGAGAGATTTACAACGTCTCTTCCCTGCTGCATTTTTTAGAAGCGTGTTTTGTACTTTGGTGAAGATGTTAAAAGATATATTGGAGCGTATTCATGTCGTATTCTACCCACTTTTCGCGCCTAGAAGCTGAGACGATACACATTATGCGCGAGGTCGCAGCGGAAGCTGAAAACCCCGTAATGCTGTATTCGGTTGGCAAAGACAGCGCCGTGATGCTCCACTTGGCCAAGAAGGCGTTCTATCCCTCGCCACCGCCGTTTCCCCTGCTACATGTCGATACGACCTGGAAATTTCAAGACATGTATAGGCTCCGAGACAAGGCTGCTAAAGAGGCGGGCATGGAGCTTTTAGTCTATCAGAATCCCGAGGCCAAAGAGAAGGGAATTAATCCATTTGATCACGGTGCGCTGCACACAGACCTCTGGAAGACCGAAGGCTTAAAGCAGGCCTTGGACAAGTGGGGGTTTGACGCCGCCTTTGGCGGTGCGCGCCGAGACGAGGAAAAGTCGCGGGCAAAAGAGCGCATCTTTAGCTTTCGCACGGCACAGCACCGATGGGATCCCAAGGCGCAGCGGCCGGAACTCTGGTCGCTTTACAACGCACGCAAGGCCAAGGGGGAGAGCATTCGGGTTTTTCCGCTATCGAATTGGACGGAGCTCGATATCTGGCAGTATATCCATCTGGAGGGCATTGAGATCGTGCCGCTGTATTTTTCGGCGCCGCGTCCGACCGTGCTGCGCGACGGTTTAATCCTCATGGTAGACGACGAGCGCTTCCCCTTAGAAGAGGGTGAAGAACCGGTAATGCGTTCAGTTCGCTTCCGAACGCTGGGCTGCTACCCGCTTACGGGCGCGATTGAGAGCGAGGCTCGAACGCTTCCCGATATTATTCAAGAGATGCTGTTAACCACGACTTCTGAGCGTCAGGGCCGAGCCATCGACAAAGACCAAGCCGCTTCGATGGAAGTGAAAAAACAGCAGGGTTATTTCTAGGAGAGAGTGCAGAGCTCAATGACCGATTCCGTATACAGAACAGACGCCTTAATAGCTGAGGATATCAACGCGTACTTGGAAGCGCAGCAGAACAAGTCGCTTCTGCGGTTTATTACGTGTGGATCGGTTGACGACGGAAAATCGACGCTGATCGGACGTCTTCTCTACGACAGCAAGATGATCTTTGAAGACCAGCTTGCCCAGCTTGAGGCCGACAGTAAAACGCAGGGCACGCAGGGCCAGGAAATCGACTTTGCGCTGCTGGTAGACGGGCTTGCCGCCGAGCGCGAGCAGGGAATCACCATCGACGTGGCCTATCGTTTCTTTGCCACGGAAAAGCGCAAGTTTATCGTGGCCGATACGCCCGGTCACGAGCAGTATACGCGCAATATGGTTACGGGTGCTTCCACCGCAGAGCTGGCTGTGATTCTCATTGACGCGAGGAAAGGCGTGCTGACCCAGACGCGCCGCCATAGCTATCTATGTCATTTACTCGGCATTCGCTCTATCATACTGGCCGTTAACAAAATGGATTTGGTCGATTTCTCCCAGAGCAGGTTTGAAGAGATTGTGGCGGATTACACGGAGTTTGCCCAATCCATAGGCATTGAGGACTTCACGCCAATCCCCATCTCTGGCTTTAAGGGGGATAATATCACTGCACTCTCAGCTAACACGCCCTGGTATCGGGGGGCGCCGCTGATGCAGCATTTAGAAACGGTTCAGCTCGATGGGGTGGTTAGTGAGCAGGCCGCTTTTTCTATGCCCGTGCAGTGGGTCAACCGACCCAACCTCGACTTTCGGGGTTTTGCGGGTAAGATTGCCAGCGGTGCGGTCAAACCGGGTGACGAAGTGCGTATCCTGCCTTCTGGAAGGACGTCGTGCGTGGATCGCATCGTCACGTTTGACGGCGATGTGCAACAGGCCAACGCGGGGCAGTCGGTTACCCTGACGCTCAGAGATGAGATCGACTGCTCTAGAGGTCAGGTGATCACGGCAGCTAAAGCACCGCTCGAAGTGGCGGACCAATTCGAGGCTACGCTGATCTGGATGGACGAGGAGCATCTCATACCGGGTCGTTCGTACTATATGAAAATGGGTGCGCAAACCGTCTCTGCCACAATTGCGCAGCCCAAGTATCAAATCAACGTCAACACGTTAGAGCACACGGCGACGAAAGACTTAGCGCTCAACGCCATCGGCGTGGCGACCGTGACGACCGATCGTCCGGTGCCCTTTGCGCCCTACACAGACAATAGGGAGCTGGGCGGATTTATTCTTATCGACAAGATGACCAACGGCACCGTCGGGGCCGGCCTCATTCATTTTGCTCTGCGCCGTTCACAAAACATTCACTGGCAGGATACGGAAGTTGATCGCGTGCGGCGTGCAGAGATGAAAAGCCAAAAGCCGGTTATACTGTGGATGACAGGGTTGTCCGGTGCGGGTAAATCGGCTATTGCGAACGCGGTCGAAAAGCGGCTCGCTAGCTTAAATCGCCATACGTTCCTGCTGGATGGGGACAACGTGCGCCACGGACTGAATAAAGATCTAGGGTTTACTGAAGCGGATCGAATCGAAAATATCCGACGCGTTGGGGAAGTGGCGAAACTGATGACGGATGCGGGCCTTATTGTGATTACGGCCTTTATCTCTCCCTTCCGGTCAGAGCGAGAAATGGTTCGTCAAATGGTAGAGCCAGGGGAATTTATCGAAGTCTATATTGATACGCCGCTGCATGTGGCTGAAGAGCGCGACGTGAAGGGCCTGTATGCCAAAGCGCGATCTGGAGAGCTTAAGAATTTTACGGGAATCGACAGTCCCTACGAGCCGCCCGAAGCGCCAGAGATACGGATTGATACGACGGCGATGTCCATAGAGGAAGCGGCCGAGCACATCGTGCACAGCATACTCCAATAAACTTTTTGGTTTACTGCAGAAGTCAACGTTTAGGTTGGCGGTAAAGATACTAACGCACCAAGTGGCTGGGATGTAGAATTAGCCACTTGGTGCGGCGCCTAGTGTGTTAGTACGTAACGCGATTCAGCGTCGTTTATTCATCGTCTTCGTCGTGCTCTCCGTCTTCGTGGTGCTCTTCATCTTCGTCGTGCTTCTCGTGGTTTTCCCAGAATTCCTGCCGCTCTCGATCTAAGTCTTGATACTGCCTGTCGAGCTCTTCG